>ERZ826613.3370-NODE-3370-length-13391-cov-4.372301_pt1 | contig 13391 bp, 7 predicted proteins | sample MGYA00519925_ERZ826613 | MGnify/ENA primary metagenome ERZ826613 (study PRJEB31778, sample SAMEA3449236) | human gut metagenome | biome: human gut; feature: human-associated habitat; material: faeces | place: United Kingdom | collected 2010/2012 ... | reverse complement strand
GAGGTGACAAAAGGGCCTATTTCGTCGCGCTTGATGAGGCGCTCTCCCCCATCGCCTGTGCCTACATCCGCGCCCGCGGCGCGGATCGCCTCTGCTCCTACGGCGACTGGGCGGCACTCTCCGACGAGTGCGACGCCGCCACCGCCGAGTATCTGAAAACCGAGGTTTCCGACGGCATCATCGCCCCTGCTTACAGCGACGAGGCGCTTGCCATCTTAAAGACGAAAAAGGGCGGCAAATACAACATCGTGCAGATCGACCCCGCCTACACTCCCGCGCCGCTGGAGCAGAAGGATGTTTTCGGCATCACCTTTGAGCAGGGGCACAACGACTGCAAAATCGATGAGAGCCTGCTCACGAACATCGTCACCGAAAATAAAGACCTGCCCGAGGGCGCAAAGCGCGATATGCTCCTTGCCCTCATCACGCTCAAATACACCCAGTCCAACTCCGTCTGCTATGTGAAAGACGGTCAAACCATCGGCGTGGGCGCGGGCCAGCAAAGCCGCATCCACTGCACCCGACTTGCGGGACAGAAGGCGGACAACTGGTATCTCCGCCGCCATCCGAAGGTGCTCGCCCTCTCGTTCGTGGACGACATCCGCCGTCCCGACCGCGACAACGCTATCGATGTCTACCTCTCCGACGAGTGCGACGATGTGCTTGCCGACGGCGCGTGGCAGCGCGTCTTTCAGGAGCGCCCCGAGGCGCTCACGGGCGAGGAAAAGCGCGCTTGGCTCGCGCAGCAGCGCGGCGTGACCGTCGGCTCGGACGCCTTTTTCCCCTTCGGCGACAATGTCGAGCGCGCGCGCAAGAGCGGCGCTTCCTACATCGTCGAGCCGGGCGGCTCGATCCGCGACGACAATGTCATCGAGACGGCAAACAGATACGGCATCACTATGGCGTTCACGGGTATGCGCCTGTTCCATCATTAAGCAAGGAGGAATTTCTCCATGAAGCTCATGGTCATCGGCGGCGGCGGCCGCGAACACGCCATCATTAAAAAGCTGAAGGAAAACCCCGCGGTCGAGAAAATTTACTGTCTGCCCGGCAACGGCGGCATCGCCGCCGACGCGGTCTGCGTCAGTGAGATCGGCGCGAAGGACATCCCCGCGCAGGTCGAATTTGCCAAGGCGCACGGCATTGATTATGCCGTCGTCGCGCCCGATGACCCCCTCGCCCTCGGCGCGGTCGACGCGCTGAGCGAGGCGGGCATCCCCTGCTTCGGCCCTGACAAAAAGGCCGCCGTCATCGAGGCGAGCAAGGCGTTTGCAAAGGACTTGATGCAAAAATACAACATTCCCACCGCAAAATACCGCGTCTTTACCGACGCGCCCTCCGCCTGTGCCTACATCGACGCCGAGGGTGCGCCCATCGTCGTCAAGGCGGACGGCCTCGCGCTCGGCAAGGGCGTCGTCGTCGCGCAGACAGTTGAGGAGGCGAAGGCCGCCGTGCGCACGATGATCGAGGATAAGACCTTCGGTCAGAGCGGCGCGCGCGTCGTCATCGAGGAATATATGGAGGGTCCCGAAGTCTCGGTGCTGAGCTTCACCGACGGCGAAACGCTCGTGCCGATGGTCTCCTCCATGGACCACAAGCGCGCGCTCGACGGTGACAAAGGCCCCAATACCGGCGGCATGGGCGCGGTCGCGCCGAACGCGTACTATACAAAGGAAATTGCGGCGGAGTGCATGGAGAATATTTTCCTGCCGACGATCCGCGCGATGCGCGCCGAGGGCCGCCCCTTCCGCGGCTGCCTCTATTTCGGGCTGATGCTCACCAAGAGCGGCCCGAAGGTCGTGGAGTACAACTGCCGCTTCGGCGACCCCGAAACGCAGGCGGTGCTGCCGCTGCTCAAAAGCGACCTGCTCACCGTCATGCAGGCGACGACGAACGGTACGCTCGCGGATGTGAGCGTGGAATTTTCAACTGATTCTGCCTGCTGTGTCGTGCTCGCGTCCGAGGGCTACCCCCAAAAGTATGAGAGCGGCTTCCCCATCACAATGAGCGAAGAGGCCGCCGCGCACTGCTATGTCGCGGGCGCGAAAAAGGACAGCGATACGCTCCTGACCGCGGGCGGACGCGTGCTCGGCGTCACCGCCGTCGCCCCCACACTGAGGGCCGCCGTCGAGGACGCGTACCATCTGGCGGAGGGCGTAGATTTTGCCAACAAATACTGCCGCGGCGACATCGGCAGCGCCGCGCTCGCGGCGCGGGAGGAGAGAGGATAAAATGGTATTTCGGACCTACGTGGAAAAGCGGCAAGGTCTCGCGCCCGAGTGCGAGGCGCTGCTGACGGACTGCCGCGATTTTCTCGGCGTGCAGGGCCTGCGCGCCGCGCGTATCTGGAACCGCTATGATGTAGAGGGGATCGAGGCCCCTCTCTTTGAAAATGCCTGCAGAAGCGTGTTCTCCGAGCCGCCGCTGGACCTTGTGTCCGACGCGGCGGACACGCAGGACGCCTGCGCGGTCTTTGCCGTCGAGCCCCTGCCCGGTCAGTTCGACCAGCGCGCGGACAGCGCGTCGCAGTGCATCCAGCTTCTGAGCCAAGGCGATCGCCCACGCATCCGCACGGCGAAGGTCTACGCGCTCTATGGGACGCTGACGGATGCCGATGTCGAGGCGGTCAAGCGTTATGTCATCAACCCCGTCGAAAGCCGCGAGGCGAGCCTTAAAAAGCCCGAAACGCTCGCCGAGGAGCTTGCCGAGCCGAAGTGCGTTTCGTCCGTCGAGGGCTTCACCGCCATGGACGAGGCCGGGCTCTCCGCACTGCTCTCCTCTATGGGGCTTGCCATGGATATTGCCGACCTCAAGGCGCTGCAAGACTATTTCCGCGAAACCGAGCGCCGCGACCCCACCGTGACCGAGCTGCGCGTGGTCGACACCTACTGGTCCGACCACTGCCGCCACACGACCTTCTCCACGCACCTTGACGAGATCCGCATCGACGATGACGCCGTCAAGGGTGCCTATGCGCGCTATCTCGCTGCGCGCGAGGAGGTCTACGGCGCGGAGAGGGCTGCCAAGCGCCCGCAGACGCTTATGGATATTGCGACCATCGGCACAAAGACGCTCAAAGCCCGCGGGCTGCTCCCCGAGCTCGACGAGAGCGAGGAGATCAACGCCTGCTCCATTCATGTGCCCGCCGTGGTGAACGGCAAGGAGCAGGACTGGCTTTTGATGTTCAAAAACGAAACGCACAACCACCCCACCGAGATCGAGCCCTTCGGCGGCGCGGCCACCTGCATCGGCGGGTGCATCCGCGACCCGCTCTCCGGCCGTGCCTATGTCCATCAGGCAATGCGTGTGACGGGCGGCGGTGACCCGAGAAAGGAGCTTGCCGAAACGCTTTCAGGCAAGCTCCCGCAGCGCAAGCTCGCGCAGACCGCCGCGGCGGGCTATTCCTCCTACGGCAACCAGATCGGCCTTGCCACCGGCCATGTCGCGGAGCTGTACCACGAGGGCTATGTCGCCAAGCGCCTTGAATGCGGCGCAGTCGTCGCCGCCGCGCCCGCGGACAACGTTGTGCGCGAGCGTCCCGCGCCGGATGATGTGGTCATCCTGCTCGGCGGGCGCACGGGGCGCGACGGCATCGGCGGCGCGACCGGCTCCTCCAAGAGCCACGATATGAAATCGCTTTCCACGATGGCGAGCGAGGTGCAAAAGGGCAATGCGCCCGAGGAGCGCAAGATCCAGCGTCTGTTCCGCGACGGCGCGGTCACGCGCCTCATCAAGCGCTGCAACGACTTCGGCGCGGGCGGCGTGTCCGTCGCGGTCGGCGAGCTGGCGGACGGACTCATCATCGACCTCGACGCCGTGCGCAAGAAGTACGAGGGCCTCGACGGCACGGAACTTGCGATCTCCGAATCGCAGGAGCGCATGGCGGTTGTCGTCGCACCGGAGAACGAGGCGAAATTCATCGCCGCTGCCGCGGCGGAAAACTTAGAGGCCTACCGCGTGGCGGTCGTGACCGAAAGCCCCCGCATGGTCATGCGCTGGCGCGGACAGACGATCGCCGACCTCTCCCGCGCCTTCCTCGACACCAACGGCGCGACGAAGCACGCCTCCGTCGCCGTCCCCGCGAGGGAATGTGCCGCTCCCGCCGCAGCTCAAACGCTGCGCGGCATGGCGGGCAGCCTCAAGAGCGCGTCCCGCCGCGGCCTTGTCGAGCGCTTCGACTCCACCGTCGGCGCGGGGACGCTCCTCATGCCCTTTGGCGGCAGGACGCAGCGCAGCCCCGCGCAGGCGATGGCGGCGCTCCTGCCCGTCCTCCCCGGTGAGAAGACCGCGCAGGGCAGCGTGATGGCCTGGGGCTGCGACCCCGACGCGCTGAGCGCCGACCCCTATCGCGGTGCGCACGACGCGGTCTATACCTCGGTCGCCAAGCTCGTCGCCGCAGGCGCAGACTATCATAAGGCATATCTTTCCCTGCAAGAATTTTTTGAAAAGCTCCGCAATGAGCCCGCGCGTTGGGGCAAGCCCTTCGCGGCGCTGCTCGGCGCGCTGGACGCGCAGTTGGAGTTGAGCGCCGCCGCCATCGGCGGCAAGGACTCCATGTCCGGCAGCTTTCTTGACCGCGATGTGCCGCCGACGCTCATCTCCTTCGCCATCGCGCCGCTGCTCGAAGGCGAGCTGCTGACGACCGACCTGAAGGCGGTGGGCCACGGCGTCTACCTCTTCGCAGGCAAAACGCCCGAGCAGCAGACCGCCGCGTGGGAGCGTTTCACCGCGCTTGCGCGCGCGGGCAAGGTCGTGAGTGCGTGGGCGGTCGAAAACGGCCTTGCCGAGGCGGTGATGAAGATGTCCTTCGGCAACGAGATCGGCTTCGCCGCGGAAAATACGGTGCTTGACTGGTTCGCCCCCATGCCAGGCGCGATTGTCGCCGAGCTGAGCGATGAAGTCTCCGACGCCGTGCGCATCGGCGTCACCACAGCGGAAAAGGCCATTGCCCTCGGCGCGGACAGTGCCTCCATCGAAGAGCTTGCCGCGCTGAACGACGCCGTGCTCGAAGCCGTCTACCCGACAAAGACGCGGGACAGCGGCACGGTCGAGAGCTTTTCCCATGAAACGAAGACGCGCGTCGCCCCCGCCGTCAAGCAGGTGCGTCCGAAGGCGCTCATCCCCGTTTTCCCCGGCACGAACTGCGAGTACGACACGCAGCGCGCGCTTTCGGAGGCAGGCGCGGACGCCGAGCAATTCATCGTCCGCAACCTCACGAGCGCCGATGTCGCAGACAGCGTCGAGCGCTTTGCCGCTGCCGTCAGGACCGCACAGATGATCGTCATTCCCGGCGGCTTCTCCGGCGGCGACGAGCCGGACGGCAGCGCCAAGCTCATCACCGCGTTTTTCCGCAATGCCGCCGTCCGCGAGCAGGTGACGGCGCTGCTCGAGCAGCGCGACGGCTTGATGCTCGGCATCTGCAACGGCTTCCAGGCGCTCATCAAGCTCGGCCTCGTGCCCTACGGAAGGATCATGGATACCGACGAGTCCTTCCCGACACTCACCTACAATGTCATCGGCCGCCACCAGTCCAAGCTCGTGCGCACGCGCGTGTGCTCGACGCGATCTCCGTGGCTTGCGGGAACAGAGGTGGGAGATATTTACACCGTTCCCATTTCGCACGGCGAGGGGCGTTTTCTCGCCTCGCAGGAGCTGATCGAACAGCTTGCCGCAAACGGCCAGATTGCCACGCAGTATGCAGGCCTTGACGGATATGCTACAATGGATACTGCTTTTAATCCCAACGGCTCCGTCTGCGCCATCGAGGGCATCACCTCCCCCGACGGGCGGGTGTTTGGCAAAATGGGGCACAGCGAGCGCATCGGCCCCGCGCTTTACCGAAACGTGCCGGGGACTTACGATATGCACCTGTTCGCCTCGGCGGTGCGTTACTTCAAAAAATAGGAGGGCAAGTCATGGCCTATTACTATCCCGATCCGTCTCATACCTTCAGCGAGTACCTGCTCGTACCGGGCTACACCTCGGAGGAGTGCGTGCCCGACCGCGTTTCGCTCAAAACGCCGCTGGTCAAATACCGCAAGGGGCAGGAGGACTGCCCCATCAGCCTGAATATCCCGATGGTCTCGGCGATCATGCAGTCGGTGTCGAACGATACGCTCGCCGTCGCGCTTGCCAAGGAGGGCGGGCTTTCGTTCATCTTCGGCTCGCAGTCCATCGAAAGCGAGGCGGAGATGGTGCGCCGCGTGAAGAGCAGCAAGGCGGGCTTCGTCGTCAGCGCCTCGAATCTCACGCCTGAGCACACGCTGGCCGATGTGCTCGCGCTCAAGGAGAAAAACGGCTTCTCCACCGTCGCCATCACTGAGGACGCCATGCCCAACGGGAAACTCCTCGGCATCGTCACGAGCCGTGACTACCGCGTCAGCCGCATGAGCACAGACCTCAAGGTGCGCGATTTTATGACGCCGCGAGAAAAGCTCATCACTGCTCCCTCCTCCACCACGCTCAAGGAGGCCAACGACATCATTTGGGAGCACAAGCTCAACGCTCTGCCCATTGTGGATGAGAACGACTGCCTGCGCTACTTCGTTTTCCGCAAGGACTACGCCGAGCACAAGGAGCACCCCCTCGCCCTCCAGGACGCGCAGAAGCGCTATCTGGTCGGCGCGGGCATCAACTCCCGCGACTACCACGAGCGCATCCCCGCGCTCGTTGAGGCGGGCGCGGATATTCTCTGCATTGACTCGTCCGAGGGCTACTCTGTCTGGCAGAAGAAGGTCATTGACTTCGTGCGTGAGAACTACGGCAATACCGTGAAGATCGGCGCGGGCAATGTGGTCGACCGCGACGGCTTCCGCTTCCTCGCCGAGTGCGGCGCAGACTTTGTCAAGGTCGGCATCGGCGGCGGCTCCATCTGCATCACGCGCGAGACCAAGGGCATCGGCCGCGGTCAGGCGACCTCTCTCATCGAGGTCTCCGCCGCGCGCGACGAATATTTCCGCGAAACGGGCGTCTATGTTCCCATCTGCTCCGACGGCGGCATCGTCCACGACTATCACATGACGCTCGCCCTCGCCATGGGCGCGGACTTTCTGATGCTCGGCCGCTACTTCGCCCGCTTTGACGAATCGCCCACGAATAAGCTCCTTGTCAACGGCGTGTATGTCAAGGAATACTGGGGCGAGGGCTCGAACCGCGCGCGCAACTGGCAGCGCTACGACATCGGCGGCAAGACGGGTCTTGCCTTTGAGGAGGGCGTGGATTCCTATGTCACCTACGCAGGCTCTTTGCAGGATAATGTCGCGCGTAGCCTTTATAAGGTCAAATCCACCATGTGCAACTGCGGCGTGACCACGATCCCCGATCTTCAGAAGAACGCGAAGCTCACGCTCGTCTCCGCCACCAGCATCGTCGAGGGCGGCTATCACGATGTGATGCTCCGCTCCACCGGCAAGGGGAATGACTGAGCAGGGGCGCGCCAATTGACAACGCAAAGCGCATCCAGCTTATCGCTTATTGGGCGTAGATTTTCAGAAATTCGCGGATCTGCGCCGCGTTCAGCTTTTTTCGCAGGGTAAAAAAAACGGCGGCTCGAAAGCCGCTGCACATAACGCTTATCAAAAACAACGATGACCCTTGGCCGATCTCCTGCGTTTCACGGCCAAGGGTCATCCATGGTTCTTAATATCTAACATCATTGACTACCTCTCTTTCTGCGGAGTCACGGCATACAAGATCTTTCCTGTGCTGGGGTGCTCTCTGCTATGCAATGCACCGTTGCGCGGTTCTCATGATGCGGGGAACATTGGAGTGTTTTTCTCAGATCCCTTGCAGCCGTCTTCCCCGTGCCGCCATGGCTCGGGGGTATCCTCACTGTACATTGGTCTCACCCTTTCTTTTGTACTTAAAGGATAGCATCTTTTTGTGGGGACTGCAATTCGCAAAACAGCAGAAAAAAGCAGTGAAAAACTGTTTAAACTGATGAAATTCTGCACGGTCCCGAATTTTCACTTGACCGATTTATCGCTTTATCATATAATACTATGCCCTGACCTCCGGCGTGGATGTGAAAACGCTCTCAGGCATCCTGGGTCATACCCGGGCGGCCTTCACGCTGGACACCTACACCCACACCACCGGCGATATGCAAAAGAGGGCGGCAGAGATCGTAGATGAATTTTTGACCGATATTTTCGGAGAGGAGCTGAAGCCGTGGCAAGAAAATGAAAAAACGGAGAAGGAACTGTCCGCCTGAGAAAGGACGGCCGATGGGAAGGACGCGTGGTCATCGGCTACGATGACAAGGGTCTGCCGAAAACGAAAAATGTGCTGGCTAAAACAAAATCTGAGTGTGTGGAGAAGCTGAAAACGCTGAAGGACGCCCTTGCGCCGCCTGCACCGCCGAGGACCAGGGCAGATATGCCCTTCGGGGACTGGATGGAGCACTGGTATGAGACGCACAGCAGACCCGCCGCCCGTCCCGGCACACGGCGGATCTACGAAGGCTACCTCCGGCTGTACATCAGACCGGGGCTGGGTCATATCCCGCTGAACAGGCTGACCGCGAAGGATATGCAGCAGTTCTTCGTCTGGCTGAAAACAGAGGGGCGTGCGGACCAATCGGACGGTGAAACGGGGCTGGCGGACTCCCAGCTCCGCAACATCCACAGCCTGTGTTGGCGGGCACTGGAAAAGGCAGTATCGGGAAACCTGATTCCACAGAACCCAGCGTCCGGCTGCAAGCTGCCGCCCGCCCGAAAAGGGGAAATGAATCTCCTCTCGCGGGAGGCCATGCAGAAGCTGCTGATCCAGGCGAAGGAGGAAAAGTACTACGAGTTGTTCCTGCTGGAATTTGCCACAGGACTGCGGCTGGGAGAGCTGACGGTCCTGCAATGGGAGGACCTGAATTTGACCACGGGCGAACTGCGAATCAGCAAGCAGGCGGTGGTCATAGGCTCGGAGGTGGTGGTCACCGAGCCGAAAACAAAGGCGGCGGTACGCACCCTGCTCCTGCCGCCCAAAGTGCTGGAGGTGTTCAGAGAGTACCGGAAAAGGAATGTTTCCAGATGGCTGTTCCCGTCCCCCAAGAAGGAGGACTCTCCTCTGCTGCCCTCGGTGGTGCGCCAGCGGCTGCACCGGCTGTTGGACCACGCGGGCTGTGAGCGGATGCGCTTTCATGATCTGCGGCATACTTTCGCAACGCTGGCGCTGGAAAACGGTATGGATGTGAAAACGCTCTCCGCCATGCTGGGCCATGTGTCGGCGGCCACCACACTGGACATCTATACCCACATCACCGACGATATGCGGCTCACAGCTGCCGCTAACATCGACCGTGGCATCGGCAAGGCAGCGCTGCAGGAGGACGCTTCAGAGCCAGGACAGGAAACTGCCCCGGCTCAGGCGGAAAAGCCGAGTATGACCGATTTCAAGCCCTATGTGGGCCGCAAGCGCAAGTCCGGCACCGGCTGCATCAGTCAGATTAACGACCATCTCTTTGAAGGCCGTTATTCCCCTAAATGGCCCGACGGCAAAAAGCACGCCCGCAATGTCTACGCCCGTACCCGCGAGGAGTGCGAGGAGAAGCTGAAGGTGTTGATCGTGGAGATGAAGGAGGAGATTGAGGAAGCAAAGAGGTTGATGAATGAGGGCAAAGGTAACGGAAGTCCATCGGAGGAAAAGAAAGGCAAACGGGGAAAGAAGGGGAGAAAGTAAAAAAGTGCCGACAAAGGTGCTGAATGTTCGGTACCTTTGTCGACACTTCTACTGGAAAGTCTTAATTCAGGATATAAAAATCTGTTAACATCATTGCTGTGATGGTTGAGAATAAATACTTCTCGCCATGCATATAATGCATGGCATATACTGAGTAATTTACCGAGGGGGTAATACCATGGAACGACTATATCGCATACGCTGCTTCACAGGATATGCAATTTTGGGAGAGGCTCCGCCCCAAATGGATACTCAAGTCTTATATCGTGTGCTATACGCATCAAAGCATTATCAACACTGCTTTGTCGTAGAGCGCAGTGATCGGGAAACATATTATGGACATAAAACTTGGATTGTTCACGAAGAAGCATTAATACCTGTTTGACAAATCATCCTATAGAGTTTATTAATGTCTCAAGTGATGCAAGGCTGCTATTTTTCGCAATGAAATCTGCATAAAGAGTTTCGGCATTTGCCAGCAATTGATCATAATATAAGATTCGTGTGTTAACTTCAGCAAGCTGGCGCAAATGTTTGCTTTCAATATCGTGATCAACTTTTTCGCCATCCAAGCGTTTACCAAGAAGTACGATGATTTCAAAATCCTCGTCTGTATCATGTTTTTTGAGAATCTTGGTGAGTGCAGAGAAATACTTGTCTACTTGTGCAATAAGCTCTATGAATTTAACTGTACGATCACCACGCTTCAGCTCTATGATTACATGTTTGCCAGAAGGTTTTTGATATCTAACATCTAAGCGGGCCTCCTGTTCTTCTCTTGTAAGCCCTGCATTAATTACATCAAATTGCGTCTTTATTGCTTCCTCAACAGACGGAAGCTTTGTATCTCGATCCCAGGCAGGATCCAATAACCAAAGGTTATTAGCCAAATGTCGTTGGATAACTTTTTCCAAATCGTCCCCGTGGACAACCTCTTTCATTCTCTGTATAACAGCCAAGCGAGATTTTACAATTTGGTAGTAATATGTTGCTTCAATAGAATCTAAGCGACCTGCAACATTCAAAAAGATATCCAAATTATCTGGCTGAACATCCTGTAATGCACTAAGTTCATTTTTGAGTTTCAGAGATTCAAATGCAAGAATACCGTGTTTGAAGATGTCCTTTTTCTCATCAGGTGTTACTGTGAGCTGGTTAATCTTTCCGAAAAGTTGTTTTGCAGCCTTCTTTTCATCTCCAATCAGACCGCTGTACCACTCGCGGACGACTTCGTATTTACAAGCTTCCTCTTCACCGGCTTCCGAACGTTCGGCTTCCCAATCAGCGCGTATCTGTGCTAACTCACTTTCAATGAATTTCTTGAGAACAACATAACGTTCGTCATCATCAAAAAAGTCCTGTCGGCTACTGGTTGTGATGTCAGCTTCCTCGTCAGTGTCAAGGAATTCGGCATTTAACTCACCAAATATGTATTTTGAATAGAGCGCAGTAGTGCCAATTTCGTTGAGCATATCATCTTTTGCCATTTTACCGCGCACCATAATAGCAATGCGATTGATGTTCTCATCGTCATCCAAATCACCAGGCTTTGGAGCGGTAGCTATCCAACCGTATACATATGCAGGTTTTCCTGCTATTGAAAGTTCCCCGCTTCTGGAGAAAGATTTTCTAAGAACACCTGATTTGCATTGCTTTGTATACTCATCAGCTGGTTGTGCAGGAATATCCTCATCTGCAGGGCGAAGGTAATACCATAAGTATTGTGCTTTCGTTAAATAATTACGATCAGAAATAGTAATTGGTTCTCCGTTGACTTTTACCTCAAATTGTTTGTCAGCGCCGATAACGGCAAAACGGCGGGCTAATCTTTGCTTTAATTTTCCGGCAAGTGCAGTAGTTCGCGATTTTTTTAAGTTTGTGAGTACAATTTTTGTTCCGTTTCCTTCGAAATCAATTCCGCTGTCATCAACTTCTTCTGGGTAATATGTCTGTGTTTGTGATACTGCCTCACGGAGTTTTTGAGTGGAAATTTGTAAAGCATTCTTCTGTCCATTCTTTGACGAATAAATAGTAATTGTTTCGGCAATAGACAATAAAGATAACTTTCCAATACCCTTTCGTCCCATAACTTTTCGATTTAGCATAGGAGTAATAGGAACGAGATGGCGTTTTTGATATCCGACAGTTAAGTACTTGTTATTGATATCATCAGTATCCATGCCACAGCCATCATCCTTGATTGTGATACAATCTTTTTCCAAAGTAATCTCGACTGTTTTGGCATCTGCATCCCACGCATTTGCAACTGCCTCAGAAATTACTGCAGATGTATTGCTGTAAAGATTGAGACCTAAATGCTCTACGATTTGCAAACTGATTGTCATCTCATATTTATGTTCCGCTGTCATGTAAAGTCACCTCCGGTTCTTTCGTTGAAATATCCAAGTATTCAAAGTATAGTCGCACTGCACGCTTAACTTGAGATTGAACAACAGGCTTAATGCTTTTGAAAGATTTAGTACTATCCAGCTTGTTTACATAATCAAAGCCTGTATACTGTTTGATTGGCACTATTTTGTTGGCTCGAATGATTCTGGATACGATATCTCCTGCTGCACGATTTGTGAAACCTTTGTTGCTTTTTAACCAGTCAATGAACTGCATATTACAAGAATATTGCTTTCCATCGACAAAGTCAGAAAGGCTTGATGCAACAAAAGTAGCTAACTGAACAGGAACGGCATTTCCAATCATCTGTTCAGTATTTGCCGTGTTTTCTGGAAAAACGAAGGTGTCCGGGAATGTTTGAATTCGAGCGCGCTCTCTCGTTGTCATTGCTCTAATATTTGAAGGATCGACTGGGTCGCTGTCATGTTTTTTGTATTCAGAAGGTTTAGGACGATTAACTCCACGAATTGTAGGAGCGGGGGTATCCACAGAAAAGATTCCCCTTCTTTTATATGACCTGGGATGCCTATAATAATATTCAAATTCAAGAGTGTACTTTTTTTCAGAATAGTAATCACGAACGGATAAAGGGAGCACTGTCTGCTTGGCTCTTAAAATTGCAGATAAAAAACCATCATCTTGATTAAGACCGCCAATACAAAAAAAACGATTTCTTTTTTGTGGAACATTGCAATGACTGGCATCTAAGACAATCTCGGTTAGACCATATCCATTATCGATAAACAACTTCCTCGCCTTTTTATAAGCCTCACTCTCTGATGCACGAGCTACATTTTCCATGACAAAAAACTTTGGCTTTACTGCAGTTATAATTTTAGCAAAAGAATGGGTTAATTCAGCGCGTTCGCCTTCAGTTCTATTACCAGCGTTAGAGAAATCTTGACATGGAGGGCCTCCAATAATTAAGTCGGGCTGATATTTTTTAATGCGGATAATAGCTTCATCTACAATCGATAAGTCAGTTTCAATTACAGGGTGTTTAAGATTTTGCTTATAACACTCAATTGCAGCCGGCCAGTTTTCAAAAGCGGCTACGATGTTATAGCCTGCTGACTGGAAACCGAGCGACATACCGCCACAACCACTAAACAGATCTACTGTACGCATAATGTCACTCCTTCCATTTTATATTTACTCAATATGTAGTATATCAGAAGTGTGCCTTGACGTCAACGCACATTTATCACTGCATAACAGGTCGAAGAGAAAGAAAAGGGTATTCTCAATCACCTCCTGCGCCGCAATAGACAAAGAATAAGAAAAATCCCTCTGAAATCAACGATTTCAGA
>ERZ826613.3355-NODE-3355-length-13466-cov-7.009246_pt1 | contig 13466 bp, 7 predicted proteins | sample MGYA00519925_ERZ826613 | MGnify/ENA primary metagenome ERZ826613 (study PRJEB31778, sample SAMEA3449236) | human gut metagenome | biome: human gut; feature: human-associated habitat; material: faeces | place: United Kingdom | collected 2010/2012 ... | reverse complement strand
GGTGGAACTGAATATAGGAGGTTATCTGCCTGATAGCGAATGGAAGCGCAAGTGGGATTAATTTAAATTTAAAAGTTATGGTAAAATCTATTTTTTTTATGTGCTTCTTGGTTTTAATATATAGTTGCACTTCAAATTTAGTAAAAGAAAGGGCTAATAGTGAAGTAACAGATGTTTATGTTGATGTAGATGATGTCATTGATGAATTAGACTTTTCACTTTTTCTTAACGATGAGGCGAAATTCATTAAATTGGAAACGACGGATAGTTGTCTGATTTCAGAGATGAAACAAATAAGCTATGTTGATGGTAAAATTTATATTGCAGATGAATTATCTCAATCTGTGTATATCTTTAATGACAGTGGATCTTTTTTAAAGAAAATAGGAGTTAAAGGTCAAGGCCCTGGAGAATATGTTCGTTTAGGAAAATTCCAAGTTGTTGGTAACTATCTCTATATAAAGGATGATGCTTCACCATGGAAACTTTATGTTTATGACTTAAAAAGTTCTGTTGGTAGGCTTATGGATATTGATGAGAATCTTTCTTATGATGATTTCTATTTGCAAGGAGACAACTTGTACTTAGTAGCTAATAATAATTCTTCTTATTCATACGGGTGTTATAATTTATTGAAGCTTGGTATGGCGACTAATGAGATGGATTGCTATCTCCCTTTTTCAGAAAACTTGGCGAAACAGCACTCTCATTGGGGGCTTTTTTCTAATATCAGTCAATACAAAGATAGCTTGTTGATTATCTGTTCCAATAATGATACTATTTATCAATCAACTAAAGATGGTACTTCAGCAAAATATGCAGTTCATTTTTCAAAGCGAGAGCTACCCGAGGATTTACGTCAGAAAGATGGGACAACAATCATGATGACTGCTATGGAGAAACGTTATATTAAAGGGCTTAGCTCTATATTGAATTTAGATGGATATTTTATAGCGCAATATGGTGACTACATAATGCGTAGTATACTGTATGACAAACGAACCGATGAGCATACGGTTGCTAATGTGCTTAAATTAGGTAAATGGGGCGATTTGTACATGTGGGAATACTCTTTCTCTGATGATGGTAAGCTTATTGTAGCAGACTCTGGTGGTGCTTTTCTTTCGTCGTGGAAAGAACGTTATTCTAATCGTACTTTTATTCGCAGTGAGGATAAGAAAGACTTACAGAAAATATATGAGCAAACAAGTGAAGAAGATAATCCTATCATTGGGATTTTTACCTTGAAAAATAAATAAGAGTGAATTTATGAGGAAAAAACAATTAAGCATATTCTTGTATGCTCTAATCATAATTGGTTGTGGAATCTATTTCTATTACGAGATTCATAAACGGGACAATTTTATAAATGACTTATTAAATGAGTTGAAAGAAAATTCATATAAATTAATCGGGTTAGAAACTTTTAATCAGAATAGGAATTATGAAATTGAATATAATGGAAAATATTATTCTGACAGTTGCAAGGTAATAAGTATAACTGGAGAGAAGTGCTTTTTGACTGATTTGATACGAGGAAATAAATTGGTTTTGCGGTATTCGGAGTTAAATTGCAATACATGTATTGAAGAGCAAATTGACATACTGAATTTATATGTCGATTCGATTGGAGTAGATAACATCTTACTTTTTACTACGTATGATAATATTTTGTATTTGAAGAAATTTAAGAAAGCTAATCGAATAAAATTTCCCATTTATAATTTAACTCAAGAAGTTAATTTGGAATTTGCAGATTTGGGATTACCTTATTTCTTTGTATTAACAGAATATACTAGTAGAATAAATAGTATGTATATACCACTAAAAGAAGCACCAATTTTGACGCAACAATATATGCATTGGATATTAAAAAAATATTTTAATGAAACCAAATGTAAAATGGCGATATAGTGTTTGGATTCGTTTGTTATATATAATTATATTTGTAATTGTATTAGGTGAACTGTTTTTTAACAATTACTCTTTTTTTAGGATTCCTACGACCTCAATGGAGCCGACATTGTTTCCTGGAGATAGAGTATTGGTGACCAACTTTACTACTGGAGACATTGTGCACAATGATGTTATAGTATTTAATATGCCTTTTCTAAAGGAGCCGTTTGATAGTATTGTGTTTTGTTCAGACCAATATCTTGTGAAACGTTGTATCGCTTTACCAAATGATACGTTTGAAATAAAGGGTGGCTTCTTTCGTGTACATGGTTATAAGGGTCTTTTAGGGAATATGAAACAGCAAAAATTGGTGTCTAAGGGCATTGATACGGTGATGTATAATAATAATCAAATATCTGTTTTTCAGGCAGAAAATAAGTTTTGGAGTGTAAGAGAGTTCGGTCCTTTATGGGTTCCTGCCAAAAATATGACTGTGGTAATTGATTCTGCTTCGTGGATAGTGTATAAAGCATTAATTGAATGGGAACAAAAGAAAAAAATGCATTTGAAGCTGAATAAGGTTTATTTAGGTGATAGTTTAATCAATGCTTATTGTTTTATGGAAGATTATTATTTCGTTGCTGGAGATAATCTACCGGTTTCTGTGGATTCTAGATATTGGGGTGTTTTACCAAGATCCTTTATTGTAGGAAAAGTAGCTTTTGTTTGGTTTACAAGAAGAAAAGAAACAAAAAATATCGAATGGAAAAGAATGTTTTTAAAAAAGTGAAGTATACGTGAGATGTTGTAAGATGAAGATAAATGTGTGTGCTAAATTTTATTGTAGTATTGTGTGGTTGTCAGTGCTAAGTCATCTTCTGATTTATAATGGAATTTTTGAGACTATAATATAAAGGAAAGTCTATTTAGAAATATGTCTTTAAATACCCCTTTTTACTTCTTTAACGATAAAATATAGTTCTAAAACTAAAAATATTAGTTTATTTGCGGAGATGTTATGAATATTAAATCTAAAAACACACAAGAAGTTATGAAAAAAGAATGGTTGTATGCAGTAGGTCTGGTTTGCCTGGTGTCGGCTTGTACCGGTACTCCGCAATTGTCGGCTGACGATGAACTATGTTCTATTGATGTGGCGGGAGCTATGGAAAAGCCTGCCGAATTGAAACTTTCGGAATTAGGAAGCGATGTACGCTATGTTCCATTAGAAACAACCGATTCGTGTCTGGTAGGTGGAAGTCCGAATATTCTGTTACTGGATAAAGAGATTGTTGTCTTTTCACGTCAAACTTGTTTTATCTTTGATAAAGAGAGCGGTAAGTTTTTAAGCAAAGTGGGACATTTGGGCGATGATCCGGAAGCTTATTCAACTGCGGCGCCTACTTATAATGATGTAAACGGTCTGCTTTATTTTATGCGCAGACCCGGTAAGTTACAGAAATATGATTTGCAAGGTAATTATTGTGGTGGTGTAACGATACCTACCCCTCCGGATTCACCGAGTGATTTCAGCTTTACAGATTCCGTGATAATAGGTCGTTACGGTAATATTGTAGGTGATAACGGGCGCGCTTTGCTGTTATTTAATGAAGCGGGAGAACAGATAGATACGGTGCCCAGTCTACTTCCGGTTTTGCCTAATAGAGGAGTAGATGACATAAACAGTATCAGCGTCAAAAAGCAGGGAAATGCAGGTATTATTCTGACTACATTTAAAAGTGGAGATGCCTCGGCAAGTGTAGCGGGTATTCCTTTCCTGTGGAAGAGTGATAATAAGATACGTTACAAAGAGAATTTCAATGATACCATTTATACAGTGAGTGGAAATGAGCTGACACCTTATATCGCATTCTCCACCGGTAAATGGCATTGGGGCGCCGAGGCACGTACTGAATCCAAAGATAATGAAAAACGTTTGTTGGTGGGATGTATTTTTGAGACGGATCATACTGTTTTCTTTCAGTGTATCCGGGGACTGTATACAGATGAACCGGAAACGTTTAACGGAATCTACGACCGGAAGGCAAATACTACCCGGATGTATGCCGAAAAGGAAGGTATAAAAGATGACCTGACCGGCTTTATGGCTTTCCATCCCAAGGCATGCAGTGCACAGGGAGAATATGGAATGATTATTGATGCCGGAGAAGTGATGACCTGGTTGGAAGAAAATCCTGAAGCGGCAGAAAATGAAAAACTTTCGGCACTGAAAGAATTGACGGATGATTCTAATCCGGTAGTGATTATTACAGTCCCTAAATAAGGAAGGAGGTATGTTCTTGTCCACCTGTTTGGGAATGGACAAGAATATACTTGTTTGATAATTAGAAAAATAACAGTTTGTATCCAGTCTCGTTTTGTCCATATATATATGGCGGCTCGTAAAGGGAAAACGACTATTTTTGCATACACTAAGTGTAAACGGAAAAACTAATATAGAATGATAAAGACACAGAACTACCGGTTTTTGATCTGTCTGGCACTATTTGCGTTGGCAGCATGTTCCGGTGCGAAAAAAGAAGAAGCCGCCGATGAAGGAGTAGCTACCGTATTGCCGGATGAGAAGAATGAAGTGACCGTGTTGCCTTTGAAGCGGCAGATATTCAATCACGAGTTGGTAAGTAATGGCAAGATAGTGGCCGGAGGAATGGCAGATTTGCGTTTTGAAAGTTCGGGTATCGTGGCGCAGATTTATGTGAAGAACGGTGACCGGGTACACAAAGGACAAAAACTGGCAGAGCTGGATAAATTTCGTTTAAAAAATAAGACCGCACAGTCCAAAGATGCTTTGGAGAAAGCTAAGTTGGAATTGCAGGATGTATTGATAGGGCAGGGGTATGCAGCGGATGATACTGCCAATGTACCCGATGATATCATGCAACTGGCACGGGTGAAAAGCGGCTATGATCAGACCCTTTCTCAATATGAACTGGCTAAATATGAAGAAGAACATGCCACTCTGATTGCTCCTTTTGACGGGGTGGTGGCTAATCTCTTTTCCAAACCCTATAATGCTCCCAGCAGTTCAGATGCTTTCTGTACAATTATCGGTTCACAGGGTATGGAAGCTGACTTTACTGTATTGGAGAGTGAACTCCCCCTTATTAAAGGTGGCGATAAAGTGGTTGTTACCCCTTATGCAGATCCTTCTGCCAAATACGAAGGACGTATCTCCGAAATCAATCCGCTGGTGGACGATAAAGGCATGGTGAAAGTGAAGGCCGTTGTCAACGGACAGGGCAAGCTCTTTAATGGCATGAACATACGGGTTAATGTACATCGTTCGCTAGGTGAACAGTTGGTTGTTCCGAAGAGTTCAGTGGTGTTGCGTTCCGGTAAGCAGGTGATTTTTACACTGAAAGATAATAAAGCGAAATGGAACTACGTGCAGACCGTACTGGAAAATTCCGATGAATACACGATTGTGGAAGATGAAGTGCAAGAAGGAGATGTGGTGATTGTGACAGGCAATGTGAACCTGGCTCATGAGGCACCGGTGATAATTAAGAATTAATAATTAAAGGGGGGATGGTTAAGTTTCTGGTACAGCGGCCCATTGCCGTATTGATGGCGTTTACCGCATGTTTTATTGTCGGTATGGTAACGTATTTCACGTTGCCGGTATCTCTGCTGCCGGATATTGCCATCCCGGAGATTACAGTACAAATCTCGGCACAGAATACTTCTGCGCGTGAGTTGGAGAATACGGTGGTGAAACCATTGCGCCAACAACTTATCCAGGTGGCTCGTCTGAAAGATATGGATAGCGAGGCGCATGATGGGGCAGGTCTTATCCGGCTGAATTTCGACTTCGGCACCAATACGGATCTTGCTTTTATCGAAGTGAATGAGAAGATTGACGCCGCCATGAACTACCTGCCTAAGGATACAGACCGTCCTAAAGTAGTAAAAGCAAGTGCTACCGATATTCCGGTATTCTATCTCAGCCTCACCCTGAAGAATGACAGCGCTTACGGACAAACGGACGAACGTGCTTTCCTCGATCTGTGTGAATTTGCCGAAAGCGTTATCAAGCGGCGTATCGAGCAGCTGACAGAGGTAGCCATGGTGGATATCACAGGATTGGTGGAGCGCCAGTTGCAGATTGTTCCCGATGAAAATAAGCTTGCCGTACTGGGACTTTCCATACAGGATGTAGAATCTGCTCTTGCCCAAAATAATGTGGAACCGGGAAGTATGACCGTACGTGATGGATATTATGAATACAATATCAAGTTTTCCACTCTGTTGCGTACGGAAGAGGATGTGAAGAATATTCTTATTAACAAAAACGGACGCATCATCCGTCTGGAAGAGTTCTGCCGGATAGGTATTGTTCCCGTCAGGGAAAAAGGCGTATCCATGAGCAATGGTAAACGGGCAGTGACATTGGCCATTATCAAGCAGGCGGACGAGAATATGGATGACATGAAGCAAGCCATTGGCGGCACCATGAATTATTTTCAGAGTGTATATCCTGACATTGAATTCAGCGTTAGCCGAAACCAGACAGAGCTTTTGGATTATACTATCTCCAACTTGCAACAAAACCTTTCGTTGGGCTTTCTATTTATCTGTATCGTAGCCGTACTCTTTCTGGGGGATGTCAAATCTCCTTTCATCATCGGACTGAGTATGGTAGTTTCCATTGTGATCTGTTTTCTTTTTTTCTATCTGTTCAAGATGTCACTGAACATCATATCCCTGTCCGGATTGATTCTTGCACTGGGTATGATGATCGATAGTTCCATCATCGTAACTGAAAATATTTCTCAATATCGGGAAAGAGGATACTCGCTGAAACGTGCCTGTATTACGGGTACCAGTGAGGTGGTTACTCCGATGCTCAGTTCCTCGTTGACTACCATTGCGGTGTTTGTACCACTGATTTTTATGAGTGGTATTGCCGGAGCCATTTTCTACGATCAGGCTTTCTCGGTAACCGTTGGATTGATGGTTTCTTACTTCACGGGCATCATGTTGCTGCCGGTGCTCTATATGCTGGTTTACCGGACAGGACTGCGCAAATCATGGTTCTCGCGTATTCGAATCAATAATCCTATAAAGGATCATACACTTGATCGTTTCTATGATGCCGGGATTGATTTTATATTTGCTCATAAAACGGCAAGCGTATTTTTCTGTATAGTTTCCGTGCCATTGTGTGTATTCATGTTCTATTTCATAGGAAAAGAGCGTATGCCGGAAATAGATCAGAATGAGCTGATAGCCCGTGTGGAATGGAATGAGAATATCCATGTGGACGAGAATCGTCGCAGGGTAGACAATTTATTTGAGTTGTTTAAGACAGAGACTATCGAACAGACTGCCGCCGTCGGACAACAAGACTATCTCCTGAACCGGGAGCAGGCTCTTTCTTCTTCGGAAGCAGAACTTTATTTCAAGACAAAGAATCCCTCTGAGATAGTCCCTTTGCAGGAAAAGGTTTACCGTACCCTCAAAGCGGAGTATCCGTTGGCCGTGATTTCTTTTTCGCCACCCGAGACGGTATTTGAGAAACTGTTTGTGACGGGAGAAGCCGATGTTGTGGCTGAACTCTATTCCCGCAACAAGGAAAAAGTGCCGACAGCGGATGAATTACGTAATCTGGAAGCTGAGTTTGCTACCCGTACAGGATATGCTCCCACGGGTATTGCCTTTGAAAATCAGCTGAATATCCGTATCAATAAAGAAAAATTGCTACTTTATAATGTTTCGTATGACGAGTTGTATCGCATACTGAAAACAGCTTTCAAAGAAAACAGCATAGCTACTCTTCATTCTTACCAGCAATATCTGCCTATCAGCATTGTGGGAGAGGAACAAACGGTAAACAGTATCTTACAGGAAACACTCGTTCCGACACGGGCGGATCAATATGGTGTTGAATATCTGCCTTTGCGTGAGCTGGTATCAGTGGCGCCGGCGGAAGATCTGAAAGCGATTACCGCAGGACGTAACGGAGAATATGTTCCGTTCCGTTTTTATGAAGTAAAAGAGGCGGAACCGCTTATGGAGCAAGTGAAGGAAGTGGTGGATGCTACCGGCGATTGGGATACCGCTTTTTCAGGAAGTTTCTTCTCTAACCGGAAGATGCTGGATGAACTGGTGGTTATTCTGTTTATTTCCATTCTGTTGATGTACTTCATTCTGGCGGCACAGTTCGAGAGTTTTGTGCAACCTCTTGTAGTGTTGTTGGAGATACCGATAGACGTAGCATTTGCCCTGGTACTGTTGTGGATATGCGGACATACGCTGAATCTGATGTCTGCCATCGGTCTGATCGTTACGTGTGGTATTATCATCAATGACTCCATCCTGAAACTGGATGCGATTAATGAATTACGTAAGACGGGGATGCCGCTTCTGGAAGCTATCCATGAGGCGGGACGGCGCAGGTTGCGTCCCATCATCATGACTTCGCTCACTACCATTTTTGCCATGGTACCGTTATTGTTCTCTTTCGATATGGGATCGGAATTGCAGAAGCCGCTTTCCATTGCCATGATTGGGGCGATGTTCATCGGCACATTGGTCAGTCTGTTCATCATTCCGTTGATATATTGGTTTATTTACCGGGATAAAAAAGCTTGATATAATGAAGAAACTTGGTTTAATTATTCTTTTAGGACTTTCTCAGGCGTTTCCGTCCGTCGCGCAGCAACAGCAGGTTACGCTGGACTTGCAGCAGACGATTAAGATGGCGAACGATAGTTCGCTGGAAGCTTTCCGTACTAAAAATATGTATCTTTCAGGCTATTGGGAATATCGTACCTATAAGGCAAATCGCTTGCCGAGCCTGACGCTGAATATGACTCCTGCACAGTATAACCGTGACATTACGAAGCGTTATGACTCCGAACAGGATTTGGATATTTACCGTAGCCAACAGTCTTTCTATGCCTATGGTAACCTGGCAGTCAGGCAAAACTTTGACCTGACGGGTGGTACTTTTTATCTGGATACTGAGTTGGGCTATATGCGTAGTTTCGGTTCCAATCCCTACACGCAGTATACCAGTGTTCCCGTTCGTTTAGGTTATTCGCAAAGTCTGGTAGGTTATAATCCTTTCCGCTGGGAACGAAAGATTGAACCGCTGAAATACGAGAAAGTAAAGAAAGAATATATCTACAATGCTGAGCAGGTATCCGAGCAGGCCACTACCTATTTCTTTGCACTTGCCATGGCGCAGGCTGAGTATGACTTGGCAAAGGAGAATGTCGTTTCTTCCGATACACTTTATCGTATTGGTATGCAACGTCTGAAGATAGCCTCTATCAGTCGTGCCGATCTTCTGACGCTGAAGCTGGACGTGGTGAATGCCCGTAACACTTTGCAGAATGCTGAAAGTTCATTGAAACGTGCCATGTTCTCGCTGGCTTCTTTCCTCAATCTGGAAAAGAATACAGAGATACGGCTTCTTCTCCCCAGTCGTCCCGGAGAATTAAACATCCCTGTAGATGCTGCCTTGGATGCCGCCCGTTCCAACAACCCGAACTTCCTTGGATTACGCCAGGACATATTGGAAGCAGAACGGAATGTAGACAAAACCAAGAAAGAATCCCGCTTCAATGCCAGTATCAACGCCAGTGTCGGTTTCAACCAGGTGGCGGAGAAATTTGGCGAAGCCTACAACCGGCCTATGCAGCAGGAAATGGTATCTGTCAGCGTCTCCATTCCTTTAGTGGACTGGGGAGTGCGTAAGGGAAAATATAATATGGCCCGTAACAATCTGAATGTAGTAAAGACCTCTTCCCGTCAGAACGAAATCAGCATTGAAGAAGAAGTCATTATGACCGTAAGTGATTTCAATGTCCAGCAAGACTTGGTGACAAGTGCCGAGGAAGCCCTCGACCTTTCCATTCTGGCATACAATGAAACCCGCCAACGCTTCATCATCGGTAAGGCGGATATCAGTAGCCTTACCTTGTCATTGAACCGTCAGCAAGAAGCCCAGCGCAACTATATCTCAGCCCTGAAAAACTATTGGCTGAACTATTATAAAATCCGCAAGCTGACCCTGCACGATTTTGCCAGCGGCTTCTCTCTTTCTGACAAATTCGATTATAGTCACTAATAACTCTCAACTCTCAATTCTCAACTTTCAACTAAAATGAAAAGCCTTTCCCCTTTTACCCTCATCGTCACCTTTGTCTGTCTGGCACTGGTGGGTTTGGCCTTGGTTCCGATGCTTCCGGTCAAGCTGAATCCGTCGCGCACATTGCCGGGCTTTACGGTGCGCTTTAGCATGCCGGGCACTTCGTCGCGGGTGGTAGAGATGGAGGCGACAAGCAAACTGGAGTCCATGCTGGCCCGCATCAAAGGGGTAAAGGGAATGTACTCTACTTCAAGCAATGGCTACGGTTCCATTACGGTAGATCTGGATAAACACGCTGATGTGGATGCGGTACGTTTTGAGGCTTCTACTATTATCCGGCAGACGTGGTCGCAACTGCCTTCCGGAGTCAGTTATCCGTATATTGACATGAAGGTGCCCGATGCGAATACAGCCCGTCCGTTCTTATCGTTCACACTGAATGCACCGTCCACGCCTATACTGATACAGCAGTATGCAGAAGAACATATCAAGCCGCGTCTGGCTAAGTTGCAAGGCATTTATAAGATAGATTTAAGTGGTGCTACCCCGATGGAATGGCGGTTGGAATACGACAGTGAACAATTGCGGACGCTGGGAATCAGCATTTCTGATATTCAACGGGCCATCCAGTTACATTATAATAAAGAGTTTCTGGGAACGCACAACATGGATACGGCCGGTGGTAAGCAGTGGATACGTCTGGTCTTGATACCGGATGGAGTCAGCGGACAATTTATTCCTTCGGACATCACGGTGACTGCTTCGGACGGCAAGATTATCCGCTTGGACGAGTTGGTGACTGTAGTGCGTATGGAAGAAGCCCCCCAAAGCTATTACCGTATCAATGGTCTGAATTCCATTTATATGTCTGTCACGGCCGTAGAGACTGCTAACCAATTGCAACTGAGCAATGAAGTGATGCGGGAAATGGAAGCAATACGTCTGACTTTGCCGCCCGGCTACGAGGTGCATACCAGCTATGATGCCACGGAGTATATTCGCGAGGAACTGAATAAAATTTATTTCCGTACGGGGCTGACAGTACTGATCCTGCTGGTATTCGTCTGGATTATTACGTTGAATCTGAAGTATCTGTTGCTGATCGTTACCAGCCTGGCTATCAACATTTCCGTGGCGGTTATTTTCTATTATCTTTTCGGGCTGGAGATGCAACTGTATTCATTGGCAGGGATTACTGTGTCCTTGAATCTTGTGATAGACAGTACCATTGTGATGACGGACCACATTTTGCACAGGCGTAATCTGAAAGCTTTTATGTCCGTACTGGCGGCTACCTTGACCACAATGGGGGCTTTGGTTATTATCTTCTTTCTGGATGAGAAAATCCGCCTGAACCTGCAAGACTTCGCAGCTGTGGTGATTATTAATCTGGCGGTATCTCTTTTCGTGGCTCTCTTTTTTGTTCCGGCCATGATTGATAGAATAAAGCTTGTCAAGAGGCAGAGCGTGAAACGCTGGGTGCGGAGTCATATACGTATTCGCAGGCTGACTGTTTACTTCACGCATTTCTATCAGTTGCTCATCCGCTTTCTTCTGCGCTGGAGGGTGGCGGTGTGCATTTTGCTCCTGCTTGGTTTCGGGTTGCCTGTTTTCCTTCTTCCTGAGAAGTTGGAGGGTGAAGGCAAATGGATAGAACGGTATAACAAGACGTTGGGCTCCTCTACTTATAAAGAGAAAGTGAAACCCGTGGTGGATAAGGCTTTAGGTGGTAGTCTTCGTTTGTTTGTGCAGAAAGTGTACGAAGGCAGTTATTTTAGTCGCAATGAAGAAGTGGTGCTCTATGCGAATGCGAACTTACCGAATGGAAGTACGCTGGAACAGATGAATACGCTGGTGAAACGTGTGGAAACTTATCTTAGCGGCTTCAAGGAGATTAAGCAGTTTCATGCTTCTGTCTATAATGCACGCAGGGCCAATCTTCAGATTTATTTCAAGAAAGAGTATCAGCATAGTGGTTTCCCTTATACGTTAAAGGCGAATCTGATTGGTAAAGTATCTGAGTTAGGAGGTGGTAGCTGGGATGTATATGGCTTGCAAGATCAGGGTTTCAGTAATGATGTTCGTGAGAGCGCAGGTTCTTATCGCATCAAGATGTATGGCTACAATTATGACGAGCTCTATGCATGGGCCGAAAAGCTGAAGGAAGTATTGCTTTCGCACCGTCGCATCAAGGAAGTGTTTATCAAGTCGGAATTTTCCTGGTGGAAAGACGATTATCAAGAGTTTTACTTCAATCTGAATAAGGAGCGTATGGCTCAGGAGGGGATTAATGCCCAGCACTTGTTCTCCGCTATCCAGCCGATATTCGGCAAGAATATGCAGGTGGGTTCGGTGGTGACGGAAAGCGGTACGGAAAGTATTCGACTTTCTTCCCGACAGTCTCACGACTATGATGTATGGGCCATGCAGTTTTTTCCTTACGGGGTGGATGGCGGAAAGCATTATAAACTTTCCGAGTTGGCTACGGTAGAGAAGGGGCAGATGCCGCAACAGATAGCCAAAGAGAATCAGCAATATCGTCTTTGTCTGCAATATGAGTATATCGGCTCGTACGAGCAAGGCAATAAAATACAGAAGCGGGATTTGGAAGAGTTTAATAAATTGCTTCCGATGGGGTATACTGCTGAATCGGATAGCCAATCGTGGTCATGGGGTAAGAAAGATAACAAGCAATACCTGTTGTTGCTGGTTGTGATTGCCATTATCTTCTTTACAACGAGTATTCTGTTTAATTCTCTGAAACAGCCTTTGGCTATTATCTTTGTTATTCCGGTATCTTATATAGGAGTGTTCCTTACATTCTATTGGTTCCGCTTGAATTTCGACCAGGGAGGCTTTGCTTCGTTTGTGCTGCTTTGTGGTATTACGGTAAATGCCAGCATCTATATTCTGAATGAGTATAACAGCATCCGTAGCCGCTTTCCCCGGCTTTCTATGCTCCGGGCATATACAAAGGCGTGGAATGCAAAGATACTGCCTATTTTTCTTACGGTAGTTTCCACCATTCTGGGTTTTATCCCGTTTATGGTGGGGACGGATAAGGAAGCTTTCTGGTTTCCGTTGGCTGCGGGTACTATTGGCGGATTGGTGATGTCTATTATCGGCATTTTCTTCTTCCTGCCGGTATTTAGTTTGAAGAGGAAAGAGGTTTGCAAATACTCTAAAAAACGTGTCGCACTTAAAAGTTGAATTCAGCTTTAGCCTTAATATTTATTTTTTGTGAAATCATCCTACACTGTACTCTTTTAGTAATGCTTAAAAAATAACTTGGTACATAAGCAAGTGCAGCGAGTCGGCTTATAAATGATAATTTATCGGCGAGAATGGGTACGCGGACGACGCGGATGGGGCGGACGAACGCGGATTACAAGTATTTTTTTTAGGCGCGGATTACGCGGATTTCACGGATTAAAGGCTGCGCTATACATGA
>ERZ826613.3354-NODE-3354-length-13468-cov-3.968389_pt1 | contig 13468 bp, 10 predicted proteins | sample MGYA00519925_ERZ826613 | MGnify/ENA primary metagenome ERZ826613 (study PRJEB31778, sample SAMEA3449236) | human gut metagenome | biome: human gut; feature: human-associated habitat; material: faeces | place: United Kingdom | collected 2010/2012 ... | reverse complement strand
AGATCAGACATGACTTCCATCCTCCTGTAGATAAGAGATGTGGTTGTGATCGAGCCAGCGCAGCACATCGTGGAACTGCTGCGGATCGTCGGGCAGGTCGATGACCATGTGGCCGTAGATGCTGCCCTCGACGATGCGGGTGTCGGCGAAGAGAATGTTCACCGGCACGTGACACTCGAGCGTGATGCGCGAGATGACCGGCTCGTTGGAGCAGCTGCCGTCGAAGACGAGGCGCAGACGCTTGCCCGTGCACGGTGGGAGATTTTCGGCCGGGCTCTTCGGAAGGATGAGCGCCTTGGCGATGTCGGACTTCGGGTGTGTGAACACATCGCTGACGTTGCCGATCTCAGCGATGCGGCTCTGGTCGATGACAGCCACGCGCTGGCAGATCTGTTCGATGACGCGCATCTCGTGCGTGATGACGACGATCGTCACGCCGAGCGTCTGGTTGATCTCCTTGAGCAGGCGTAGGATCGACTGCGTGGTGTTCGGGTCGAGGGCGCTGGTGGCCTCATCGCACAGGAGGTATTTCGGCCGCGTGGCGAGGGCGCGGGCGATGGCCACGCGCTGCTTCTGGCCGCCGGAAAGCTGCGAGGGATACGCTTTCGCGCGGTCGGACAGTCCGACGAGTTCGAGCAGCTCGGCGGCGCGGGCCTGTGCCTCGTCGCGCTTGACGCCGGCGATCTCGAGCGGGAAGCAGATGTTGCGCAGCACCGTGCGCTGCTCGAGCAGGTTGAAGCTCTGGAAGATCATGCCGATGTCCTGCCGGGCCTTGAGCAGGTCGCGGCGGCTGAGCTGCATCATGTCGCGCCCGTCGATGCGCACCGTTCCGGAGGTCGGCCGCTCGAGGAGGTTGATACAGCGCACGAGCGTGCTCTTGCCGGCGCCGCTCAGGCCGATGATGCCGAAGATCTCGCCGTCCTCGATGCGGAGGTCAACGTCCCGCAGTGCGTGGATGTCGCCGCCCGGGGAGGGGTAGGTCTTGTTGAGATGTTCGATTTCGATCATGGTGGATTCTCCCTCACAGAATGAATTTTTCGGAACAAAAAACAGAGGCCGGAAGACTCGTTGTCTTCCGGCCTCTGCGGATACGGCTTGGAATTTGGATCAGCCGTTATTGGAAGCGAACACAAGACGAGTCATATTTCTGAGCACGACGAGACATGCACATGCAGCCGGGCATGTACATCATCATAGCCATCATCATGTTGTTCGTCTGAGCAAACTTCATAATACGACGCGTCTCCTTTCGTTAAAAATCACGGTTTCCTGTGGAAACGAGCGCAGTATAACGCAGTTTTCCGCGCTTGTCAACCCCAGAATCCACAAAATCAGTATGAAATACGCATTAGAAAAATTGAATGCATCGATTCTAAAATTCGATGGTTTGCGGTGCGACATCCGGGTCGTGGCTGCACAGGGACGCCACGCAGGCGCCGTCGCGGCTCATCCCGCCGATCCAGTCGAGCGCCTTTTTGGCGCGCACGCTGTTTTCGCAGATGCCGGGCACGGTACCCTCCGCCCACGAGCGCGGGCTTGCCGCGCCGTCGGCATTGAGCAGCACGTACCGGTCACCATTGCGGATGAGCGTTGCGAACATGCCCTCCGTGTGCCCGGCGACGTGCACGAGATGGACTGAATCGTCCCCGAACAGGTCGTATGAGCGGCTCTCCGGCCCGATGTGGTTCACGCGGTACCAGAACCGTTCCGGTGGCTCGTCCATCCACAGCCTGCGGGAGGTGTAGCGCAGGTTCACGCGGCACGACCAGAAGTACTCCTCCTCCGCCACCAGCAGACGCTTTGCGCCTCGCACCTCGCTGATACCCGCAATGTGGTCCGGATCGAGGTGGGAAAAGAGCACATAGTCCAGATCCTGCGGCCGGATGCCGCGCGCGGCCAGCTGCTCGCCGATCGACTGCCCCGGCTCCACGATGCTGTGCACGAGCGTGTACCACCCGCGGCCGAACATGCGCAGCTGTGCGGCGCGGTCCTCGATGCCGGTCGGGCTCACGGTGCGCGGCAGCCCGGCGTCCACCAGAAACAATCCCTTTGGGTGCTCCACCAGATACGCCGACACCGGCAGCCAGATGCGCGCGTCGTTCTTCAGCCGCCGCGCGTCCGCCTTTGCCGGCCAGCGCCACTGAGCGCTGGCCGGCAGGTTCGGCGCCACGCCGATCTTTCCACAGTGCAGAACATGGATCCGGATCTGAGCCATTGCCGTTTCCTCCTTGAGAATCTGCGCGATATTGACCAAATGGTTATGAAAAAGCATAGCACCGACTGTTGAAAATGTCAAGACAGGCAGGCGAAATTGACCGGAATTTTGCAATCTTCAACAATGTGTCGCCCATTTGCATATTGAATTGTGTGTGTGAGATGTGCTACAATAGATTGCGTATCTATTCACAAACCAGGGAATGAAAACAAAATATTTAAAGGGGAAGAAAGGAGCCTGAAACATGGCAAGAGAACTGATTCTGAAGCTGGGCAAAAAGATCACGGACCGTGTGGACGTCAAGCTCGGCATGACGAAGCTCGACGAGGATTCGCCCGAGTATTATGGCCTGGCCAGCGTCGTCACCGACGAGATGGCGGAGCTCGCGCTCGCGATGAAGGTGCGCGTGCCGACCACACCGGCCGAGATCGGCAAGAAGGTAGGCAAGGATCCCGTCTACGTGGAGCAGCTGTTTGACCAGATGTCCATGATCGGCCTGCTCGAGTACAACTGGGAGAACGCCGACCATCACAAGCAGTGGACGCTGCCAATCTTCGTGCCCGGTTCTGCCGAGCTGATGAACATGAACCTCCAGCAGGTGGAGACGCACCCGGAGATCGCGCAGTTTTTCGAGCGCATGTCGTTCCTGCCGCTGACGAAGATCACCTGCATGGTGCCTCCCGGAGGTGCCGGCGTCGGCATGCACGTCATCCCGGTCGAGAAGGCCATCCCGGCCACGAACGAGTCGGTCGATGTCGAGCACATCTCCCACTGGCTGAAGAAGTATGAGGATCACCTCGGCGTCGGCTACTGCTCCTGCCGCAATGCCATGCGCCTTCAGGGGCAGGGCTGCGGTGAGCTGCAGGATGAGATGTGCATCGCCGTCGGTCAGTTTTGTGACTACTGTCTCGAGACCGGCAAGGGCCGCAAGATCACCTATGATGAGGCGATGGAGATCCTCCAGCGCGCCGAGGACAACGGCTATGTCCACCAGATCACGAACATCGACGGCGAGGACAAGATCTTCGCCATCTGCAACTGCGCGCTCGGCTCCTGCTTCGCGCTGAGAACGAGCCAGCTGTTCAACACGCCGAACATGTCCGCCTCCGCTTACCGCGCCCATGTCGACGCCGAGAAGTGCGTCGCCTGCGGCAAGTGCGCCGAGGTCTGCCCGGCCGGTGCCGCCAAGCTCGGCCAGAAGCTGTGCACCAAGACCGGCCCCGTGGTCTATCCGCAGCAGCCGCTGCCGGACGACAATCACTGGGGCGAGCATATGTGGAGCCCGAACTATAAGGACGACAACCAGAAGCAGTGCCACGAGTCCGGCACCGCCCCCTGCAAGACCGCCTGCCCGGCACACATCGCCGTGCAGGGCTACATCAATCTGGCCGCGCAGGGCCGCTATCTGGACGCGCTCAAGCTCATCAAGCAGGATAACCCGTTCCCGGCCGTCTGCGGCAGCATCTGCAACCGCCGCTGCGAGGAAGCCTGCACCCGCGGCGATGTCGACCGCGCCGTCGCCATCGACGAGATCAAGAAGTTTGTCGCCGAGCAGGAGCTCCAGGCCGACAAGCGCTACATCCCGAAAGTCATCACCCACCGCGGCATCGCCGATCCGTATCCGGAGAAGATCGCCATCATCGGCGCCGGCCCGGCCGGCCTGTCGTGCGCCTACTATCTGGCGAACATGGGCTACGAAAACGTCACCGTGTTTGATAAAAACGAGGTGCCCGGCGGCATGCTGACCCTCGGCATCCCGAGCTTCCGCCTCGAGAAGGATGTCGTTAATGCCGAGATCGAGGTACTCAAGGAGATGGGCGTCCACTTCCAGTGCGGCGTCGAGATCGGCAAGGATCTCACCATCGACCAGCTGCGCGAGCAGGGCTACAAGGGCTTCTACCTCGCCATCGGCGCGCAGAAGAGCGCACCCATCGGCGTGCCCGGTGAGGACCTCTCCGGCGTGTATGGCGGCGTGGACTTCCTGCGCAAGGTCAACCTCGGCAAGAAGCCGCGCATCGGCAAAAAGTGCGCCGTCATCGGCGGCGGCAATGTTGCCATGGACGTCTGCCGCACGGCCATCCGCCTCGGCGCGAAGGATACCTACGTCATCTACCGCCGCAGCCAGGCTGAGATGCCGGCGGACGCGGAGGAAGTCGCGGAAGCCATGGAAGAGGGCGTGCAGTTCCGCTTCCTGAGCGCTCCGGCCGAGATCCTCGGCGAAAACGGCAAGGTCAAGGCCCTCAAGGTTGAGATCATGGAGCTGGGCGAGCCCGACGCGAAGGGCCGCCGCAAGCCCGTCGGCACCGGCAAGTTCGAGACCATCGAGGTCACGTCCGTCATCGGCGCCATCGGCCAGCGCGTCGACCTTGGCCACATCGCGCCGGAGGCTATGGTCTTCAACCGCAACGGCACCGTCCAGGCCGACGGTGTGACGTATCAGACCGCGCAGCCCGACATCTTTGCCGGCGGCGACGTGGTCACCGGCCCGAAGTTTGCCATCGACGCGATTGCGGCCGGCCGCGAGGGCGCCATCTCCCTGCACCGCTACGTGCATGAGGGCCAGAGCTTGACGCTGGCGCGTGACCCGCGCGAGTTCTACGAGCTCGATAAGAAGCAGGCCGTCGTGCCCATCGACTGCTTTGACGCCCCGGCGCGCCAGACTGTCGCCCACGACGCGAGCAAGGCCAAGACGTTCTCGAACGACCGCATCACCTTCACCGAGGCGCAGGTCAAGGCGGAGGCGTCCCGCTGCCTCGGCTGCGGCGTGTCCGTCGTCGACCAGAACAAGTGCATCGGCTGCGGCCTGTGCACCACGCGCTGCGAGTTTGACGCCATCCACCTGCAGCGCGATATGCCGGAGGCCAGCCGTATGTACCGCACCGAGGACAAGATGAAGGCTATCCTGCCGCACATGGTCAAGCGCGCTGCGAAGCTCACCATCAAGGACATCAAGGAAAAGTGCGCGAAGTAAACCCGCCGGAGGAACATACCCATGCATGAACTCGGAACCGTGTTCTATGTCATTCGCGAGGTCGAGCAGGTCGTCGAGGAAAACCACCTGACCAAGGTTGCCAGCGTCACGCTGGAGATCGGCGAGGTCAGCGGCATCATTCCGTATTATCTGACGGACTGCTGGCAGTGGGCGATCCAGAAATCGCAGTACCTGAAAGAGGCGGAGCTGAAGATCGAGACCGTTCCCGCCGTGACCTTCTGCGAGGACTGCAAGCAGACATATCCCACGGTAAAATACGCAAAAATATGCCCGCACTGTAAAAGCGAGCATACCTATCTGGTGTCAGGCAACGAATATAACATCAAAGAGATCGAGGCCTGTTAGCATCCCAAAAACGAACACGGAGAACGATTTTTCGTTCTCCGTGTTTTTTTGGTATATATCATATCCCGACCGGTGCGCTGTCGATCGGGATCTGGATGATCTCCAGCCGGCGTTGGGCGGCGTATTCGAGCGTGCGGGCCGTGCCGCCGGGCCGGCCGTCAAACGCCGCGATGAGGATGCGCGAGGCATCGACCATGTAGCGGTTGCGGCGCATCATGCACCCGGGGGTGTAGGCCTCCTGTACGAGCGTCTGATAGTCGCACTGGCGCAGGTCGTAGGCATAGCGCTCGCGCAGCTCCGGCCGCCAGCGGTCAGCCTGGCCGGAGTAGGGGATGGCCGCCTCGATCGTGACCTCCGGGTGCTGCAGGCGCAGATAGCGCGCGGCATCGAAAAAATACAGGTCGCAGCCGTTGGCCATGCCGCAGATGAAGTGGCGGATACCGGCGGCGTAGACGGCGTCCACGGCGTCAAAGAGCTGCTGCTGCAGCTTGCGGCAGCGGGGGTCATTCTCATCGCTGCCCCAGGGCAGCTTGTATTCCCGGTGGCCGGTGAAGCAGCAGGTGTTTTCGCGCTCGGGCATGGCGGCAGCCTCCTTTTCAGTGGTGGCCTCCATTGTACGCGCCCGGAACGCAGCTGTCAAACCCTTCCTGAAAAAAGTTCTTGCATTCTGGAAACACTGTGCTATAATGCAGACAGTAAAACAACTGAATCGAGATGTCTTCGGGGCAGGGTGTAATTCCCGACCGGCGGTGATAGTCCGCGAGCCGAATGTGGTTGAATCGGTGCAATTCCGATACCGACAGTATAGTCTGGATGATAGAAGATGTTACGGACCTCCATAGTTCGCAGCGCCTGAAGGACATGTTCTTTCAGGTGTTTTTCATTCCATGGAGGTGCTTTGTCATGTTGAAAGAAAACCTGTCCTTTATCGGTGTCTGCGCGCTTGTGTTCGCGGCATTGCTCGGCCTTGCGTATCTGTTTGAGCGCACGGTCTGCCACGATCTGCAGCGCCGCAGCCGCAGCCGCAACATCAGCTATGTGGCCATGTTCTCCGCCCTCGGCGGCGTGCTGATGCTGCTCGAGATCCCGCTGTTTTTCGCGCCCGGCTTCTATAAGATGGACCTGAGCGAGCTGCCGGTGCTCATGAGCGCGTTCTACCTCGGCCCCGTGGCCGGTGTCATCACGGAGCTGCTCAAGGTGCTGATCAAGCTCTTGCTCAAGGGCACGAGCACGGCCTTCGTCGGCGACTTTGCCAACTTCGTCGTCGGCTGCACGTTCGTCCTGCCCGCCGCGGTCATTTACCACCACCACAAGACCCGCCGCACCGCCATCATCGGCATGGCCGTCGGCACGCTGTGCATGACGGTGTTCGGCAGCCTCTTCAACGCCCTGTACCTGATCCCGAAGTTCGCCGAGCTGTTCCACCTGCCGATCGATCAGATCGTCGCCATGGGCACGGCCGTGAACAAGGGCATCACCAGCGTGCCGACGCTCGTGCTGTTCGCCGTCGTTCCTTTCAATCTCATCAAGGGCATCGTGGACTCGGCACTGACGTATCTGCTGTATAAGCGCGTGGAGTTCCTGCTCTTCCCGGAGCTACGTAAGAAGGACAAGGTCCAGCCGCAGGTCCAGTCGAAGGACCCCACCCCGCAGCACTGAGATCGTATATAGCAAACCGCCTGCAGACATCAGCCTGCAGGCGGTTTTTTGCCGCCGCAGATGCGGCGCACCGTGCGCAGCAGCAATGTGAAGCTGAGCGTAAAGTTCACGCATTCGTTGAAATACAAAATAAAGATGTACCCCGCCAGCCCGAACCGCGGCAGCAGCACCCACACGAGCACCACGCCAAGCGTGGCGTCGAGCACGTTGATGGCCATGCAGCGCGTCTGCTGGCCGAGCCCGCGCAGGCAGCCGTCGGTCACGGTGTCGAGATACATCACCGGCACGAGCGGCGCCAGCAGCCGGATGTAGCGCCCTGCGTCGTCCGAGTGGTAGATCAGCCGCCCGAGCGGCCCGGAAAACGCCAGCAGCAGCACGGCCGTGCCGCACGCGAACAGCAGGCAGCGGTACAGCAGCGTGCGCACCAGCCGCCGGATGTCCCCGCACCGGCCGGAGACCTGTGCCGTCGTCAGCTCCGGTACGAGCAGATCTGCCAGCGCATACAGCAGGCACGACGGGAAGAGCACCACCGGCAGCGCCATACCATGCACGATGCCGTAGCCCGCGAGCGCGCGGTCGGCCGACAGGCCGGAGCTTTTGAGCCCGCGCGGGATGAGCAGGTGCTCCAGCGTCGTCAGCGACGTGCGCGCATAGGCCGACACGGCCAGTGGCAGCGCCACGGCGAGCATCCGCCGCGTCAGGTGCGGCACGGTGTCGCCGCCGCGGCGGTATTTGCGCCGGTCGAGCGCGTACATCGCCGTCATCAGCAGCAGCGACACCACATCCGCGCACGCGCCGCCCGCCGTGACGGCGGCGCAGCTCTGCTCGAGATCGCCGGCGGCCGCAAAGGACAGAAACCACATCACGCACGTGATGCTCACCAGCTGCTCGAGCAGGTGCACGAGCGTCGGCTTCCACACGCGGCCGGAGGCGGTGAAGTATCCGTCCATGACCGACGAGAGCGCGATGCACGGCAGGCTGATGCTCGTGATGCGCAGCGAGCGCACCGTGCGCGCGTCGCCGATCCAGAGAAAGCCCACGGGCTCGGCCAGAAAATACACCATTGTGCCCGCGCACAGGCCGAAAAACAGCGCGTAGCACGCGCACCGGCGCATCGCCCCCGTGACGCCCGCGCCGCGCTCGAGCCCCATCTCCTCGGAGATCAGGCGCGTGGTGGCAAAGCGGATGCCGGAGATGGCGAAGGTTGCAAACAGTACGCTCACCGACATGACGAGCTGGTACAGCCCGATGCCGGCCGCGCCGATGCGCCCGACGATCCACGCCTGAAAGACGAGCCCGATGCAGCGCATCACGATCGACGAGCCGGTCATGAGCGCGGTGTTGACGATGAGCCTGCGATTTGTGTGCACGCGCGCGACCTCCCGACGCAGTTTGTACCACTCTATGGCGCGGGAGCGGAAAACATGCCGCCCGGCGGGTGCCGGGCGGCATTTCGTGCATCATTCAGGTGTGCAGGTCGGTCTTGATCTTCGTCGTGGAGATCTCGGGCGTGCGGGGTAGGTAGACGACCTCGCATTTGTCCTTCAGGAAGTCGAACTTGCCCTTCCAGTCGTCGCCCATGACGAACACGTCCACGTGGTATTTGTCCACGTCGGTGATTTTCTGGTCCCAGCTCTCCTCCGGGATGACGAGGTCAACGTAGCGGATGGCCTCGAGCATCCGCTTGCGATCCTCGTAGGAGAAGTAGCTCTTTTTGCGCTTTTCGTTCCAGTTGAATTCGTCCGTGCTCAGCGCCACGATCAGGTAATCGCCCTGCTCCTTGGCGCGGCGCAGGAGGTTGATGTGCCCGTAGTGCAGCAGATCAAAGGTGCCGTAAGTGATGACACGTCTCATGTGTGCTCCCTTTCCCGGAGGCGCTCGGCCAGAAACGCGGCGACGCGCTCGGCGGAGTGTCCGTCTGTGTATTGGTTGGTCAGCTTCGTGAGCTGCATGCGTTTGGCCCGCAGCGAATCGTCGCCCGCGGCAAGCTGCTCGAAAAACACGCGGAAATCGTCCGGCGTGTCGAGCATGGCCGCGCTCTCGCGCAGCGGCTGCGGGTCGATGGCAAAGCCCGGCTGCCTGGCGTAGGCGTCGATGTCCTCGAACGTCAGCCCCACGGGCTTGCCCGTGAGCAGGTAGTCAAACAGCACGGAGGAATAGTCCGTGATGAGTGCGTCCGTGCAGGAGAGAAATTCATAGGACGTGATGCCGTGCGCGGCAAAGAGCCCGTCGTCGATGAAGCGGAGGTGGCTCAGCTCCAGCGCGCGGATGTGCGCGAGGTCCTGCGCCGGGTGGGGTTTGACGATCACGAGCGTGTTCGTCGCCCGCGCGGCCTCGTTCACGGCCGCGGCCGCCGCCGGGTCATGGATGACGGGGATAGAGATGTCCGTCGTCGCAACGAGGTTGTTCTTGTGCTGGCGGTACGTGGGATACCAGACGACGAAGCGGTCAAACTCCGCACCGAAGATGTCCTTCAGGTCGCATTTGTGCGTGAACAGGTCGTCGTTGCGCGGGAAGCCGAGCGTGACGAGCTTTTCCGGCGGGATGTGAAATTCATAGCTGTTCACCGCGTCGAAAAACGGGGCCTGACTCAGTGCCCAGTCGGTCGTCGGGTCGCAGAAATAGTAGTCGTGCACGCTCTTGAGCGGACTGCCGTGCGTCAGATACAGGTGCACGGTCTCCGGCCGGAGCTTCTGGATCTGGCCGTTGCAGTCCACGATGGCGGCGGCGCGGGCGCGCAGCCAGAACAGCCGCAGCAGTGCCCATTTTCCCTGCGTGCCGGCAAAGGCCACGTTCTTTTCGTGCACGTTCCGGAAAGCTGCCGGATCCGGCACGACCCACACGAGCCGGTACCGGTCGTTCCAGCCCTGGGCCAGCAGCGTCCGGTACAGGGCGCCGGTGTTGTCGCCGAGGGGCGGCGCGCTCTCGAGCAGGATGACCGGCTTGCCGGGCAGCAGGCTCAGCAGCCGCACGAGCAGGTGTTTCAAGCGTTGTTTCATTTTCTCAGCACCTTTCGCACCATGCCGCCGACGAGGGCCTTTTCATATCCGTTCATGGACAGCAGCCACACGGAGGCACAGTAGATTGCGGTGTACACGACGATGCCGCCGAGCAGCATCGGAATGCTGTAGAGGTTCACAAACAGCATCATCAGCACGCCGCACGCGGCGGGCGGCAGCAGGCCGAGCGCCATGCGGCCGATGTTCTTCCAGAACACGGTCACGTCGATGTTCAGCCGCCGCTGATAGAAGATGTTCATCACGAGCCCGTTTGCCAGCGCGACGGCGACGGCCGTGCCGATCGCGCAGCCGATCGCACCGAGGTACTGGCACAGCCAGATGCTGATGGCGAGGTTGCCGATGGCCATGGCTCCGTAGATGATCGAGCGGTATTTGTGCAGGTTCTGCGCGCGCTGCATCTCGATGCCGAGATTCTGCGTCAGCGGCACCATGCCGGGGATGATGAGCAGCAGCACGATGATATATGCATCGTCATAGCCCGGCCCGGCCCAGAAATAGATAAACGGCTTGCCGAAGAAGATGATGCCCGTGCACACGAGCGACAAAATCAGAAACTGGATGCGCCCCACGCGCACGAACAGCTCCGTGAGCACGGTACGCAGACGCGCTTTGTCGTCCTTGTTGTCCTGCACGAGCTGGTGGATGCGCGGCGTGAACACGGACGACACCGCCGTCGAAAACGAGATGAAGTACGTGTGCAGCTGCTGGCCGACGGCGTAGACCGCCGTGGCGGCCGTGCCGCAGTAGCGCGTGATGATGAGCTTGTCGAGGTTGTTGTTGACCTGGTCGACGACCATGTTGATGGCGATGAAGCCAGAGAACACAGCGATGTCTTTGAGCACGGCGCCGTCAAAGTTCCGGAACGAGACCCGAATGTGCAGCTTTCCGAAGCAGTAGATCAGCCGCAGCACGTCCACGAACACGGAGATCGTCACCGTGACGACGACCATGCCGATCGAGCCGTAGCCCGCCAGCAGCACCGGCAGCGTCACGAGCGGGGATACGACCGTGCGCAGGATCTCCGTCGCCTTCAGGAACACGAACTGCTCCTGCGCGCTGATGATGTTGCTGAACACGCTCATCGGGAAGCTCACGGCGAGGTTCGCCGTCAGCAGCAGCATGAGGATGCGCGCCGTGTGGTACTCGGCGTCCGTCAGGCCGGTCTTGAACACCATCTCCAGATGGAACGTCAGGTACAGTCCGCACGCGAGCGCGATCAGACCGATGGCGGAAAACACGATCAGGAACAGGCCGTTGAGCCGCGCGATCTTGTCGTCCGCCTTTTCCTTGCGGTAGAGGATGTAGTAGCGCACGTAGCTGCCGCCGAAGCCGAGACTGAGCACCGACAAAATGGCGATCGTCGAGGCGACGGTGGAGTACAGGCCGTACTCGCTCTTGCCGAGGATGCGCAGCATGAACGGCGTGTAGGCGATGGAGACGATGATGTTGAGCGTCATCTGCACATACGTGAGCAGAGAGCCGGAACGCAGTTGATTGTGATGCTTCATAGTGTCAGTGTCCGGCGGCGGCAAACAGCAGGTGCACGGCCCGGTATTGCTGCTTTCCGAGCAGGGACAGCACCAGCTTCTTGCGCGCCGGATAGCCTTTCAGATAGGGGTTGTGCCGGTAGTCGGGGAAGCGCGCGGCGGTAAAGTCCAGCAGCTGCGGCAGCAGCGGGTGCGCGCTCTGTGCCTTGAGAATGCGCACGGACGCATCATAGAGCACGTTGTCCACGCAGAGCTTGCCGAGCTCGTTTTCGTACTGCTCGAACAGACCGCACGCCTGATACCACGTCAGCACGTCGTCGATCGCGTCCATGATCTCGGCGTTGGCGTCGAGCGCGCGCTTGGTCACGGAGCCCTCGTGCTGCCGGTAGAGGTAGAGCACGTCCGGCAGGATCACAACGGACTTTGCAGCCGTGAGCATCTTGCGTGTCATGCACAGATCCTCGCCCCAGCCGCGGGCGCGAAAGCGGATGCCCGTGTCCGTGAACAGGGTGCGCCGCCAGGCCGCAATGCAGGCTGACGGGCGGTTGAGCAGCAGGGCAGGCGTCTCCTGAAGTGTCAGCGGCGTATGCAGCGGCAGGTCGTCGGTGAACACCGCGCCGTCGTTGTCGCCGGTCATGCGCAGACCGAAATAGCACACGTCGGCCTGCGTCTCGTCCAGTGCGGCGGCCAGCACGGCGAATGCCTCCGGCGTGTAGCTGTCGTCACTGTCGAGAAAGAGCACATAGTCGCCCTGCGCGAGCGGGAGCGCCGCGTTGCGCGCGTCGCCCGCGCCGCCATTGGGCTTGTGCAGCACGCGGATGCAGTCCGGATGTTCGCGCGCGAGCGTGTCGCACAGCGGGCCGCTCTCGCCGTCGGTCGAGCCGTCGTCCACGAGCAGGATCTCAAAGTCCGCGCCCGTCTGTCCCAGCACGGAGTCTACGCCCTCGCGCAGGTATTCCCAGCCGTTGTAGACCGGGATGATGACACTGAATTTCATAGCTTCCTCCAGTCCGGGTGCTCAGCCGAGCTTGTCCTTCACGGCAAAGAGCATCCGCACGGTGCGGTATTTGCGCTGCCGCAGCAGGCGCAGGATCAGCTTGTGGCTGCGCGAGAGCGTCTGCAGGTACGGGTTTTCCAGATAGTCCGGGAACTGTGCCTGCACGTAGTCCTGAAACCGGTCGAGCAGTTCGCTCTCCGGGTCCACGCGTAGCACGCGCACCGAGGCCGCGAGCAGCACGTGATCTACCGCCAGGCGCGACAGCTCGTTGTAGTAGCGCTCGAACAGGCCGTTTTCGCGGTACCAGCCGAGCAGGTTGTCAAACGCGGTGAACAGCTCGGCGTTGCGCGCCGTGTTCGTGTTGCGCGTGATGGAGTTGGTGCGGTCCACGTAGTAATACAGGATGTCCGGCACGAAGGCGACGCTCTTGGCCAGCGCCAGCAGCTTCACGCAGTAGCCCATGTCGCGCGCTGCGTCCAAGTCCATCGTGGTGACGTTGCGGATGCCCTCGGTGTGCACGTCGTCGATGGTCACGCGCGAGTTGAACGCGATGGACGCGAGGATGGCGATTTTCGCGGCGGCGTCGAACCCGTCCACGTCGGCGGTGGGGTCGGCCTCCGCGAAGCCCTTCTCCTGTGCCTCCTTGAGGACGGTTTCAAAGGGAAGCCCCTCTTTGAACATCTTGGTCAGAATATAGTTGGTGGTGCCATTCAAAATGCCGCAGATCTCCGTCAGATCGTTTGCCGCCAGACA
>ERZ826613.3351-NODE-3351-length-13481-cov-3.065098_pt1 | contig 13481 bp, 12 predicted proteins | sample MGYA00519925_ERZ826613 | MGnify/ENA primary metagenome ERZ826613 (study PRJEB31778, sample SAMEA3449236) | human gut metagenome | biome: human gut; feature: human-associated habitat; material: faeces | place: United Kingdom | collected 2010/2012 ... | reverse complement strand
GACTGCACGATGAATTCCGGAAATTACCTGCTGTTCTTTTTCTGCAAACTCATCCTGATGAATAAACAGGGTCATTGTATCAATACCGGATGGCAGATGTTCAAAAGAAATTCCTTCTTTCTCCAGAACCTGAAGTACTTTTCTGCCAAATCCAATTTCAGAGTTCATCATGGATTTTTCAATAAATAAAGAACAGAATCCTTTTTTACCGGCAATCCCTGTGATGGTATAAGCCGGTTTTTTACAGGTATCTTCTACAATCATAGTACCTGCATCTTCCGGTCTGTTTGTATTTCGGATATTAATCGGAATCCCTGCTTTTCTTACAGGAAAGATTGCATCTTCATGCAGTACAGTCGCACCCATGTAAGACAATTCGCGCAGTTCACGATAGGTAATGGTATCAATAGATTTTGGATTCTCAATAATTCTCGGGCTGTTACAAGGAAACCAGATACATCTGTCCAGTTTTCATATAAATCTGCATCGAGTGCACCTGCTACGATAGAACCGGTAATATCGGAACCACCTCTTGAAAATGTTTTTACTGTTCCATCTTCCATTGCTCCATAGAATCCCGGAATTACTGCATTTTCTTTATCCTTTAAATATTCTCGGGTCAGACGGTTTGTCATTTCCATATCAAACTGACCTTCTCCGTCAAAACGGATAATTTTTGCAGAGTCTACAAATTCATAGCCTAAATAATCTGCCATGATTTTTCCGTTTAAGTATTCTCCTCTTGATGCTGCATACTCTTCACCTGCATGATTTTTAAATTTTTCTTCGATGATATTAAAATCTTCTTCTAAAGAAAGACCTAAGCCAAGTCCATCGATAATTTCCTGATAACGTGCTTTAATTTCCGTTAATACTTTATCAAAATCAGTGTGACCTTTTTCTGCTGCACGGTAACATTTATAAAGTAAATCGGTTACTTTTGTATCATTTGAATTTCTTTTTCCCGGTGCAGACGGTACAACAAATCTTCTTGTTTCATCAGCACGGATGATATCACCCACTTTTTTAAACTGTTCTGCGCTTGCTAAAGAGCTTCCGCCGAATTTTACTACTTTCTTCATTTTCGTTTGTATCCTCCTCAACGCTATTTATTGCTGTAAAATTATAATTAATAATAGCTTTTACGCACTAAAATGTCCAGCCTTTTTTCTTTTTTTATCGTATTTTTTCGATGAATTTCTCAATTCTTTCAAATGCTGCCTTTAATTCTTCAATCGAATACGCATACGAAATACGGACAAATCCCTCTCCACATGCTCCGAATGCACTGCCCGGAACAACCGCTACTTTTTCTTCCTGTAAGAGTTTTGTTGCAAATTCTTCCGATGTCATACCAAATTTTGAGATATCCGGGAAGATATAAAATGCACCGTAAGGCTCAAAACACGGAATTTCAAGCCGTTTTAAGGTATGCATTAAGAAACGTCGTCTCTGGTCATAAGCCATTCTCATCTCAATCACATCCGGATTGCCATTTTTTAAGGCACTGATGGCCGCATATTGACTGGTCGTCGGTGCAGACATAATCGCAAACTGATGCAGCTTTATCATCTGCTTCATAATAGGCGCAGGTGCAAGCGCATAGCCAAGACGCCATCCGGTCATGGCAAATGCTTTTGAAAATCCATTAATCACGATGGTTCTCTCTCTCATTCCCGGAAGTGACGCAATGCTTACGTGTGCAGATTTATAACTTAACTCACTGTAAATTTCATCCGACACAACCAATAAGTCATATTTTTCAATAATCGGACACAGGGCTTCTAAATCTGCCTTTTCCATGATTGCCCCTGTTGGATTATTCGGATAAGATAACAGTAAAATCTTTGATTTTGGAGTAATTGCAGCCTCTAATTCTTCCGGTGTCAGGCGGAACTGATTTTCCGCTTTTAATTCAATGATCACCGGTGTTCCATTGGCAAGCACACAGCATGGAAGATAGGACACATAACTCGGCTGTGGAATCAGAACCTCATCTCCCGGATCAAGCATGGCACGCATCGCAATATCAATTGCCTCACTGCCTCCTACGGTCACCATGATCTCATTGTTGTAGTCATAAGATACACCAAAACGTCTTTTCAGATATTTATCAATTTCAATTTTTAATTCTTTCAGTCCTGCATTGGAAGTATAAAAAGTTCTTCCCTTTTCCAGCGAATAGATACCCTCATCACGGATATGCCATGGTGTGTCAAAATCAGGCTCACCAACACCAAGCGAGATAGCATCTTTCATCTCATGAACAATATCAAAAAACTTACGGATTCCGGATGGCTGGATCGTTGTGATTGTTTTGCTTAACGGATTCCTCATATTACATCTCTATCCTTTCGTCTTTTGCCTGTTCTGCCATAACGGTTCCATGATCTTTATATTTCTTTAAAATAAAGTTTGTCTTAGTGCTTAAAACAGAATCCAATGGGGATAATTTATCAGAAACAAACTGTGAAACTTCACGAAGTGTTTTTCCTTCGATTGTTACCATGAAATCAAATCCTCCGGAAATCAGATATACAGAATTCACTTCCGGATAGTTGTAGATACGCTCAGCCACTTTGTCAAATCCCATACCGCGCTGAGGAGTAACACGAACCTCGATCAATGCTGTTACTTTTTCAATTCCGGCTTTGTCCCAGTCAATCAATGTATGATAACCGCAGATAATGTGTTCCTCTTCCATCTTCTGAAGTTCATTGACAACAGATGCCTCATCCACACCTAAAATAATTGCAAGTTCTTTTAAATCAATTCTACTGTTTTTCTCTATAAAAGTTAAAATCTTTTCACGCATAATCACAAATTCCTTTCTCTCATTCCACATACACTACTTCATAGGATCAAATATTTTTTACATTTGTAGTAATTATCTCCCGATCACTTTATATAACTCATCCGTCTTTGGTGGCTCTAAAAATCTTCGTTCATCCTCATTCAGCAGAACACGGTCATTTCCCGCGGTAGCCTTTCCGATGATTGTCGCTTTGATCCCTGCTTTTTCCAGTTCACGTACCAGATGATTTCCATCCTGTGCCGCCATCAGCATACATCCGCTGGAGATCAAAAGATAAGGATTCACTCCGAAAAATTCACAAACCTCTACTGTTTCCTGACGAATTGGTATCTTCTTTAAGTCGATTTCCAGTCCGACGCCAGATGCTTCTGCCATTTCCCACAGAGCTCCGAAAATTCCGCCCTCTGTCACATCATGCATCGCACTAACGCCAGACGTCACGGCGACTGCGGCCTCAGACTGTACAGAAATATATGCATCCAACGCTTTTGCTTTCTCGATAAAAGGAACTGCAAAATGCGTTTTTAATTCTTCTTCTTTTTCTTTTGCGATAATGGAAGTGCCTTCAATTCCAATCCATTTGCTGACCAAAATATCCATGCCCGGTCTTGCACCTGCCGTGGAGATCAGATGTCCTTTTTTCACTTTTCCAACGCCACAGACACTGATGACCGGCTGATTTACCACTCTTGTAACCTCAGTATGTCCGCCCATAACCTGCACATTTGCTTTTGCACAGGCTTCCTCCACCTGCTTCATCATCAGACACAGATCCTGCTCGCAGACAGAAGTTGGTAAAAGTACGGTAAGAAGTACTCCAACTGGTTCCGCCCCTGCACTCGCAAGATCATTCACCGTGATCTGGATTGCAAGCGTTCCGATATCCTTTGCTGTTCCGGTAATCGGATCAGTCGACATCACAAGTGTCTCATCCTCCGCAAGCTGTACTGCTGCGCAGTCCTCTCCGACTCCGGCTCCTAAAACCACTTCCGGTCTCATGGTATGAATTTGTTTAAAAACAGAACGTTTCAGTACGTTCTCCGGTACTTTTCCAACTTTCATAATGTTTTATCTACTGTCCTTCTGTTGTGGTATTTTCTGTAATCTGGCTCTCATCCACGGTTCCAAGAATTGCCGCTGCTTCTGCAGAGCCATCCGCCGGTGTCTCTGCCGGAGTTTCTGCCGGTGTCTGTCCTGCTCCGCTATACTGGGCTACCGTTGCATAAATGGTCGCCTCATCGCCGGTTGCCAATGCTGCATTGACCGCTGCCGTTGCATTCGGATCCGCAGATGCAGTTCCTACATTCACGATCTTAGGAGATGATTTGTAAGTGCTCTTATTGATCGCATCCCTGCTCTGCTCAACGCCATCGACTGTCACGATTTTCCAGAGCCTTGCCACATATCCCATATGTTTGCCCTGAGTTGTAGAAATAGAACCGACCGCATCCCCGGTTGCCACAAACTGTGTGCCGGGATCTTCCTCAGAAACGACCTCGCTCTCATATGTTACCTTGCGGTTGGAAGGTCTGGTCTCCTGTCCGTATATGTTAAAATAAATGTCTTTTCCAGCCGTATACCCCTCGATATAAATCGGTGCGTCCAGATTATTGACAAATTTTAAATCCTTGTAATCTCCTGCAATTGCAGCATCCATAGATGGTTTTACATAGGTTACGATCATGGAATGGTTTGAGCGCTGTGTCACCTCAAGTTCCGCCTTTAATACTGCGTTGTATAACGTTGTTGACACCTGACATACACCGCCGCCATAAGACTGCACGGTCTGTCCATTCTCGTAAGCACCTGCAAGTTCATAACCGCCCGCTGCCGTCAATGGTCCGATCGTCTGTCCAACGGAGAACTCCTCTCCCGGATATAATACGGTTCCATTGATCTTGCCTGCTGCCACACTGATATTAGCACATCTTCCGGCAGATGAGGTACTGTAATTGGTCGTGTAACTGCCAAGCAGATCTTTTACCTTTGCCAGTTCTTCCTTCGTGCCTTCCGGCTCCACAACCTCTGCCACAAGGTCAATCGAAGCATCCGTGCCATCCCAGTTGTTTTTTAAGTAATCTTCGATCGTCATCAGGGATTTTTCCACATTCACTTCAACGCCGGAACTTCCCTCAATAAACTGAAACTGCCCATTCTCACGGATCAGTCCGTTGTCAACTGCTTCATTGTTCAGTTTTTCTGCTTTTGCAGTCAATACTTCCCTTGCTGCTGTCTCATTTAATCCTAACGGAAGTTCAAATACTTTGCTTCCATGTTCCAGATCTTTTTTATCTTTATATCGTTTGATCAGATTGCCATTTCGTCCAACCGCAAGTGCTTCCTGCACTGCATTGGTATTCTGAAACGTGATGCCAAGCTCCTGTGCACTCACTTCCACACTCTTTCCATTGGCATTCAGTGTCAAAACAGCATCGTCCACGCTCTGTGCATACGCACTGATGGCATCCACTGCCTCTTCCTCTGTCATGCCGCCGACATAGACATTTCCGATATAAACGCCATCTGCAATTTTATGATTCTCTGCTGTCTCTGCTTTTGTGGCTGCTCCGCCTCCTGCAAAACCGATACATAATGCAGCCAGCGTAAACAGTGGAATCCATTTCATCCATTTTTTTGAAATATTATTCATAGCTGATCTCTTTCTCTTTTCTTTACACCGCAGTGCAAGCCCGACAAATCACAGATTTTCGGGCTGACGGGCATTCGCCCTATCATTCAATTAAAATATCATCTTTTTAGTGCAAGCACAACAGATGATATTTTAATCTCATGGCACTGCTCATTGCTTACGCACATTTTACCCCATTATTCGGCTGATTTTCAAGGTGCATAACCACGAATATGATTGACTGCCCTCCGGAATTTTAGTATATTTTACATGAAAGCGGCAAGCACGGTTGTAATAAGCATTGCAGCGACTACAATGATCACAATTGCAGCCATTAATTTTTGATTTTTTTTCTTACCAAAATTATACATAGAACTACCTCTTTCTATCTTGAATTTATACAAAAGAAAGGACAATACAACATGGCATTTCCATTCTTAGGACTCTTTATTATCTTTCTTTCGGTTGCTGCCTATTATCGCAAGCGTGCGACTGCCCAGCAAAAGAAAGTGACGGAAGATTTCTGGAGCCGTGAAGATCAGGCGAACCAGATCCGCCGCAAGGATATCAGCAATCTTCCCTATATTACCATACCCTTGGAAAAATTTCCAATAGGTATCTCTGATGATGAAGAATTAACAGATTACGAAAACGATCTGAAAACCCTTGCCTCCCGGAAAATTCTAAATCTGAGCCATCAGAGCAATACGGACTTAAAGCTCGCCTATGGTCCTGCGAATCTTCCTGTTTTGTCAGAATATGACCAGAATTATACCACCCTTTTACGGAATCTTGTCGCCTACGCAGACTGTCTGATCAAAAACGGATTTAAAGCAGAAGCCGTTCCGGTTCTGGAATTCGGCATCTCCATTGATTCCGACATCCGCGCCAATTATACGCTCCTCGCAGAACTTTACAAGGAACAGGGAAAAACGGCAAAAATCCAGGAGCTGATCGATAAGGCAGCTTCACTTGATTCTATGATGAGATCTGCCATCTTAGAGCAGCTGCACACTTTACAGAATGCCTGATTTTACAGGGATGGTTCTTTTTTCATTTTTCCATATTGTGCAATAAGCTGATCGGTAAGCCTTGAGATTTCACTTCGCGACGCATCCTCATAAATTTCCGGCATTGGGATTCCGTGAAATTCCACAAACTGCTTCAGATATTTCATCTGCTGCGGCGTTGCCGGGGACTGCTTTTTCACTTTATATTGCAACGGATATGGTCGAAACGCCTCCGGTGCTCCTGCCTCATACATTTTTTGCAGTTGTTCAAAAATCTGCTGCGTTTCCATCACATCATCCAGTGCACGGTGTGCATGAACACGCTCGATCCCAAAATAGCTGCACAGACTTGCAAGGTCTTTTTTCTGTTCCTGTGGCAGAAATTTTCTTGCCAGTTTTAATGTATCTACTGCATTCCGCTCAAAAGTACGCTTGTGATTCACCGCCCACTGCTTCAAAAAACTGTAGTCAAAAATCACATTCTGTCCCACCAGAATATCCTCTCCGATAAAATCTAAAAATGCCATAAGCATCGCATCCATCTCTTTTCCCTGCACAGCCATCTCATTTGTAATGCCTGTCAATGAAATTACTTTTTCCGATAACTCCCGCTTTGGATTGATGATCTCCGAAAAAGTAGCCGTCACGACATTTCCGCGCACCCTTGCAGCTCCAGCCTCCAGAATACGGTCTGTCTTTGCGTTCAGCCCTGTCATTTCCAGGTCGATCACCACGTAATCAGTTAACATAACTTCGCCTTTCCGACATTTTCTGCCCCCTCAGTCATGCTGGCTGCCGCCACCTCTGTCACATGCGCCTGATGATCCAGCGGATCACGGTTTTCATAGTCAAACAGCATATAAACCGGTTGTTTCAGGCGCGTTGGAATTTCATTCAGTGCTTTTTTACTCTTTTCCGGGAAACGGTAATGGAATGGTTCCACATGAGATTTCACACCGTTTTTGCAGTAATATCTCGTCTGCTCCTTAAACTCTGCCGGTGACGGTGCCCAGAACGGTCTGCTCTTACAGTTTTCACGGTAGTAAAGATCAAATGTCAGACTCTCTTCGAGCATTTGCAGTACCGCATCCTCGCTCTTTTGCTCCCGCATAAACTCCAGTAATATCTCTGCTCTGCGGATTCTTGAATGGCTCATGCCGAAATATCCTTTTTCCTCATAAAAAACACCAAGCTCCTGAAACATTGCAAAGGCACTGTCAAACAATGGTTCCATCACTTTCATCGTAATTTCAAACTGTCCGCTGTTGTAATAGACCTCCAGCATCTCTTCTACCTGTTTGATTTTCAACACATCGTCAAAACTAAGCCACTTCGTTTTCATCACTTCATACGGTGTTTTCGCATGGTAAACAATCTCGTATTCTGCCGCATGCTCATACATGTAAGAGCCCTTCAACACTTTCAAAAATCCAAGCTGCAACTGATTCGGCTTCAGTTCATAAATTTCATCAAACGATTTTGCAAAGGTCGCATAATCTTCATAAGGAAGCCCAGCGATCAGATCAAGATGTTCGTGGATATTTTCACCGTTCTGGATTTTCCGGACGATATCCTTTAAAAGTTCCAATTTCATTGTCCGGTGTATTTCACGGATGGTTATCTCATTCGTAGACTGTACGCCAATCTCCAGCTGGATCAGTCCCGGCCGCATATCATGGATCAATGCCAGTTCCTCCTCATTTAAAAGGTCGGCAGAAATCTCGAAATGGAAGTTCGTAATCCCATTGTCATGTTCTTTTACAAATCGCCATATTTCCATAGCATGATCGTGTCTGCAGTTAAAAGTGCGGTCTACAAACTTCACCTGTGGCACTTTTTTCTCGATAAAAAATGCCAGTTCCTTTTTCACCAGTTCAATATCCCGGAAACGCAGTTTTTTGTCTATGGATGACAGGCAGTAACTGCAGTTAAACGGACAGCCACGGCTTGATTCATAGTAAATAATGCGGTTTTCAAAGTTTTCAATGTGATCGTAGCAAAACGGAATATCGGACATATTCATCGGTTCCTGCACCGGTGTGAAAATAGTTTTCCCACTGTCCTGATCCCGAAACGCAATTCCCCTGATTTCCTCCAGGGAGCCCGTTCGGTTTACATAATATCTGCACAGTTGTTTAAATGTGCGCTCACCCTCTCCGATCATCACACCCGTCACTTGTGGATGTTCCGCTAAAAAAGTTTCGACCTCATAGGAAACTTCCGGGCCACCTACCCAGATTGGTACTTCCGGGCACAGCTTATGATACTCTGTGATCAGCTCCTCCACATAATCCATATTCCAGATATAGCAGGAAAAGCACAGCACATCCGGTTTTGCTTTATAAATCTGTTCTAAAATATAATCCACCCTGTTATTGATCGTATACTCACCAATCACAATCTGATCCTGATAGTCTTTGGCATAGGCTCTTAAACTGTAAACTGCCAGATTGGAATGGATATATTTTGCGTTGATCGCTGTTAAAAATATTTTCATGTCCTGTCTCTTTCTGTAAAATGATTATGCTCATTATAAGACAAAACGGAGTAGTTCTCAACCTCTTCTGAGACTACTCCGCATTTGTATTTCACCTATTATCTTTTTTCAAAACCTGTCCTACATCATTGCGTAGCGGAATACTACATCAAATCCTGCAATCCAGAGTAAAATAGCACCACCCACATAAGCTTTTCTCTTATGTTCAAACCCGAAATGATATCCGGTATAGGTACCCATAATGACAACTGCAATGGTCAGGCAGACGATCATGATCAAAATCACCATCAGATTTGTTTCCAGAAAACCAAATGCAATTCCTGTAAGGAGTGTGTAAATGCTTGTCACTGCTGCCATACGCCAGAAACGTTTAAAGCCGAGATTCTCCTCTCTATGCTCATTCACACGCTCATTCTTGATTGCTTTTACGATCAGTCTGACACCCAGGCAGAAGAAAATAACCGCTGCAATGACAGTTCCAATAAAACGCTCATTTCTGGCAAGATCATTGATATAAAGTAATCCCGCCAGAACATTACCAATATAAAGTGCTGCCAACTGCCAGATGACAATGAGTCCGCATACTAATGTCAGATGTTTTTTATCTATTTTCGCTACAAGTGATCCCTGACACTCCATACCGGCAAAAATATCCAGCGATATGCCTACCAGGATCAACAGATTTTCTATCCAGTTCATGAATCCTCCCGCTTCTGCCTGCTGCTGCGATCGACAGACTTGTCCTAATAACCTTTCTAATCACTATTATACCCTGTTTCGGCTTTTTTTCCATAGACAATGCCTGATGATTGTATGTTGTTTTTACAGAAAAACAAAGATATGTTTCTTTCTTTTTTTCATGGAAAAATGCTGCTTAACCTAAAAAGTGCCACACATCACGTGCAGCACATATACTTTCTTCATCTCCTACATCTCTGCGATAATATCATCCATAGAACGTTTGATGATATAATCATAAATCTCTGCAAGCTCCTTTGGAGAAATCGTCATTCCCGATTGGATCCATGTAATTACAACATAGCACATGGACTGTGCATAATACTCTGCGATCCGCTTTGGCGTCAGCCACGAATACTTCTGTTTCTTCCCTGCATGGACACCGTCTATCACCTTCAAAAGAATCTTCTCCACACAGCTCTGTGCAATCTCTCCGAATGAGTTCTGTCCCTCCAGCTTTATTGCGCGCGAATAAAATTCACTGTCTTTTTCGATGTTTGTAAAAAGAAGTACCAGTCCCTCACTGATCATCCCATTCTGGATCAGCGGTTCGATCGGATCGAGCAGATCTGTCGTAATGATCCACTCTAACAATTCATACTTATCCTGAAAATGATTATAAAAGGTCGGCCGGATAACACCCGCCAGATCAGTGATCTCTTTAATTGTAATCTTCTCAATTGGATGCTTCTTGGCAAGTTCCTTAAAGCTTTCCGCCAAGAGTGTATCAATTGCACTCTTTCCCTGTCCTGTCATAATTACCTCATGCCTAATGTATTACCATTTTTGTAATAATAATGCTTCTTGTATCCGGATCATCGCGAAGATTCAACATCTCGCCTGTTTCTACTACCTTGACAACCGGTCTTAAGAAAAACCGTTCAAAATTCTTCGCAACCACGCCATGCATCCCATTGGACAATTCAACTTCACATCCTACCGGGTACACTGCGATTTTCTCTACAAACAATTCTACAAGCTTCGGATCAAATAAGGTGCCTGATCCTGCCATCAGGTATTCCATTGCATCTGAAGGTGACAGATTTTCCCTTCCGCGATGAAGTGATACCATATCGTCATATTGTTCCACAAGCCGGATGATCCTTGCATACAACGGAATATGCTCTCCACTCTTTCCCAGCGGGTAGCCGGTTCCATCGTAATTTTCATGATGCTGCATGACACCCGCATATACGAGTGTAGAAAAATGATAGTTACCTTTTAAATAATCTGCTCCCAGCTCCGGATGTTTCCGCAAAAGCTGTGTCTCCTCTTCTGTCAATGCATGATCTGCATTGATGATCCCTATATCAAGGAACCTCTTTCCTATATCATGAAGAATCGCCGCCGTCGTAAGCTGATACAATGATTCTTCATTCATTCCGTAATTCGCTCCGAGCAGCACTGACATCATGGCGACATTAATGGAATGGTAATAAATGTAATCATCATAATTCTTGATATCTAACACATTGCACATAATGTCTCCATTGCTCAAAATGTTCTCCACAATGCGCTCGATCGTCTTTTGTATTTTAATTTCACTGACCGGCATATCTTCTTCTGCATCTGAGGCCGCATCAAATGCAAACATGTCATGCACTACTTTCAGTGCCTGACTCCTCACCTGCGGATTTAAAACCTGCTGGATCTCTATGCCCTGCGTAAATTCATCATCTATGTATATCCCTGGAAACCCTAAAAATTCAAGATTGGAAATATATTCTTCCGAGAGAAGCAGGTGTTTTGCAAGTAACAGTCTTCCCGCTCCATCGTAAATATCCTGACCAAGAGCCATTCCAGGCGTCAGTTTACTCGTTGGTAAATAACGCATATATGTTTCCTTTCAATTTTAAAAAAGAATATTTCTATATTAACTCATTTATTCATCAAATTCAACTGTTACAAAATATCCCTTTTCCGTTTCTTTTACATCTACAACTTTTCCCTCTCCGGATCTGATCCTGTTTCCAACAGGATAATTTGCAGACATCGCATATGCTTTTCCCAATGTGTAATAATAAGAGTTTGGCAGTTTTCCCTCTGTGATTGGGATCACCTGTCCTATTTCTACCAGACCTGTGCGCTCCATTTTAAATTCTTCCTGCCTCATGCCCTGCCTCCAACAGACACAAAATTTTTACGTGTCATTCATATAATATTATAGTATAATAAAAGAACATTCACAAGTTAAAAGGATTAATTTACATAAAATACTTACGCACACAAGGAGCCTTATGAGAGAAAGAGAAGAAGTTTTCGACCATTTTATCACTGCAGTCATTAATACCTTAAACGCAGATGAGATTTACGATGCCGCAATCGAAGCATTGCAGGATATCCTGCAGCCGGACGGACTTTTACTGATGATGAACCAGAACACACGCCACGTTTTTTCCGTCATCCGTAAATGTGGCAGTATTGCCTGCACAAAATCATACAGTGTTCCCACTGATTCCATGCTTCAGGAGCTAAAGGATTCCCCGAATCTGATCATGCTCAACGATACCGGAAAACACATCCTCGACCTTATGACTCCAAGACAGCGCAACTGGCTGAATGCAGAACACATCACCGCCATTTATACGCTCAAATACAATCAGGTCATTATCGGCTTTCTCTATCTTGCAGCCCATGACGGACAGGACTTTGCCCCAGAGGAACTCAGATATCTGGAAAAAATATGTTACTATTCCTCCTATGCGCTGCGCAATGCCAACCTGTATCAGAATGCATACCGCGCATCTATTACCGATGACCTTACTTCTTTGTACAACCGCAAACACGCATTTGAATGTATTGACCATGTATGCCAGCATCAGAAGCCATCCACACTGATCGTGCTCGATATTGATGATTTCAAACTGTATAACGAATTGTATGGTGCACAGGAAAGCGATAACCTGATCCACCGCTTTGCGCAGGTCATTCTTCAGGAAATTTCATCAAAAGACATCGGTTTCCGTTTTGGTGCGGATGAATTTCTGATTTTAAAAGCGGGAACGGATATAGATGAAGCCTGCAGCTGCTGCAAACGTATAGTGGACGCCATCACGGATGCCACTCCTGCCAACACCGTCTGGGATATCACGATCACCTGCGGAATATCTGTATTCCCTGATATTTCCACTGATGCTGCTTCCTTTCTGCACAACGCAGAACAGGCCATCTATTATGGAAAGCAGGCTGGAAAAGGAAATATTGAAGTTTACCGCCCTGGAATAGATGAACGCTCCCACGATCCGGATATCCGTGCCGCATATGAGCGTGTTGCCCCAACCATTTATGCGCTCACCGCTGCCATAGATGCCAAGGACAGTTACACCTTCATCCACTCCATGAATGTTTCCAAATATGCCGTTATACTTGCAGAAGCACTCGGAATGAATTCCAACGACATTGAAATCATCCGCGATGCCGGTCTTTTACACGACATCGGAAAAATCAGTATCCCGGAACGCATCCTGCAGAAAACTTCAAAGCTTACTGACGAGGAATATGCCATTATGAAAACACATGTGGAAAATTCCACAAAGATGATCCGTTATCTGCCTGACATGGATTACGTGATTCCTGCCGTTGTCGGCCACCATGAGCGTTATGACGGCACCGGTTATCCACGCGGACTTGCCGGCCAGAATATTCCTTATATGGCAAGGATTCTCACCATTGCAGACTGTTTTGATGCAATGACTGCCAAACGTCCTTATAAACAGGCGCTTTCTGTGGAATACGCTGTCAATGAACTTGAAAAAAACGGACAGAGCCGTATGTTATCCATGTTGAATATGG
>ERZ826613.3349-NODE-3349-length-13484-cov-4.322958_pt1 | contig 13484 bp, 9 predicted proteins | sample MGYA00519925_ERZ826613 | MGnify/ENA primary metagenome ERZ826613 (study PRJEB31778, sample SAMEA3449236) | human gut metagenome | biome: human gut; feature: human-associated habitat; material: faeces | place: United Kingdom | collected 2010/2012 ... | reverse complement strand
AAGCTTTACTGCCTGCACTTTGTACTCTTTTTCATATTGTTTATTTTCTGACATTACTTTTCCTCTTTTCTTTCGGCAATGGCAATCTCACAGCAAAAATTGTTCCCTTTTCTGAACTGGATTCCACGCAAACACTTCCTCCGTGCAGAACTGCAATCTCTCTTACAAGGGCAAGCCCCAAACCAACACCGCCCATCTGTCTGCTTCTTGACTTATCTACACGAAAAAATGGCTGAAAAACACTTTCCCTGTGCTCTTCCGGAATTCCACAACCCGTATCTGCAATATGCAGCAAAACCTGATGGTTTTCTTGCTGCATGGAAACGATCACACTGCCGCCTGCATGATTGTATTTAATTGCATTTTCAATGAGATTAAACAGCAATCTATAAATCAGCGTATCACTGCCAATCATACAAACATCCTCACAATTTTGATGGAATGTAATGTTTTTCTGTTCCGCAAGTGTGGTGAGGTCTGTCAGAATCTCATCAATGAGTGGTGCCAACTCAATTTCATCAGAACGGGAAACCGTCTGCAAATTGCTCATTTCCAAAAGTGTACGAACAAGGGCAGTCAAGCGGTCTACCTGATCCATTTGAAATTGCACCAGTTCTGAGGTTTCTGTATTGATATTGGAATGTTCTTCGGCAAACAGCTCTAATTTCGTCTGCATCATTGCCAAGGGTGTCCGCAATTCATGTGCAGCATTTCCTGCAAACTGACGCTGTAAATCAAATGACAATGCAAGTCGGTCGAGCATCCTATTCACCGAACAGCTCAGCTGCTGAAATTCTGCTGCTGTATTTTCATCAAGGCGTGTGCTGGTAAGATTGTCCTGATTGATGTTTTCCGTCTGCTGTGAAAATTGTTTCAATGGTTTAAGGGCTCTGCCACTTACAAAATATGCAATTGCTGCACTCAACAGTGTGACTATGGCTGTAATACACCAGCCTTTTTTTCCAAAAGCTGCCTTAGCATCATAAACTTCCTGAGAAAACTGACTGAGAAATGCAGACATCTGCTGATCATCGAATTCAATTTTCACAACATCAGAGTTTCCAGGGTCATATTTCATGACAAAACCATTCAGTGAATCCATGCTGCCAGTGCCGGAACGATACAGCAGAAGATTTAAACAGATACAAGTTCCGGCAATTAAAATCGCCGTCAGCAATGTGATTCTCCATTGAAAGGAAAGACGTTTTATTCGCTTCATTTCGATTCTCCTTCTATCTCATAGCCCTCTCCAATTCGATTCCGAATCGGGTCATAACCAAGAACTGCATGAAGTTTCTTTCGGAGTGCAGAGATATGAACACGAATCGAATTGCTGAAACTGTCCACGCTGCTGTCCCACACATGTTCAATGAGTTCTTCTTGACTTATGGGTCTGCCCTGATGCAACATCAGATATTCCAGTACACCCGTTTCCTTGCGTGTCAGATTGAGTGCAACGCCGTCCGCTGTTGCAATCCGACTTTTGGTATCATATGTAATTTTTCCGCATTGCAGGCAGACATCCCGCTGAATAAACTGTCTGCGTGTAAGGCTGCGGATTCTGGCTTCCAGTTCTGCAAGATGAAATGGCTTTGAAAGATAATCATTTGCACCTGCATCCAGACCATCCACTTTGTCATCAATTTCATTTCGTGCCGATAAAATCAGTACGGGTGTTTCCTGATTTTCTTTCCGAAAATTACGGAGGAGCGTCATTCCATCTATCTTAGGAAGATTCAAGTCTAATAGTACCAAATCATAATATTCAACTGCTAAATATTCTGAAGCTGTTTCTCCATCGCCGCAGGCATCCACTTCATAGCCTGAATGCTGTAATTTTTTTGTGATGTCCTCTCGTAAGGATTGCTCATCTTCTACTATCAAAAGTCTCATAGTAAACTCCTTATATTTTTTCTTCATTATAACAGATGCAGATAAAATCTGTGTTAATTTTCTCTTAACGCAGATTTTATACTGTATGGTGTATACTGGTGTCATCAAATCACAGGAGGGAAACAAATGGTATTAAAAAAAGCAGCTGTACAAGTGTTTCTTCTGCTCATTGGAATGGCAATGCTCGTCTTTGGCATCTGGCGTAACGAAGCACAGACAGTTTTTTCAAAGGCAATTCGATTGTGTATGGAGTGTGTTGGAATTGGCTAAGAAAAAACAGCGTAACCAAAAGAATGTGCAGATTCTTGCACGATTTCGAGGTTGGATTCAGGCAGGAGCAACGCTTCTAACCAACATTCATCTTCCAAATTTTTTGAATGGTTCTCTAAATCAGGGAAAAGGAAAATATGCCTGTGTGCCGGGGTTAAATTGCTATTCCTGTCCGGGAGCAGCCGGCTCTTGTCCCATTGGTGCTTTTCAGGCAGTGGTAGGGTCATCTAAATTCAAATTTTCCTATTATATCACAGGCATACTGATTTTATTCGGCGTTTTATTGGGAAGATTCATCTGCGGATTTCTGTGCCCATTTGGATGGTTTCAAGAACTTCTGCATAAGATTCCGTCCCCGAAGTTTTCCACCAGAAAACTGAAACCATTGCGTTATCTGAAATATGGTATTTTACTGGTAATGGTAATTCTTCTTCCAATCGTCGTCGTAAATGAAATGGGAATGGGAGACCCATTCTTCTGCAAATATCTTTGCCCACAGGGCGTTTTAGAAGGCGCAATTCCATTATCTATCACGAATGAAGGCATTCGCCGTGCATTGGGTGTACTATTTTCTTGGAAGGCATTTGTTTTGCTGGCAGTCATAGTGGGCAGTGTGTTTTTTTACCGTCCATTCTGCAAGTGGATCTGTCCGCTGGGAGCATTTTATGCACTTCTGAATCGAGTATCCCTTTTTCAAATGAAAGTTGACAAAGACAAATGTGTATCTTGCGGTGCTTGTGAAAAGGCATGTAAGATGGATGTCGATGTCACAAAGCATCCAAATCATGCCGAATGTATTCGTTGTGGGATGTGTATGAAGTCTTGTCCAACAAATGCAATTTGCTATCAATATGGCTTTGAAAAGTCGTCAAAAACAAAAAAACTTACAACAGAAAAAAAGGAGTTTCAAAAATGAAAAAGAATTGGATCGTTACATTGGCAGCTTGTATGGTATTTTCCCTTTCTCTTAGCGGATGCGGTACTGCAACAGATTCTGCTTCCTCAACCACATCCAGTGAATCCTCCAGCGAGGCGGAAACATCTGGAAAATCCGTACAGGATTTGATGGAAGAAGAAAACAATATTTTAGAAAAGAACAAAGACCTCTGGGAAAAAGTCTTTGCATCCATGGATAAAAATATTACTGATGATATGTTGAACTCAAACTATGGGGATGTTCTGATAGCTGCCGTGGAAAATGCAAAAGACCAGTTTTCTGATGCAGAATATGAAATGTTGAAGGCGGATGCAGAACAAATTTGCAAGATTGAAGATGAAATTGCTGCACTTCCGACAGATTCCAGTGATGAATCGACCAATGCCGCAGCAGGCAGTTCTTTTCCGCAGTTTGAGGGAAACGATTTGGATGGAAACAAAGTAGACAGCAGTATTTTTGCAGAAAATGCTGTGACAGTTGTGAATTTTTGGTTCAATGAATGTAAGCCTTGTGTGGAAGAACTCAGTGAAATGAATGCCCTGAATGACCGCATCAAAGAACAGGGTGGCGAAGTCATTGGTGTGAATGTTGGGACACTGGATGACAACGAAGAGAATATCGCAACAGCAAAACAAATTCTTGAAACAAAAGGGGCAAAGTATCGGAACATCTATTTTGATTCTGACAGCGATGCTGGAAAGTTTGCTCTGGATGTTACGGCATTCCCGACAACTTATGTCATTGACAGAAACGGTAATATTGTTGGAGAGGCACTTCTTGGCGGTATCGACAATGACGACAATCTTAATACACTTCAGAGTACGATTGATGAAGTTCTTGCAAATGATGCTCAAAAATAAGATGTAGTATAATAAAAGATGTGTTTGTCTTCAGCTTCAAAGGTGCTTGACTGATGCTGAGACCACACAAGACCAGCATATTTCGCAAGGCTTGCCTGACCGGAGAAACGATTAATATCTCCTGTTTCAGCGATGATGCCGGCTGCATAGACATTACCGATTCCTTTTATGGACGTCAGTGTCTGGGGAATCGACTGCAATTGTTTTTTAATCGCTTTGTCGTACTCTTTCACCTGTTTTTACAGCAAGCAGATGGTACTCATTGAAATCGCAAGCATTTGTTTCGCTGAATCGGCAATGACCTGCGGCGGATGGTAAGAGCTTTTGGCAGCACGCTGAACGGCATCCGCAATTTCATCGGGATTTTGAAATCAATTATTTCTGAGTTTAACGCTTCCTGAAAATCAATATTATCCGAATTAAGAAGTATCCACATTTTATGCACCTCCAGCGAATTTGTTACTTATATTATATCATGATTCAAAAGATTTTGCAATGATTGCTACGTCTGTTTTATGATTAAATGCTATACGCTGATTAATTTGTTGATTTGAGTTTGAAAGTAAATAAAAAATTTGATTTTAATCTGGAATTATAGTATAATTATATTAAAAAGTCACATCTGTTAAGGGAGTGGTGTATAATGGAGCATAAAAAATCAAATGATATATCACAAAGGCAGTTGATATATATAAGCCGTCAGTTTTCCAATATGTTCGGGATTCCTGTAAGACTGTATTTGAATTATGAGCTTATTTATTCTTTCTTTCCTGTAGAGCTTTCTGTTGACCCTGTATCTCTTTGTGAAGATGGTATATTTTGTCAGAATGATGAAATAGGTTATTATATATACGGCAACTTGTACTATTATGGGATTGTAAAGCATGGATATTATCAGTTTGTTGCAGGTCCGGTAAGTGAAATATATTTAACTGATCATGAACTTAAAAAGCTCGGGCTTGTGCTTGATATTGGGGCGGATGATCTTGATTCCTTTGTATCATCAATGAAATCACTTTCGGGAATTCATCTTGACACTATGCTCCAGGCGATTATTCTCTATAATTTTACCGTGAACCATACAATGTATGACATTTCAGATCTGAGAATTGAAAAAAATGAACAGAATAATATAGCCTCGGAAATAAAAGAAAATGAGTTTTTTCTACAGATGAATTCAGGGCATTATGACAATTATTCAAGGTCATTTTCCATTGAACAGGATATATTACGGAAAATTATGCATGGTGATGTTGATGGATTGGTTGATGGTGCTACAAAAATTCCGTCTGTAAGTTCAGGACAACTTGCACCACAACTGATGCGTCACTACAAGAATTTTTTCATACGTCTTGAAACAATTGCCGCCAGGGCAGCAATAAGGGCAGGGATTGAAGCAGATGAAATTTTGACTGCTGAAGAAAAATATATTGCAAAATGTGAATCATTATGTGATATTGATAGAATAAAGAATCTTCAATATCATATGATACTTGACTATGCAGATCGTGTAAGAAAATTTCAACAGTATAACGGCGATTGTTCCAGACTGGTAAGAAGTGTTACAAAATATATAAAAAATCATCTGTCTGAATCAATAAGGACATCTGAAATAGCTGAATACTGCGGCAAAAGCCGTGGAAGAATTACAACGGAATTCAAAAACCAAACTGGAATGAATCTTTCCGAGTTTATCAAGCTTAAGAAAATTCAGGAGGCACAAGCACTTCTTAAAGAAACAGAACGGAATCTTTCGGATATAAGTGAATTTCTCGGTTTTTCATCACAAAGCCATTTCTGTCGAGTATTTAAAGAATTTGCGGGTATAACTCCTGCTGAATTCAGACGAAATCTGAACAGGAAATGAAATTACACCAGAAGACGAAATGAGCAATTCAAATTTTTCAGCATAATAATTTGCAGAGCAGTATCACAAATATGCGATACTGCTCTGCTTGTTTTGATATATATAATTTTCAATGATAATTATGCTTTGAAAATACTTCTTACAAAGTTATACATATGTGCATGAATCGAATTGTCACCATGATATCCACCATTAACATAATGCCAGATATGAGGAACACCATTGCTTGTGAAATTATTATGATAAGTTTCAGGATTTGAATAAACTACTGTGTCATTACTTCCGGCTGTAATAAACAGAAGATGAGGTGCTTCTTCGTCACTTTCCCATTTAAAGTCGCCGGTAACACCCGGTGCAGGACACATAGCTCCGACATATCCGAACAGGTTAGGACGATTCATACCTATAAGAAGCGATTCTCTTCCACCCATTGAAAAACCTGTGATTGCAGTATTATCTCTGCCGGTCTTTACGCTGTATGTTTTTTCAATATATGGCATGAGATCAACAGTCAGATCATTTATGAAATTATCATATGCTGCATTGTTTGCATCATCCATAGCTGAACAGCTGTCCTGAGTTTCGCTTGAATACACATATGGAAAAACCACAATCATATCCTTTGCTTCACCTGCGGCAATGGCATTTCCGATAATCTGCTTTGTGTACATAGTGCTGTTGCCCTTGATAATCATTCTGTCCTGATTTTCCCAGTAGCCATGCAAACAGTACAGAACGGGATACTGTTTATCTTTGGAATATCCAGCCGGAAGCAGAATGTTATAGGGTTTGTTTCTCTTGCAGGTTGTTGAGTAATATGTGCCCGACTCTATTGTTCCATACTGAACACCGTTCAGTTCGTTATGAGAAGAATCAGGTTCTGTTTCAACAATCTGTGCGGAAATCATGTCGGTGTATTCTTTCATGGTATAACCGGAAGATTCTGAAGGTGTCTGGTCAGTAAATTCAGAAATTTTTCCGGAAAGAAAATCAGAGAGTTCCTTAATATCTTCATTGTCAAATTTTGTGCTCTTGTTGACATCAGCAGCTTTAGCCGAATATGGATTTTCAAATCCGCCTGAAATTATTCCACGTTTTGCTTCAATGAGGTCAAATACATTTATAATACCGTCAAGATTCACATCCCCGTATATAAGTGATGCAGGAACTTTTATGCCGACGGGTCCTTCAATTTTTGTACCTGTTTTTGCAGCAATTGCTTCGTCAATATAGAAATTGTCAGTACCATTAGAAGTTTCGATATATATAATAAAGTCGCTTCCTTCAGGGAGTTTGTAGTTTGTGTTTGAAAGCTGAACATATTTTCCTTTTACAGCTGTTGCAGCAGCAATGCGTCTGAACTTTGTTTCGCCTGATGAATCCTTATAGCAAAGTGAAAGAACAAATTCGTTAGTTTCAAATGTTCCGTCAAGATATGCCGCACAAACGCTGAAACTGTATTCCTGTCCAGCTTTGAATGTGGCAGTGTCAAGAGTTTTCTGTACACCATTCCATGCACTTTCACGATTTTTTACAAGAAGTGCATTTGTATCTTTATAAGGGCTTCTTCCGCTTAGTTCTGTGTCAGAAGAACCTCTTCCTTCCCAGCCGTTGCTGTCAGTTTCAAATGTGTCATGGAAATAGTACCCATCTTTATCCGGCTGGTTCGGTTGTGACGGAGCTTCTGTTGTGGTTTCAGTTGGATTTTCATTTCCACTGTTTTCATCTGTTTCGATTACGAATGTGGAAACACTCTGTGCAGGAAGCTGTGCATAGAAACTTCCGTTTGAATTTTCAAGTCCTTCTGTCAAAGCTAAATTTTCATTTGCTGAAGTTCTGTAACGATTGATATTTTTAATGTTTTCGCCTGTTGAAAATTCCTGTGCATAGCCTGTATCACCATTGTTTATTGCGACAACTGCAATTGTTCCGTCAATATTTTTATATGCTGACACATATACATTTTCATCAGGCTGTTCAGTAGCTTCAATTCTCTTTGCTCCCGGACGAACATATTTGGAGTATTGTGCCATGCAGTAGCCACGCTTGCTTATCTTTCCATCTTCAGTCATAAGACCATAATGTCTGCGTATATACCACCATGTATATGCACTCATATTTCCGACAACCATAGCGTTGTGGATATTTTCGGAAACCTGTAAAGCCTCAGGATATCGGTTGGCAGAGTCCTGATCGCTGTTCGGAACATATACTTCCGTCATCCATATTTCCTTGCCGGAATTTTCGAGTTCGGGAAAATCCATCCATGCTCGCTGAGTTCCATAAAAATGAGTACCGAATAAATCGCAGTTTGCCATAGCTTTTTCATTGTTCAGTATTTTTGTATACAGCGTTTTTCCGCCATCGCCTGTTCCGTTGTCTATCCATGAAGCACCGACAGGTGAATACTGAAATGATTCAGGGGACATTAGCCTTGTGCTTGTAATTTTGTCACCATAATTTGCAATAAAATCAGTAGTTTCATCTGTTGTCCAGTGAGTCCACTCAGAAGCATAATCAGGTTCATTCTGAACAGATATTGAATAAAGATCTACATCATTATTCTTCATATATGTGCCGAAATTATTAAGATGTTCAGCATATGCCTCATAATTTGCTTTAGGAAGGTGTAGTTTTCCTATCTTGCTGTCCGGATATTTTTCAGCAAGATTTGCAGGTGGCTCCCATGGAGATGCGAAAACTGTTACGCCCATTTTTGTAGCAAACTGTGCTGTCGGAAGAGCCTTGTTCCATTGAGAACTATCCGGATTGACAAATACTCTGAGTATGGTAAGTCCAAGTTCATCATCGCCGTTTCCGAATGCGGTCTGCCTTTGCGATTGTGTCAGATCTCCTGCCCATTCCGGGTGATTTATTCCGCCGAAGCCTCTGATGGTCTGATAAGTTTTACTGTCATCTATTTTGCAGATGCTTGCGGCTTCAGCTGAATCATCACTGTTTTGATAAAACATAATTGACTGAAACGCAGATAAAGCCATAACACCGCTAAGAATTGTGTTTACTGCAATTTTTTTAATACCCTTCAATTTCATAAATATCAATTTCTCCTTTCATAATCAGGTGTAGTGTTCATATTTATTTCCGGTATGGACAGATTCTTATATTCCAAAGAATTCATTTTTAACATTTTATCATAAGCCGAACAGGTTGTATACCATAATCGTAATATTTTTTGGCATATTTGTAATTGTTTTTTATTTTTATGAGCGTATATTACTTGATAATTCTGCTTTTCAGATTAATCAGATTTGTCGCTGATTAATCTTTTATTTGTTTTTTACAGCAGATAAAATTTACTTTAAAATAGTTAATCTGTATATTAACATTATTTTTAACAATTAATCAGATAGTAGTATTTGCAATGCTTTATATGGTTAAACATAGCCTCATCCTTAAAGTTTTGATTCTATATCTGTATAATTTTTCACCTCAAGATTACATTGCAATGATAGCAAATTTAACATTTAAATCTTATTATTATAAGCAGGAATGCTGAAGGATTATATCTTTTGGCATTAAAAATGAGAAAATGTAATTAAAATTACGGAGGAGAATATGAAGAAAAAGGGAATAAGGATTTTGAGTACTGTCATTGCGGGAATAGTAACTGCGACTTCTGTGCCATGGGGTATGACAGGAGTATTTGCAGAAACAGCAAATGAAGCAGAAACGTCAGAAATTGGTGGGAACGTTATAGCAGTAGAGGACGAACCTCTGTTGGGAGGATTTGAAGAAATGCCTTCTGAGGCGACAACTGCTTTACAGGGACCTGTGAACGTTACGGTTACAACAACGCTGACAGAAGCAGTAACGACAGCGGCTGAGACAACATTCGTGACAACAGAAACATCACCTGTGCTGACAACAAAACCACAGGCATCAGCACGAATCACTGAGGAGGGATATGAGAACAAGTTCTAACAGTAATAGCTGATTCACTACTGAAAAACTGTACAGCTCTTGCAACAGTTGTATCAGGAGATGCAAACCTCGATGGAAAGGTTGATGTTCGTGACTGTGCATATATTGCAAGAATGCTTGCGGCAGGGAAGGGGAATGAACTTCCGGATAGTGCAGATTTCAACGGTGACGGAAAAATTGACGTAAGAGATGCGGCAGCGATTGCGAGATTCCTTGCGAAAAAACATTAAAATAAGTTGTGAAAAAGAAAGAGATGAGCTTTATACTCATCTCTTTTTATGTTTAAATAGCCCACCTGATGTAAAGCAATCATTTCAAATTTATTGACAAAAAGGAATTAAAGTATTATAATAAACAATATAAAGTTAAAAGATTTGTATCCGAATCTGCAATATGATAAATACAAATCTGACAAGTAAAACACATTAAAGGAGGACATATGAAAAAAAGACATTTTACAAGATTATCCGCATTTGCACTGGCGGCGGCACTTTCTGTAATAACTGCGTCAACTCCGTTTAGTGATGCTTTTCCGATAACAGCATCAGTAACAGTTTCTGCGGCTGACGAAACAGCAGAGGGTGGAAGTACTTCATCACAAAATGAAGTGACATTTACAGTATCCGGTGGCACACCTGGTTTTGCTAATGAAGGTCCGGATAAGCTTATTGACGGAAAGTACACTGAGGATAATTTCACAAAATGGTGTTGTTCATTCAGCAATTCAGCATATGCTGTTTTTTCAGCATCAGAGCCTGTTTTTATAAATGGATATTCCATTGTTACGGGCAATGATAATTCGCAGTCAAATGGACGAAATCCGAAAAGCTGGGTTCTGTATGGTTCTGATACACCCCTTGATGCTGATGCAGAGGGCTGGGAAGTAATTAATAAAGTCGAGAATGACACAGTGCTGAAAGATTTAAATTATACAAAGTATGACTTTCCACTGGCAAGTTCAACAACTAAAAAGTATAAATATTTCAAGTTTGTTGTAAATGCAATTCAATCCGGCTATACGCTTCAGATGTCGGAACTTATCCTTGATTACAGCACCTGTGATCATCAGTGGGAAGATACTCAGGAAGTTCATGAAGCAACCTGTACAGAGGGTGCATACAAAATCCAGAAATGCAGTGTCTGCGAAATGGAGAAAAAGGTTGTGACAAGTGAACCGCTGGGACATAAATATAATGAAAATGACATATGTACAGTTTGCGGTGAAAAAAGAAGCGTTAAAATTAACGAAGAGAATTTCCCTGACGCAAATTTCAGAAACTGGATTCTCGAACAGGAATATGGTCAGGACGGTGTGCTTACAGTTGATGAAATAGCGGCAGTAACGAAAATTAATGTTCCATATGAGCAAATTTCAGATTTAAAAGGAATTGAATATTTTACAGCGCTCACATCGCTTTATTGCTATTCTAATAAGCTGACTTCGCTTGATGTAAGCAAAAACACAGCATTAACAGAGCTTGATTGCAATTTTAATGAGCTGACTTCGCTTGATGTAAGCAATAACACAGCGCTCACATCGCTTAATTGCCAAGGTAATCAGCTGACTTCGCTTGATGTAAGCAAAAACACAACTCTCACATTGCTTGGTTGCCAAGGTAATCAGCTGACTTCGCTTGATTTAAGCAAAAACACAAATCTCGAATGGCTTTATTGCAATTCTAATAATCTGACTTCGCTTGATGTAAGCAAAAACACCGCTCTCGCACAGCTTTATTGTCAAAACAATCCGCTTGTTGTTTTGAAAGCTTCAAGCGGCAGTATAAATTGTTATGCAGAGCCGCTTTTAGCGTTTGCAATAAATGATAAAAATGAATTTGATATAACAGCATATGGCGGTGAGGCAAGTAAAGTTAAGATTGTTTCAGGCGGATCGATTGATGAAAACGGCATTATAACACTTTCCGGAAACAAGGCAACCTATGAATATAAGATTAATGATGATATAACAATTACCTGTTCTATTGTTGTGGGAACGGCAATAAATGAGGAGAATTTCCCTGACGAAAAATTCAGAAACTGGATTCTCGCACAGAAATATGGTGAGGACGGTGCACTTACAGCTGAGGAAATAGCGGCAGTAACGGAAATTAATGTTTCAAACAAATCCATTTCCGATTTAACGGGTATTGAATATTTTACAGCTCTCACATCGCTTAATTGTGATGGTGATCAGCTGACTTCGCTTGATGTAAGCAAAAACACAGCATTAACAGAGCTTTATTGCAGTTATAATAAGTTGACTTCGTTTGATGTAAGCAAAAACACAGCTCTCACATTGTTTGATTGCAGTAATAATAAGCTGACTTCGCTTGATGTAAGCAAAAATACAGCATTAACAGAGCTTGATTGCAGTTATAATCAGCTGACTTCGCTTGATGTAAGCAATAACACAGCGCTCACATCGCTTAATTGCGATGGTAATCAGCTGACTTCGCTTGATGTAAGCAAAAACACAGCTCTCACATTGCTTGATTGCAGTTGGAATCAGATAACTTCGCTTGATGTAAGCAAAAACACAGCATTAACAAAGCTTGATTGCAGTTATAATAAGCTGACTTCGCTTGATTTAAGCAATAACACAGCGCTCACATTGCTTAATTGCGATGGTAATAAGCTGACTTCGCTTGATGTAAGCAAAAACACAAATTTCACACAGCTTTATTGCAGTTGGAATCAGTTAACGTCGCTTGATTTAAGCAAAAACACAGCATTAACACAGCTTTATTGCAGTTATAATAAGCTGACTTCGCTTGATGTAAGCAATAACACAGCATTAATAGAGCTTAATTGCTATTCTAATCAGCTGACTTCGCTTGATGTAAGCAATAACACAAATCTCACATTGCTTGATTGCCATTCTAATAAGCTGACTTCGCTTGATTTAAGCAAAAACACAAATCTCACACGGTTTGATTGCACTTCTAATGATCTGACTTCGCTTGATTTAAGCAAAAACACAAATCTCACACGGCTTGATTGCAGTTGGAATCAGTTAACTTCGCTTGATGTAAGCAATAACACAGCATTAACAGAGCTTAATTGCAGTTATAATAAGCTAACTTCGCTTGATGTAAGCAAAAACACAGCATTAACAGAGCTTATTTGCGGTGTCAATCTGTTAACTTCGCTTGATGTAAGCCAGAACACAGCACTTAAGTATCTTCACTGTTATAGTAACAGGCTTACAACACTTGACATAAGGGGTAATACAAATGTTAAATCTCTCGCATGCGATGATAATCCACTTGTTGTTCTGAACTGCGGAAATGTAACTGTTTCAAATATTGCAGCTTCTCCGCTTTCAATGCTTGAAATAAACGATGCAGACACATTTGATATAACAAAATATGGCGGCAGTGCAGAAAACATTATTTCAGACAGTATAACAGGCGGAACAATTGATAAAAACGGTATTATAACACCTGATGAAAATTCTGCAAAGGTAACATATAAATACAAATATAATGATAACGGAGATACAATAACCTGTAGTATTGCTTTCGGTATAGCTATCGACAAAGTGAATTTCCCTGACGAAAATTTCAGAAACTGGCTTCTCGAACAGAATTATGGTGAGGACGGTGTGCTTACAGCTGAGGAAATACCGTCTGTGGAGAAAATTGATGTTTCAAACAAATTCATTTCCGATTTAACGGGTATTGAATATTTTACAGCTCTCACATCGCTTAATTGT
>ERZ826613.3342-NODE-3342-length-13498-cov-3.207320_pt1 | contig 13498 bp, 10 predicted proteins | sample MGYA00519925_ERZ826613 | MGnify/ENA primary metagenome ERZ826613 (study PRJEB31778, sample SAMEA3449236) | human gut metagenome | biome: human gut; feature: human-associated habitat; material: faeces | place: United Kingdom | collected 2010/2012 ... | reverse complement strand
ACTCTGCGATGAAAAAGATATCGCATTGATCTTTGATGAGATCCAGTGTGGTATGGGTCGTACCGGCAAAATGTACACCTATCAGCATTATGGTGTGACACCGGATATTTTGACTACAGCCAAAGCGTTAGGTTGTGGTGTTCCGGTTGGAGCCTTTGCTGCCACAGAAAAATATGCCGTTGCGATGGTACCGGGGGATCACGGTACTACTTATGGCGGTAATCCGCTGGCAACTGCTGCCATTTGCGAAGTATTTCATCAATATGATAAATTGCACATTTTGGATCATGTTAATGAGATCGCACCATATCTGACAGAAAAGTTAGAAACCTTGGCAGAAGCACATCCTGATAAAGTCAAAGAGGTGCGCGGCCTTGGTCTGATGCAGGGGATGGAACTTACGATCCCGGCTGGAGACGTGGTTGCAAAAGCCTTGCAAGCAGGTGTTGTTCTGATCAGTGCAGGTACAAATATTATACGTTTTGTGCCGCCACTTATTGTCGAAAAAGAGCATATTGATAAAATGATCAACGTATTAGATGACGTTTTATCCGAATAGAGCACCGCAAATTGGGAAACAACTTAATATAGAACTCTCACGAAGAGTCGGGCAGAATTTCGTCCGGCTCTCGTTGCTTTGGTAGAAGAAAGGAGAATTTCTATGTTAGGAATGTTGATCGGTCTATTATCCGGTATGTTAATGAGTATACAGGGGGTTTTTAATGCAGAAGTGACCAAACAGGCCGGTGTATGGGTAGCTGCAGGTTTTGTTCAGCTCACTGCTTTCGTCATATGTGTGGCAGCCTGGTTTGTGACTGGTAAAGAAGGTTCCATCTCAGGCATTGTACAGGTAAAACCATGGTATATGCTTCTTGGCGGTGTTATTGGTGCATTTATCACATATACCGTCATTGTTGCGATCAATCAGCTGGGACCTGCGAAGGCTACGATGTTTATTGTCTCTGCACAATTGATCGTATCATATATCATCTCATTGTTTGGCCTATTTGGCACTACAAAAGCAGGATTTGCATGGACAAGACTGTTTGGCATTGCTGTAATGATCGGCGGTATCATGCTTTTTAAGTGGGATGAACTGTTTGGAAAATGAGCAGATGTCCTACAATAAACAACCATACCTTTGACAGACGCATCCGTCCGTCGTCTGTCAAAAATAGTAAGAAATATGTAAGAATTTTTGTAGATTCTTATACTTGTAATTATGAAAAAGATTCGTTAGAATAGAGGAAGGTTCGAAAGACATACATTCTATCCGTAAATATGTATAATTTGCGTATTTTCGATATTTATCAGACATTCCTGCCCGCTAATTCGCAGGAGGTAATGTTATGAAACAACAAAAATGGATCATTTGGATTATTTGTGGTGCCATACTATTTGGCGCAGGCTTTTGGTATACAAAAGGGCAAGATCCGGTTACGAAAGAATCAAATTTTCAGGCATCCGTATCAGAAAGCAGCGCTCCGGCTGGTGATACATCTAAGCCTGTGAATACGGATTCGTCTGAGATTGCCGTTTTCATTTGTGGTGCCGTGAAGCACCCTGGCGTATATCGTTTTAGTGAGTCTGTCCGCATCTGCGATGTTATTGCATCTGCAGGAGGATTAACCAAAAAAGCAGACACCGATGCCGTCAATCAGGCTCGTTTCGTTCAGGATGGAGAGCAGATAGAGATTCCGCGCCGATCAAAGACAGCAAAGGATCAACCACGCGCAGAATCCGATGCACAGACTGCATCTGCCACTTCGTCGGACAAGATCAGTCTCAACAAAGCTACGAAAGAGCAATTGTTATCGTTGCCTGGAATTGGGGAATCCAAGGCAAACGCTATCGTTGCCTATCGCACGGAGCATGGCAGTTTCCAAAAGATCGAGGATATTATGAATATATCCGGGATCAAAAATGGTGTCTTCGATAAGATTAAAGACAAAATAACTATTTGAAATAAAGAGAGACGTTTATGTTTAACGTCGAAAGTGAGGGAAATATGGCAAAGAAAGTATTGGTTGTAGATGATGAAAAGTTAATTGTTAAGGGAATTCGTTTTAGCTTGGAACAGGACGGCATGGAAGTTGATTGTGCTTATGATGGTGAGGAAGCTCTTTCACTTGCATCCTCCAATCAATATGATGTCATATTATTAGATGTGATGCTGCCAAAACTTACAGGTTTTGAAGTGTGCCAGCAGATTCGTGAATCTTCGGATGTTCCTATCATTATGCTGACTGCTAAAGGTGAAGATATGGATAAGATCCTGGGGCTGGAGTATGGTGCGGATGACTATATTACGAAGCCTTTTAACATTTTGGAAGTAAAGGCAAGGATCCGTGCTATTATTCGCCGAAGCAGTTCCAAAACAGCCAAAGAGCCTGAAAAGGTACTTTCATTTGAATCACTTCGCATTGATCTGGACAGCCGTAGAGGTTACATTGATGACAAAGAAGTGAATCTGACGGCAAAGGAATTCGACCTGTTGGAACTTTTAATGCTTCACCCTAATAAAGTATATAGTCGTGAAGAACTTCTCAATACCGTTTGGGGATATGATTATCCGGGTGATGTCAGAACCGTCGATGTACATATTCGAAGACTTCGAGAAAAAATTGAAACAACCCCAAGTGCACCAAAATATATCCATACCAAATGGGGTGTTGGCTATTATTTCCAACGATAGGCATATCCAGCCGTATGTATTACTATTTTGTGGCCTGACAGCCGTTTGGAGGAATCATTTTGCTTGAGCGAGGAAAAGAATTACTAGTGCAGATCCGCAGTATGCGGGTGCAATTGTTTGCCGTACTGGTGGTGATTGGTTTGATACCGGTCATCTTTTTTTCGAATATTCTAATTAATTCTTACGAGAAAAGACTGATCTCTCAACGAACGGATGAGATTCAATCTTATGGAACCGTCCTCAGTAACCTTGTTAACAGTTCTGAATATCTTACCGGACAGGAGGCACCTGAAGTTGAACAGGAAGCGGAATCTATTGCAACCATCTATCAGGGGCGTGTTTTGATCATCAATCAGGATCTGTCTGTCGTAACAGATACGTTTAATCTGGAAGTTGGCAAAACGATGATCTCCTCAGAAGTAGTTCGTTGCTTTGTTGATCATGAAAAACGTTACGTAAATGATCTCGGTGACTACGTACAGCTTACGATGCCGATCGTAAACGCGTCTACTGAACAGACGACCGGTGCGATCATTTTGACTTTTTCCACCAAGAATTTTCGTACAACTGCAAATGTGATCAACCGACGCAGCATTATTTTGATATTAACAATCGCAATCGTTATCATGTTTCTTGCGTTTGGTTACTCAGTTTTGATCACCAGACCATTACAGCGTGTTACAGAATCTATTGATGACATTGCCGCAGGAGATATGGACACTAAGTTAGATGTGCATACTTACTCCGAGGTTGAACGAATTTCAGAATCTTTTAACCGCATGATCGATGTTATCAGGCAGCAGGATGAAGCAAAACAAAACTTTGCTTCTAATGTGTCTCACGAATTAAAGACACCATTAGCATCTATGAAGGTATTGTCAGATTCCCTGCTTTCTCAAGAAGGTATGCCGGAAGAATTATATCGTGAATTTTTGGTGGATATCACGCATGAGATCGAACGTATGACAAATATCATCAACGATCTCCTCACAATGGTAAAACTTGATAAAAATACTGCAGAAATGAATATTGTCAATATCAGTATCAACGATTTGATCGAACAGTTGCTAAAGCGCTTACGACCGATTGCTGCAGAACGTAACATCGAATTGATCTATGAGAGTTTTCGACCGATAATGGCAGATGTTGACGAGGTAAAACTGTCGATCGCATTGAATAATTTGATTGAAAATGCGATCAAGTATAATTATGACGATGGCTGGGTGCGCGTCACCCTCAATGCCGATCATAAATTTTTCTATGTCAAAATAGAAGATTCCGGGGTCGGTATTCCGGAAGATGTGCAAGATAAAATTTTTGATCGTTTTTATCGTGTTGATAAGGCCAGATCCCGTGATACCGGTGGAACAGGACTTGGTTTATCCTTAACACGAAGTACTGTGTTGCTGCACCGCGGCTCGATCAAACTGCACAGTAAAGAAAAAGAGGGTTCTACCTTTACGGTGCGTATCCCATTGACTTATGTTGTCTGATCATATGACAAAAAATTGGAGGTGAGGTCGTGGAAGAAAAGACCATTGTTACAACACATAAATATCATTTTGTCCCATGGGTCGTTCTGCTTGTGATCGCTATATTGGTCTGGGCATTTCTTTTCGTACACGCACGCCCTCATAAGGAGTATACCGGATACTATATTTATTGCATAAACGCCGCTGAAACGAAAATGACTTATGAGAAATATTCTCCCAAAAATAAGAAAGGAGAAGCTCTTATCAAGGAATTACTACACAACCTTCAAAAAGAGCCTTCTGATGTATCTATGAAAAAGGCTATTCCGGCCAATGTATCTGTTGATGACTTTATTCTTGATAACAACGGAGACTTGACACTTTACTTAGATGCTTCCTATGGCAATTATTCCGGTGTTAATGAGATTTTGCGCCGTGCTGCGATCGTTAAAACACTCTGCCAGTCTAAAGATGTTCGTGCTGTGCAATTTTACGTGGCAGGGCAACCTTTGACCGATTCGAATATGAATTCCATCGGATATATGACTGCCGAAAGCTTTATTGATAATACAGACAGCGGTTCCAAATATCGTCAGACTGCAACCGTAAATATGTATTTTGCATCTCGAAAAGGAGATAAGCTTGTTGAAGTACCTGTTGAGATCACATATGATGCGACAATTCCGTTAGAGCAGCTAGTCATTGAACAGCTTCTAAAGGGACCATCAACGATTGACGGCGTTTCATCCAAGGATATTCAGGCAACAATTCCTAAGGATACGATCCTTAACAAAGTTACCCTGAAAGAACATACCTGTTATGTTGATTTTTCAGAACAGTTTTTAAATAAACCGGACGGGATTACAGCAGAAGTGGCTATTTATTCTGTCGTTAATACATTGATCGAACTGCCGGATATTACAAAAGTGCAATTTAGTATCAACGGCAAACAGGAATTATTCTATAACGATTCTATGCCATTTGGAGATGTATTTACTAGAAATCTTGATCTTGTCCAGTGATTCTAAAGAGGTGATTTATATTCGCAGACCCTGTGTTTGGATCTGTACGATCTGTATGTTTCTGTTGGTCTGGTTTCATGCCACGCACATGCAGGAACAATGGCAGAAGAATTATCCGTATGAGGCATTGCTCACTAAAAATAATGATAAGATAAATGCTTGCATAAAGGGAATTTATTATCGTGCAGAGTCTACTGATTCATCCAATCGTTTATATCTAAAAAAAGTATCTGTCCATATTTCTGGACAGAAAGTATATAATTTTTCCAATATGATCGTTTATTCAGATCAAACTTCATCACTTATTCCCGGTAATACGATACAGTGTTTCGGCACCCTGAAAAATTTTGCCACGGCATCCAATCCGGGCGAATTTGACCAAAAACAATATTATCGGGAACTAAACTTTTATTATCAATTATACGCTGACCAGATCGAAGTGGTATCCGGCCATTCTAACATATTGTTTACAAAAATGGATGAAATCAGACATCAATTATCAACTTCAATTGAATCCGGCCTGCCTGATAAGCAAGCCGGTATAATGCAAGCTGTTTTATTGGGCCAAAAAACAGAACTTCCCTCAGACATCAAACAGCTATATCAGCAAAACGGCATTGGTCATCTGTTAGCGATCAGCGGACTTCATGTCACGATCTTTTGTTTCGGTATTTTTCGCCTGCTGCTTATCTGCCGGCTGCCGAGGCGCATCAGTATTCTTGCAACCATATCATTTTTAATATCGTATGGACTAATGACGGGGTTTAGCATTTCAACCAGTCGTGCCGTTATCATGATGCTCTTGTTATTCGCAGCGGATCTGCTGCATCGAAGTTACGATTTACTTTCATCACTGGCAATCAGTGCCTGCATCATTACACTGCAAACTCCTTATGCTGTCTATTCCTGCAGTTTCTTATTATCTTATTTCGCTGTGCTCGGTATTGCTGTTATTTTACCTGCTCTGCAGATGATCATAGTAGGTGATTCCAAAAAGTGCCGCGCCAAACTCCGCAAAAAGAGGCGTTGGATACGAGAAAAACAGCAAGGTACGCTATTGGATAAATGCCAATGTAAGCTCTCTCTTCTCCTGGAAAAAACAGCACAATCGTTATTGGCCAGTGCCGCCATTCAACTAACTACACTGCCAATCGTACTGTTCTTTTTTTATGAGATTCCGGTCTACGGGATATTTCTGAACCTCTTAGTGCTGCCACTGGTTTCTTATCTGGTGCTGATCGGCGGCGTTGCATGTATACTAGGTCTGTGGCTGCCGTTTGTGTCGCATTTTTTGTTCGGCTCCACCTACTGCATTCTGTCGTTTTATGAATATTTGTGCAGGCTGTTCCAACGATTGCCAATTCATTCACTGATTCTCGGGCAACCACAAATATCTCGCATCGTGATATATTATATTATTCTTGCCTTATCTCTACTATGGATCAATAAACGCACGATTATCAAGCCTTATCCTTTGCTGATCTGGACTGCTGCCGTTATCCTTCTGCTTTTTCCCATTCCACGAAAATACTTTAAGGCTGTTTTTCTGGATGTAGGGCAGGGGGATGGTATTTTACTGCAGCACACCGATGGCACTACATTTTTAATTGATGGTGGAAGCACCAGCAAAAACAATATAGGAGAGTATTGTTTGATTCCATATCTCAAATCACAAGGAATTCACTGCATAGATTATATGATCATGACTCATGCTGACAAAGACCATATATCCGGTCAGCTGGAATTAATGAAGCATGTTGCAGACCGCCAGGATATCCAAATCCGCAAACTTCTTTTACCATTGCCATCGCAAGAAATGCAGAGTGAAGAAGGATATCGCCAGATGATCACTGCTGCCAAGCAGGCAGATATTCCGATTCAAACAATATGTGCCGGCGATCATCTGCAAAAAGGCGCATTATCTGTTGCTTGTCTGCATCCAAAACCTTTTTTTGATGCTTCTTCTGCAAATGCATATTCTACGACTTTAGAAGTTACGTATTATTCAACAAAGATGCTATTATGTGGTGATCTGGAAGGTGACGGAGAGCAGTATGTCTTAGAACAGTTAAAGCGTTCCGGCACCAGATTTAACATTCTAAAAGTAGCACATCATGGTTCTAAAAATTCAACCAGTGCTGAATTTCTAGCGCAAGTGCAACCGCAATATGCGATCATTTCCTGTGGTAAAAATAATCGTTACGGCCATCCGCATCGGGAATTATTATCTCGTCTAAACAGCATATCTGCACATATATTATCCACTACCGAACAAGGTGCAGTTACAGTTTATGCCGGCAGGGATTCCGTTAGCATATTGGGCTATTTTGACAAAAACAAGTGATATTTTTGAGAATTTTTTGGAAAATTCCAATGACAAACAGTAGGAATTGTGCTACAATAAAGTAGATTTGCTATGTTTATGCAATACATTTGTTGTAGTGCGTTGCCTGCGATGAATTGCATTATGGGATATTTCCCGATTTATATAATACTATTACGATTGCAACGCAGAAATGAGGAAAACATGGATTACAAGAATGCGGGAGTAGACATTGAAGCCGGATATAAAGCGGTAGAACTGATGAAAGAGCATATTGCCGGAACGATGCGCAGTGAAGTGCTTACTGATATCGGTGGATTTTCAGGAGCGTTTTCTATGGAGGCGTTCAAGACAATGGAACAGCCTACTTTAGTATCCGGAACAGATGGCGTTGGCACCAAATTGAAAGTGGCATTTGAAATGGATCGCCATGATACCGTTGGTATTGATTGTGTCGCAATGTGTGTTAATGACATCGCCTGTGCAGGTGGTGAACCGTTATTCTTCCTGGATTATATTGCCTGTGGCAAGAATGAACCGGAAAAGATTGCTTCCATCGTATCCGGTGTGGCAAACGGCTGCAAACAGTCCGGTGCAGCTTTGATCGGTGGTGAGACTGCAGAAATGCCTGGATTTTATCCGGTAGATGAGTATGATCTTGCCGGTTTTGCGGTTGGTGTTGTTGACCGCAAAAATATGATCACAGGTAAAACAATTGCAAAAGGTGATGTGCTGGTTGGAATTGCTTCTTCCGGTATTCACAGCAATGGATATTCTTTGGTTCGCAAAGTGTTCGAAATGAAAAAAGAAAGCTTGGATAAAACATACGAGTCTCTTGGCGGCAAATCACTTGGTGAAACATTATTAACACCTACTGTGATTTATGTGAAGGCACTGCGCACGATCAAAGAGGGTGGCGTAACGATCAAAGGCTGCAGCCATATTACAGGCGGTGGTTTTTATGAGAATATTCCGCGTATGCTTCCTGAAAATGCACATGCAAATATCAAAGTGGGAAGTTACGAGATCCCACCGATCTTTGACATGTTGGCAAAAGAAGGCAACATTTCCAAAGAGATGATGTATAACACTTATAATATGGGTATCGGTATGCTTCTTGCAGTAGATGTTGCTGATGCAGACAAGACAGTAGCTTTAGCAGAGCAGGCTGGAGAAAAAGCATATATTATAGGCGAGATCTCAGAGGGTGAAAAGGGAATTTCTCTTTTGTCCTAATAATACATATTGAAATGAGGATTAGTATGCAGAAAATTGCAGTATGTGTATCCGGTAGTGGAACGAACCTGCAGGCAATCATAGATGCCGTCCATTCCGGTAAAATTCACAACACACAAATTGCTGTTGTGATCAGTAATAAAGCGGATGCTTATGCACTGGAGCGTGCAAATAATGCAGGTATCCCGGCGTTATGTATTTCCCCAAAGGAATACGAAAACCGGAGTGCTTTTGGCGAAGCAATGGTTGATGCTCTACACAAATATAATATTGATCTTGTTGTGCTGGCAGGTTATCTGGTGATCGTTCCATCCGAAATGATCGCAGCCTACCCAAATAAGATCATTAACATTCATCCATCCTTGATTCCGGCTCATTGCGGGATGGGGTATTATGGATTGAAAGTGCACGAAAGTGTTTTGGCATGTGGCAATAAGATAACTGGTGCCACAGTGCATTTTGTAGACGAAAAGGCAGATCATGGTCCTATTATTTTACAAAAAGCTGTTGAAGTAAAAAATGGAGATACTCCGGAAATTCTACAGCGACGTGTGATGGAACAAGCTGAATGGAACATTCTTCCGGAAGCAATTGATCTGATTGGCGCAGGAAAAGTTTCCGTACAGAATGGTATAGCTGTTGTAAGCCGTTAGTATCATTTCCACGGAATAAATAAACGCATCGCAGGATATGCAGAAATGAGGAAACAAGATGAAAGTATTAATTGTAGGAAGCGGCGGAAGAGAGCATGCAATTGCCTGGAGTGTCTCCCAGAGCAAACGTGTCGATAAAATTTACTGTGCACCTGGTAATGGTGGAATCGCAGAAATTGCAGAATGCGTAAATATTACTGCTATGGAATTTGATAAACTTGCTGCATTCGCCAAAGAAAATGAGATCGATCTGACGATCATCGGCATGGATGATCCTTTGGTTGGTGGCATTGTCGATGTATTTGAAGCGCAGGGACTTCGCGTATTTGGTCCACGTAAAAATGCTGCGATCATCGAAGGCTCTAAAAGTTTTTCAAAGGATCTCATGAAAAAATACAACATTCCAACCTGCCATTATGAAACATTTCATTCTCCGGAGGAAGCGTTGATCTATTTAGAAAATGTAACTTTTCCGGTTGTGTTGAAAGCAGATGGTCTGGCACTTGGAAAAGGTGTATTGATCTGTCAAAATCTGCAGGAAGCAGAGGCAGGTGTTACCTCATTAATGTTAGATAAACAATTTGGAGATGCCGGCAACACTATCGTCATAGAAGACTTTATGGTTGGTAGAGAAGCTTCTGTACTTTGCTTCTGTGATGGTACACATATCAAACCGATGACCAGTGCACAAGATCACAAACGTGCCAAAGACGGAGATCAGGGATTAAACACCGGAGGAATGGGAACATTTTCACCGAGTCCGTTTTATACACCGGAGATTCAGAAGTTCTGTGAAGAACAAATATATCAGCCAACAATGGATGCTATGAAAGCAGAAGGAAGAGATTTCGTAGGAATACTTTTTGTTGGTCTTATGATGACACAGGACGGTCCAAAAGTATTGGAATACAATGCAAGATTTGGCGATCCGGAGGCACAGGTTGTTCTGCCTCGCATGAAAAACGATATTATCGATGTTATGGAGGCTTGTATTGACGGGAAGTTAGACCAGGTGGATCTTCAATTTGAAGATAATGCGGCTGTCTGTGTTGTATTAGCTTCTGATGGCTATCCGGAACATTATGAAAAAGGGAAAAAGATTACATTTCTGAAAGATTTTGCTTCGGAAGACGGTTATTATGCATTCCATGCCGGAACAAAATTGACGGAAGACGGTTTAGTAACCAATGGTGGAAGAGTATTGGGCATTACTGCCAAAGGTGCTACATTAAAGGAAGCGCGTAAAAATGCATATAAGGCAACCGAATGGGTTACTTTTGATAATAAATATATGCGTAACGATATTGGAAAAGCAATTGATGAAATATAAAAAGGAGGATAATATATGTACTCATTTGAAGAAGTAGAACGTTTTGATCCGGAAGTTGCAGCAGCAATGGACAAGGAGACAAATCGTCAGCGTGATAACATTGAATTGATCGCTTCTGAAAATTTAGTAAGTAAAGCGGTTATGGCAGCCATGGGCAGCACATTGACTAACAAATATGCGGAAGGTTACCCTGGCAAACGCTATTATGGTGGATGCGAATACGTTGATATTGTTGAGGATCTTGCAAGAGATCGTGCTATGAAGTTATTTGATTGTACATATGCCAATGTACAGCCGCATTCCGGTGCACAGGCAAATATGACAGTATTTTTTGCTTTGCTGCAGCCGGGAGATACCTATATGGGCATGAATCTTGATCACGGCGGACACTTGACACATGGAAGTCCGGTCAATATGTCCGGTAAATATTTCCATTGTGTACCTTATGGTGTAAATGACGATGGTTTCATTGATTATGATGAAGTAGAAAGTATTGCTAAGAAATGCAAACCAAAAATGATCATTGCCGGTGCAAGTGCATACGCTCGTAAAATTGACTTCAAGCGTTTTCGCGAAATCGCAGATTCTGTGGGAGCTTATTTGATGGTTGATATGGCTCATATCGCCGGCTTAGTAGCAGCAGGTGTTCACGAGAGCCCAATTCCATATGCTCATGTTACCACGACGACAACCCACAAAACATTACGTGGACCTCGTGGTGGAATGATTCTTTCCAGCGAAGAATTTGCGAAAGAGATCAATTTTAACAAAGCGTTATTCCCGGGTATTCAGGGTGGTCCTTTGATGCATGTGATCGCAGCAAAGGCTGTCTGCTTCAAAGAAGCGTTACAGCCGGAATTCAAAGAGTACGGTAAAAATATTATTAAAAATGCACAGGCACTTTGTAAGGGGTTACAAAACCGCGGCATTAAGATTGTTTCCGGCGGAACAGATAACCATTTGATGCTTGTTGATCTTGCAGATAAAAATCTAACAGGTAAAGACGTAGAAAAATGGTTGGATGCAGCACATATCACATGTAATAAAAATACAATTCCTAATGATCCACAGTCACCTTTTGTAACGAGTGGTATCCGTTTGGGAACAGCCGCAGTGACAACAAGAGGTTTTAACGAAGCTGATCTTGATATGGTTGCTGATGCGATTGCAATGATCATTGCAGATCCGGAAGGCAATAAGGCAAAAGCAACGGAAATCGTAAAAGGTTTGACAGACCGTTATCCGTTGTACGAATAAACGAGAAGGAAACAAAGGTATGAAAGAAATGAGGTGTACGTATGAGTGACAAACAAGGAAATGTGCCACAGTTTAGCGATTATGAAAAAGAATTGCTTTTAGATGGAGGATGGCAGTGTTCATTTTGTGAACGTGTCAACGCCAATTACGTTGGTTCTTGCGCATGTGGACACAACAAAAAAGACAGCGATTTAAATCGTCTTGGTTTATATGAAGAATATGTAGAAAAAACCGGTCAGAAATTAGAGACTCCGGCAGCACAGATGGCTTCTGCAGAAGAGGCTAAAGAGGATGCTGCGTCAGTAGAGACTACTGTTTCACAGCCGGCTCAGCCTGAGCCGGAAGCTCCAAAGCCTGTCAAAAATAAATATATTTATGAAGATACAGAGCTTGGAGAATACGAGCAGGATTTAATTGACGATGGAGGATGGCAGTGTGGATTTTGCCGCCGTATCAACGCATATTATATTACCTCATGTGCCTGTGGTCACAACAAAGACGATAGTGATCTCAAGCATCTTGGTAAATATGTGGATCCGGAAGACGAATATTATGAGGATGACGAGTACTATGAGGAAGAGGATGAAGTTGCAGCAACAGAAACTCCAGCTTCACAGCCGGTAACTCCACAGGCAGTGCCTACGCAGGCTACAGTTTCTCAGGCCGCACATACAGCTACACCAGTTCAGTCTGGTGCACAACCGCAGGCTAGACCGGTACAGCCACAAGCTCAGGCAGTCCAGCCGCAGGCTTCGGTTCAACCTCAAGTTCAGGCTCAACCTGTTCAACGGCAGGCTTCGGTTCAGCCACAAGTGCAGGCACAACCTGTTCAACAGCGAGCATCAGTACAGCAGGCTCAGCCTCAGGTTCAAGCTACTTCTGCAACACCGGTTCAGCCTGCCAAAGTACAGCAGGCAGCTACACCGGTTCAACCTAAAATTCAGGCTCAGCCAATAGCAAAACCAGAGTCGCCATTTATTGATTATGATGATGAAGAACCAGTTGCGGCTACAGCACAGACTCCGGTTCAATCTCAGGTTCAGGCTCAACCTGTTCAACAGCAGGCTCCGGTTCAACCGGCACAGCCACAAGTGCAGGCACAACCTGTTCAGCCGACACCGGCTCAACCTGTTCAGCAGCAAAATCCGGTGCAAACACAACCGGCTCAACCAGCTGTTGATAACTCAGCGCAGAATGCAGCAACTCTTAAGTCAAACATCGAAGATCAGATTTTAGAAGATCTAAAGAAAAACAACTACTCCGATGTTGCTATTGTGCGTGCTAACCGCAAATATAAAGAACTTGTGAAAAAGGGCATTATGACACAAGATGAGTTTAATACGAAAATGCATGAATTATTACCAACAGAAGAAGAACCGGAAGAGGAAGCTGCTTCTGATGCGGAAAACGCAGAAAGCAATGAATAATATAATATAATATATTACATATTTATTGCTTAAGATTGGAGAGAATCAACCATGAACATTGAGATTAATGTTACAAAAATTGT
>ERZ826613.3324-NODE-3324-length-13553-cov-2.822122_pt1 | contig 13553 bp, 10 predicted proteins | sample MGYA00519925_ERZ826613 | MGnify/ENA primary metagenome ERZ826613 (study PRJEB31778, sample SAMEA3449236) | human gut metagenome | biome: human gut; feature: human-associated habitat; material: faeces | place: United Kingdom | collected 2010/2012 ... | reverse complement strand
TGCAAGTATAGGGGCTATATTGGCATACCAAAGGTTGTATAATTGCTTGACGGTTTCGACTTTCACAATTTAGAATATACTATAGAATAGTGTGAGTCTGACCAGTGACCACACGTCTATCAAATGGTTACAAAAGATAAATGTTAGCAGCATGTGGCGGCATCCCTATGTGAGAGGGCTCATCGGAATGCTTAGGTGCATGCAACGCTGTAAGTATAGTACTGGATCCTTGTTAGGAGGCATGTGCCATGAGTAACGAATTAAAACCACTACATTTTGATGCGGATTATACGATGGAGGAAGCGCTCGCGGAGGCGAAACGTTGTCTAAATTGTCCAAAGCCTTTGTGCCGTATGGGCTGTCCTATTGAAAACGAAATACCTCGTTTCATCCAAGCTATCGCACGTGGTAATTTTGGTGAAGCTAATGATATCTTGGCGGAACGAACAAATTTACCGTCTATCTGCGGTCGCGTATGCCCACGAGAAAATCAATGCGAAGGCAACTGTATCATGAATAAGGCGAAAAAACCGCCTATTAACATCGGTAAATTAGAACGCTTCGCTGCTGACTTTGAAAGCATCAATGAACTTCGCAAACCTAAGAAAATCCAACAAAATCTTGGTAATGTAGCTGTAGTAGGTTCTGGTCCTGCAGGTTTGTCCGTAGCAGGCGATATGGCTAAGCTTGGCTATAATGTAACTGTATTTGAAGGCCAATCTGAACCAGGTGGCGTACTCTTATTCGGTATTCCAGAATTCCGTTTGTCTAAATCTGTTGTACGTCGTGAAATCGCTCGCCTTGAAGGTTTAGGGGTTAAATTTGTATGTAATATATTTATCGGTCAAGATAAAACATTGGATGATCTTTTTGCTGAAGGCTTTGATTCCATCTTTATCGGTACTGGTACTCATATTCCTCAAGAAGTACGCATGGAAAACGATGAAGTACACGGCGTATTCCAAGCGATGTACTTGTTGACGAATGTACAATTAGTAGAGAACGGCGATCTTGATGAGTCTCTAATTCCTGTGAAAAAAGGTGATCGTGTCATTATCATCGGTGGTGGTAACGTAGCAATCGACGTAGCAAGAGACTCTAAGAGATGTGCAAGTGACGATACAAAGGTAAATATGTACTGTCTGGAGTCCAGAGAGACAATGCCGGCTTCCGTGGAGGAGATCGAGGAAGCAGAGTCCGAAGGAATCGTTGTAAATCCGGGATGGGGACCAAAGGAAGTTCTCGTGGATGAGAACGGTGAAGTGCGCGGAATCGTTTTAAAGAAATGTATTTCTGTGAAAGATGCAGATGGCAGATTCAATCCACAGTACGATGAGAACCAGCTTTTGACAGTAGAGTGTAAGCATGTATTCTTCTCAGTAGGTCAGGCAATCGTATGGGGTGACTTATTAAAGGGAAGCAAAGTGGAACTTGGACGTGGCAACGGAGCGGTTGCAGATGCGCTTACTTACCAGACAGCAGAACCGGATATCTTCGTTGGAGGAGATGTTTACACAGGTCCTAAATTTGCAATTGATGCGATCGCAGCCGGAAAGCAGGGTGCAATCTCCATTCATCGTTTTGTACAGCCACATTCCAGCCTTACGATCGGACGTAACAGAAATGATTTCATCGAGTTAAATAAAAACGATATCAAAGTGGAAAATTACGACAACTCCAGCCGTCAGATTCCTGGACATAATGATTCCATCGATACAAAACACTCTTTCCGTGATGCAAAACTTGTATTTACAGAGGAGCAGGTAAAAGCAGAGACAGCACGTTGTCTTGGATGTGGAGCTTCTGTGGTTGACCAGAATAAGTGTATCGGTTGTGGTATCTGTACAACGAAGTGTGAGTTTGATGCGATCAAGTTACATAGAGAACTTCCTGGATGCAGCAAGATGGTTCCAAGTGAAGATAAGTTGAAATATATTCTTCCAAATGGAGCAAAGCAGGCGATTAAGATTAAATTCTCCAAGAAGAAGTAATCATTTACAGAGAGGAATAAAATGCACGAACTTGGAATTATTGTACATGTTATGCGTACCGTGGAGGAAGTTGCAGCAGAGAACAATCTCACAGAGATCAGATCCGTGACCTGTGAGATTGGAGAAGTCAGCGGCGTTGTCCCGGAATACATGACAGACTGCTGGGGCTATGCAAGAAGCAGATCAGAGCTTTTAAAAGACTCAGAATTAAAAATCGAGATCATACCTGGTGTTACCATGTGTGAGGACTGTGAAAAAACCTATTCCACAGTCCAGTATGCAAAAATATGTCCGCACTGTGGAAGCAGTGCCACGTATCTTCTGGAAGGAAACGGATTCAGCATCAAGGAGATTGAAGGGGCATAACAAAAAAATATTGTTAGTAAAAACCTCACTGGCTAAGTATAATCTGCTGGTGAGGTTTTTCTATAAAAAGTAAAAATACACAGAGACCAAATCCGCCTCTCATGCATCTAATCTATGTAAACAAGTAAAAAGCCGGCAGAAAGGATGCTGTGCCACGGACAAGTCAGTGGAAACAGCGCAAAATAAAATGACAAAAGAAACATTAGGACAATTGATTATTGATTCCGAGGAAACAATGTATCATATCGCAAAGTCTCTGCTCTACAATGACGCAGACTGTGCGGATGCGATACAGGAAGCCATTGTAAAAGCATTTGCAAAATTACATACATTAAAGGATGACTCGTATGCAAAAACGTGGCTCATCCGCATTGTGATGAACGAGTGTTATGCGATCATGCGCAAAGAGAAAAAAATTATTTCCCTGCAGGATTATCAGATGAACGAGCAGGAAACGGAATCCAAAGACTATTCAGATTTATATGAAGCGATTTTCCATTTGCCAGAGCAGATAAAACTGTGCGTCACACTGTATTATATGGAAGGGTACAGTGTGAAAGAGGTCGCAGCATTGTTAGATACGACAGAGAGTGCAGTAAAAAACAGGCTGGCAAAAGCGCGGGGAAAATTAAAAGAAGCGCTGGCAGATTGAGACATAGTGATGATCCATTGGAACAGACATACAAAAACACGGATATCGAATGAAAAATAATAAATTTCGTATCGTTTGGATAGCAGGAAAGGCGGTAACAGTATGAGATTAGAAGATATGAGAGAACAATTTCCGAAAATGCCGGAGAGCATGAAGCAGATGATTGAGCAGGAAGTTGCAGTGCAGATCGGGCAGGAGAAAGAAAATGACAATCCAAAAGTTGTAACTTATAAGAAAAGAAAGAAAAAAAACATGGCACACCGTATGCTGGTGGCATCTATGGTGGCTGCTCTGGCACTTGCAACAACGGTCTGTGCAGGTGTTGCTTACCAGATGCATAATCAGAAGGTTGGAAAATATGGCTTAAAAACACAGATTGAAGGACCACAGACAGCGGCAGAAAGTACGGAGAATATGGCAGATCAGACGACAGAAGAGAGAGCGGGTAAAGTAGCCGAATATGTCAGACTGGAAACCTCTTATCTGCCGAAAGGTATGGTGCAGTCAGAGGAAGGAAAATTCAGTTTTGAAGATAATTATATGCAGGGTGGAGTCAGCATGATCGTGTACCAGCTGACACCGGAAAAAACAATAGCAGACATTGAAAATACAGGCATTGCTGTGAGCGAGGAAACCAGCATCGGTGGCAGACCGGCAGTTTACATGGAAACAGCTCCTGCCGAGGGTGATTCAGCAGAAAATTCTTCTACAGAAGGAACTGCGAATGAAAATACAACCGGTGCAAAAAAAATATATATGATTTACGCGGAACACAACTACCTCCTTGAGATGTTCATTTTCCCGGATGTGACAAAAGAAGAAGCATTCCAGATCGCAGAGGGTGTTTCCATTACTCCGACAGAAGAAACGAGCGGAGAGAATGTTATGCAGGTGTGCAGTTGGAATGACATGGAAAATGAGGCAGGAAAAGGAGAACCGGAAACGGATGAATCGGAAACATTGATGACATTTCCAAAAGAGAAAATGAAAAATATACACCTCATTGGCGGTGAGATTTCTCTGGATCAGAACGGAATTGAAGCAACACCGGGACTTACAGCAATCGTTTCCGATGTAACAATTTCCGATAATATCAGCAGTTTGTCAGAAAATATGCTGGAGGATGATACAAAAGCAGCATTTGACACAGACGGTAATTTATTGCCAATGAAAGTGGAATATTTAAAGAGCGGAGACGGTATCAACACAGTTGATGAAGTTGTGGAGACCAAAGAGATTCCAATGAAAATTGTTTCAGTGACAGTGGATTATAAAAATAATGGAAAGACGGCACTTTCCAATGTAATGTTTAACGGCGGCATTGCACTTCTGGCAGAATATGGAGAAAACATGCAGTTTGACGCATACATGAATGAAAAACCGGGAACAGGCGATATATGGGATTGCGTAAACGAAGAATCTATTGGATTTAGTCAGGAAGTTTATTTATCGGATGTTCATGGAGGAGAACGCCACAACAACTACATTAATACGATAAATCCAGGTGAAACCGTCACCGTGCGTATGGCATTCAAAGTGCCGGAAGAAAAATTAAATGAGATGTACTTCACCTTAAGCAATTATGGTGGCAGCCATTTCTATGATGAGACAAGCTTACAGCTTGGGTATGTGGATATCAGACAGTAGAAAATTTTTATGAGAAAACCCTCGCATCCAGTTTTAAGAAGCTGTTTGCGGGGGTTCTTTTTAAGTTTGCCGTCACCTATATACAAATCTAATTTATAGAAAAGGAACCATATAAACTGGCAGACAAAGAATGTCAGAGTCCTTAGCCAAATCTTTGGTATACACAAGATACTTATCAAGTATACGATCAGAATATTTTTTGCAAAATTCATCAAGAGATTTATGTGTTTTGTATCCGCTTGACTTTACTTCAATCGGACATATTTTATTTCTACTTGCAAGAAGAAAATCAATTTCATAATTATGCCGCGAAGTTTCATTGAAAAAGGTATAATAAAATAATTCATTGCCATTACAAGTAAGGATTTGGGCAACTATATTTTCATAGAGATATCCGAGATTTGTATTGAGCGTATCATTTAATAGTTTTTCGTATATTATATTTTCTGTAAAGTCTTTGTCCTTGAACATCAATGTAGTAAAAAGTCCGGTGTCGCAGAGGAACAGTTTAAATTTACAAAGGTCTTTATTAGTTGACATTCCAGCATTTGGATCATTGGCATGATATGAAACAAGAACAGTTTTTGAATCTTTTAATTCGGCAATTAATTCTAATATACTGTCGGCTCGGTCATTTGCCAGTACACTGGAAACTTGATATCGTGCAGCATTTTTATTTAGCTGGGCAGGAATTGCATCAAAAAGAAGTGAAAGCTTTCCTGTTGAGTCTATTTTCTTGAAATCATCCTCATAAAGATTTAAAATATCACGTTTTATGGTATCGACTTTTCGAAAATTATTTGTCTGGAGATATTCATTTACAGCCTGTGGCATTCCGCCAACAAGCATATACAGTCTGAAGTCTCTCATTAATTTCCGATGTAATTTATCTCCGATTGGATGGCGGGAGTCAAAGAGTTTTCTTACTAAGGCGGTGGTTGTATGATCACCTAAAGCCCATAAGAATTCTTCGTAATCCATGGGATACATAGAGAGTTTTCTTTCTTCACTCGGAATAAGGATGTTCTGTATGTTCTTTTTTATGGAAATCAGTGAACCGGTTTCTATATAGTCATATCTGTGGTCTTTTACTAATGATTTAATTGCCTGTCTTGCAAGTGGACATAGTTGAACTTCATCAAAGATAATTAGAGAATTTCTTTCGTGAAGATCAACCTTGTATTGTAACTGAAGCTGTAAAAAAAGATAATCTAAATCGGAAATGTCTTCAAAAAGAGCTTTGATACTTTTGGATACAGTTGAAAAATCAATTAATATATAGCTTTGATATTCATTCTTAGCAAAAGATTCCACAACCGTAGATTTTCCAATTCGCCGCGCACCTTCGATTAACAATGCTGTATTTCCGTTGGATTCTTCTTTCCAGGAGAGTAGTTTACTGTATATTTTTCGCTTAAACATAGATCCTCCAAACAAAATCGCGTTTTTTATTTTGATATATTACCACAAAATCGCACTTTTTATTCTATTATATTACCACAAAATCGCACTTTTTCAATCATTTATTTGGAAACAAAGTGTCTTCAGCTTGTGTTTGATATTGACAGTTTCTGTGCCTGCGATGGCAAAAGCAGAGACAATATGGGCAAATATAAATTGAAAAGTCCTGTGATTTAAACTATCATAAAAGATATATCGGCAGACATTTTTATAGATGGAGAAAAGAGAGTATTGTATGAAGGAAACAAAAGATTATCCGCAGTCAGAAGCAGATCAGGATTTTGCAAAATTACTAAAGAATATACGGACAGAAGAAAAGGTATCATTAGACCAGTTAGCGATGGGATTAATGAGTGCCAGCCAGCTTGTGAAAATTGAAAACGGAGAGCGCCCCATTAATAAAAATATCAGAGACAGATTGTTAGAGAGGCTTGGTATAGCGAAAGAATTATACGAAAACCTGTTAGATTTATGCGATTTCGAAGAATGGGATTATAAGAAGAAGATTTTATCTGCGATTCAGAATAAAAAAATAGAAGATGCATATCGTTTGCTTAAAGAATATAAGGCACATTTAAGGGAAAATGATAGAATAAATCATCAGTTTATTTTGGCAATGTGGGGAGAAGTTTTGAAACAGGAAGGGGCTTCGAAAGAAAAAATTGCTGAATGCTATCGGAAAGCCGTAATACTTACAATACCGGATGCAGAAAAAGTATGGTGGGAGAAAAGACCATTATCGGTATTGGAGATGAATCTGCTATTGGAAACACAGACTGAAAATTTGAAGATATGTGAAAAAGCTATTGACAAATTAAGAGATGCCGGGCGGACATATTATCTAATCGAACTGCTGGAAATAGAAATACAAATATTAGAGACAATGCCAGAGGATGCAGTTGCAGAGTATTTAGAAAAAAATGGGACAGATAGGATAAATGCAAAAGAATTAATGTCTGTGATTAAAAACTTGTATGCAGAGTATGAAGTTCCGGCATATATGCAGGATTGCACCTACTTTTACCAACAGAAGTGGATCTTTAGTATGAAAGATGTGCTGCGAACCCGCAGGGAAATGTTCGGATTAACGCAGGAGCAGCTCTGTGAGGGAATATGTTCTGTAAAATCACTTCGCAGGGCGGAAAAAGGACAGACAGATATGCAGAGGGAAACACTCAAAAAATTATTAAACAGACTGGGACTGTCAGGACAAATGCAGTGGTCACGACTTATCACAAGTGACCGCAAAGTCATAAGAATGGCAGAAGAACTGGCAGGTTACATCAATGACCGGAAGTTTTCTGTGGCAAGTAAACAATTGGAAAGCCTGAAATCACGGATTGATCTGGATATTCCGCAGAATAAACAATATTTTTTAGAGAAGCAGGCATTACTAGAGTTTGAACAGGGAAAAGTAACGAGAGAAGAATTTGTAAAAATGGAAAAAGAGGCTCTGGAATGTACGCTGCGTGCGGAAAATCTTTATAGGAAAGAGAACGTGTATCTGACAGAAAGGGAAATAATTTGTATTAGCAATAGCTGGAAAGGAATGGAGGAAAAAGAGAAAAGGGAATCTATTAATTTAATACTTAGACTTTATGACAATTATGCTTTAAATAATGGATTGTCACAGGCAATTTCAGTGTATGAAATTGTTACTGAAGCTGCTGTCAATGAACTTGGAAATAGTGGGGAACATGTGAGGGAAGAAGAAATAGACAGAAAATCAATTAAGGTAAGCTTATCGTGTAGAAGGGTGTGGGATATTCATTATAAAATATATGATATATTATGGAATGAGAAAGAAATACAAAAGAAAAACAAAGAAAAAAAACGGAATATGGAAATGACCGATGGATTAATGAAATGCATATCCATCAGTCATTATGTGAAACAGCCTTTTTACGAAAAAATATATAGAGAAAAAATGATTAACCTTTATATTCAGGATAATTAGGAATATCATTATATGGGGCAATAGATTCTATATATTGTATGAATGGAATTTCAAAGTTACGAGAAGGTAGCTTTGATTGAATAATGCAAATAAGTACTAGTGTGATAAATAATTTTGAAATAAATTTTTGGACAATTCTGTCCCTTGATTGGAAAGCAATAATATATTAAATTGAAGTTAAATAGAAATACGTATTTTATATGGAGACTATCATGGAAAAAGAACCATCAAATTTATAATTCAGATCAGATAAAAATTGTTAATACTAATGATGAACTAATTCAGTTTACAGATTTGAAAAAAGATACAAGAATTTCTATGAGATTATGGATAAAGGAAAAGACTTTATATAATGATATGGATAGGCTGGATATTGTTACATTGATTCAGTGCTGTGAATGAAAAGAGATGCAAATGAAGAAAAACAAAAAAACAGCCGCACCGAGATTCATAAAAATCCCGGTGCGGCTGCTTTTTACTTTTATAAAGTGTAATTTGAAAGATTATCCGACATATTTCTGTAATGTTTCCATAACAGCGCCAGGTTTTCTGGTCATTTCTGTGAAGTACTGGCAGGTAAGCTCTGCAAGTCCAACTTCGTAAAGATTTATACCAAAAATCTTAGCGTTAGAGAGGATATCTTTTAATTTTGCATCAGCGTCAAAAGAATCTCCGAGTTTAATGTCTGCAACATAAGGACGGACCTCGTCTAACATTGGGTCTGGGCTTAAGGTAAATTCATTTCCGTTGTCATCAATTGCCATAAGATAACGAAGCCATCCGGCAAATACCAATGGAATTAATTTAATATCAGAAACATTCAGTTCAGGGGAAGCAGCGTAAGCTTTGATCGTCTCACCAAAACGGATTGCCAGTTTCTGGGAAGTATCGGTTGCGATACGCTGTGGTGTATCAGGCATGAATGGGTTTGGAACACGTACTTTCAGTACAGTGTCGATAAACTCTTTTGGATCAAGAATGCCAGGATTTACAACAACCGGAAGACCTTCTTTGTATCCGATACCTTCTACTAATTTTACCAAAGTCTCATTTTTCATCTCTGCGGAAATGAGGTTATAATCTAATAAACATCCGAATACAGCAAGTGCTGTGTGAAGTGGATTTAAGCAGGTGCAGACTTTCATCTTCTCTACTTTATCTACTGTCTCGCGGGTTGTGAAGATAAGACCGCCTTTTTCTAACTCAGGACGTCCGTTCGGGAACTTGTCCTCGATGACAAGGTACTCGGTTTCCTCAGCGTTTACGAATGGAGCAACGTAAGTATTTTTGCTTGTGATAACCGGATCAAGACCTTCGATGTCATCTTTCTGCAATAATGCCTCGATGGAAGCGTCTGGTCTTGGTGTGATCTTATCGATCATAGTCCATGGGAAGGAAACTTTATTTTCGTCCTCTACATAGGAAACGAAGCCTTCTTCTACAACACCATTTTTTGCCCACTCTTTTGCAAAAGTAGTGATGGCGAGTTTTAACTTATCTCCGTTGTGGGAGCAGTTATCCATACTTACCATGGCGATCGGTTTCTTACCGGAAACGTAACGTGCGTAAACTAATGCAGCAACTTTACCGATGTAGCTCTCTGGTCTTTCCGGTCCGTTTTTCATATCTTCTGCAACAGCAGCCATAAAGTTTCCGTCCGGAGTATTTAAGTTATAACCTTTTTCTGTGATGGTGAAAGTACACATCTGAAGGGAATCTTTTGCAAAAATCTCTTTTAAACGGGAGAACTGTGTGTCATCGTGGGAATCTAAAGCGAGGGATTCCATGATACTTCCGGTAACGGATTTCTCAACGGTTCCGTTTGCTTTTAAAGTAACGAGAATGCTTAAATCGTCGTGTGGACGGTTCATTTTCTCGATGATCTCGTAGTCATATCCCTCTGCAACGGTCAATCCGCGGTCAAGAACACCTGCATTTAAAAGGTTCTGGACAACGTTGCACTGGAATGCACGGAAGATATTACCAACACCGAAGTGAACCCAGAATGGATTCTCTTTTGTATTCTTTTTTACTGTTTCATAATCAAAGGAAGGAAGGGCATAACCCTTAGCTTCCCATGCACTTTTATCTGCTAAACCTGCTCTATTTAACTGCATGTCTTGTCTCTCCTTTTTCAATTGCTTCCCATAAACCGTTTAAATATGTTGCACCTAAAGCTCTGTCGTACAGACCGTAACCCGGCATTGCAACTTCGCCCCAGATCATACGTCCGTGGTCTGGACGGATCGGTCCGTCAAATCCGATATCGTAAAGAGCTTTCATGATCTCGTACATATCAAATGTTCCGTCAGAAGAAAGGTGAGCTGCCTCCTCGAAATCTGTCGGGCTGTTGAATTTTAAGTTGCGGACATGTGCAAAGTGGATACGTCCTTTTAAGGAACGGATCATATCCGGAAGATCGTTCTCAAGGTTTGTTCCGTAAGAACCAGAGCAGAAAGTAACACCGTTGTGTGGGTTATCTACCATTTCCATCATACGGAGAATGTTTTTCTTGTTGATGATGATACGTGGAAGTCCGAATACGCTCCATGCGGGATCATCTGGGTGGATTGCCATGTTGATGTCGTATTTGTCACATACAGGCATGATTCTCTCTAAGAAATATTTTAAGTTTTCAAAAAGTTTTTCATCATCGATGTCTTTGTACATTGCAAAAAGATCTTTGATTTTAGCCATACGTTCTGGCTCCCAGCCCGGCATGACAGTTCCGTTCATATCACCGGAGATAGAAGCGAACATATCTTCTGGATTGATGGCATCTACAGCTTCCTGTGTGTAAGCTAAAACAGTGGAACCGTCCGGTCTTTTACGTGCAAGCTCTGTACGTGTCCAATCGAATACAGGCATGAAGTTGTAGCATACAAGATGGATATCTTCTTTTCCAAGATTCTCTAAAGTCTCGATGTAGTTATCGATGTATTTGTCACGGTCAGCGGAACCTGTCTTGATCGCATCATGAACATTTACGCTCTCGATACCCGCTACATGAAGTCCTGCAGCAGCAACTTCTGCTTTCATTTCCTGAATGCGTTCTCTGCTCCATACATCTCCAGGTGCGGTATCATATAAAGTTGTGATAACGCCTGTTACGCCTGGAATCTGGCGAATCTGCTCTAATGTTACAGTGTCGAATTTGGAACCATACCATCTTAATGTCATTTCCATAGTTTTTATTTCCTTTCTTAGAAAAAAATGATTGTTCAAGCTGCCGTCTGGCAGCGCTCTTTTGTTTTGATAAGCTTATTATATCCAAAAGAGGAAAAAAGAAAATTGACAGAGTTGTTGTTCACATTGCAAAAGTTGCGGTTGAATGATAAAATGAGTGCAAGCGAGAAGAACACATGCATGTGTTCGGCGAGCGACGAATGTTGATCATGTGCTGGTTTTGCACATGATATAATAAGACTGCCGAGCGAAGCGAGTGTAGATAACGATCATGAAGCTTTGCTTCATGATATAATGTGTGCAGGCAGTGAAAAGTGCAGACACATAAGAAACAGCAGCAGGCTGTTTACAGGCAGGAAAGGAAACACACATGGCAAAAAATCTTCAGACCAAGTTTTCCACGAGACAATACATGCTGTCCCGGGATTTTGAAATCTACTATTATAATGAGCCGGCATCTGAAAAGGTTTCCATACATTCGCATGATTACTATGAGTTTTATTTTTTCCTGGAAGGGGATGTCTCCATCTGGATCGAGGGGGAGCAGTATCCTTTAAAATATGGAGATATGGTGCTGATACCTCCGGGGATCAAGCACATGGCAATGGTGCATGGAAATGAGATTCCTTACCGGAGGTTTGTATTCTGGATCAGTGTGGAATATTGCAACCAGTTGATGGAAGTTTCTTCCTCTTACGGATATCTGATGCAGAATGTTCTGGTAAAGAAAACATATATTTTTCACAATGATCTGATCACGTTTAATACGATCCAGTACCGGATTTTCCAGTTGATCGAGGAGATTAAGTCGGAGCGTTTTGGAAAAGAGGCAAAGGTCTCCCTCTGTGTGAATGACCTTGTTCTTCAGCTGAACCGTATTGTTTATGAACAGCAGAATCCGAAGAGTGAGAAAGAGGAACAGAATCTTTATCAGAACATTATTTATTATATTGATGACCATCTGGATGAGGAGCTGTCTTTAGAGCAGCTTGCAGGGCAGTTTTTTGTCAGTAAATATCACATTGCACATATTTTTAAGGAACAGATGGGATTGTCTGTACACCAATATATATTGAAGAAACGGATGCAGGCATCCAAGGCGGCAATCCTGGGTGAGACGAGCATTACGGATGTTTACACAATGTTTGGGTTTAAGGATTACTCCAGTTTTTACCGGGCGTTTAAAAAGGAGTTCGGTGTGTCGCCGAAGGAATATAAAGAGGTACATATGGTTGTGGAAAACGGTTGATGGAAAGTAATAGAAACTACAAAATGGGTATGCTATAATGAAAACAGTTTAACCGTCACGGAAGGAGAAAAAGAATGAGGGTAGGAATGGGATATGATGTCCATAAATTAGTAGAAGGAAGGGATTTGATCCTTGGAGGTGTAAAGATTCCACATACGCTGGGGCTTTTGGGACATTCGGATGCAGATGTTTTGCTGCATGCGATCATGGATGCACTGCTTGGGGCGGCAGCACTTGGCGATATCGGAAAACATTTCCCGGATACAGATCCACAGTACAAAGGAATTTCGAGTATCAAATTATTAGAGCATGTTGCAAAACTGATCGAGGAAAAAGGATATATTGTGGAGAATATCGACGCAACGATCATTGCACAGAAACCGAAAATGCGTCCATACATCGAGGAGATGGAGAAGAATATTGCGACAGCATTGCATATTGATGTAAGTCAGATCAATGTGAAAGCAACGACCGAGGAGGGACTTGGTTTCACAGGAGCAGAACAGGGAATCTCATCCCAGGCGATCTGTGCGCTGACAACCATTTATGAGAACAGTGTGGCAGTGGCAGATTCCCAGGCGGGATGCGCAGGCTGCGCCGGATGCAGAAAGCAGTCATAAGAAAATTTCTTGACAAATCCGGGCGAACTGCATACACTATATTAGGAATAAAAAATGTTCCGGATAAATGAATAGCAAAGCGATGAACGGAAAGAGTAGGAATTTGGGCAGCGCAAAGAGAGAGACTGTCACCGGCTGAAAGCAGTCTTGCGAAAGAGAATTCACGAAGTGCCTCCGGGAGCTGATCAGGGGAAAAAAGGTCTGTGATGGCAGAACTTAAGTATTCTGATTCGGGTTACACACGTTACGTGTCTTAAGGGAAAATCAATTGATTTTTATTAGAGTGGAACCGCGGATTATTTCGTCTCTTGGAGATGAGATAATCCGTTTTTTTGATTTATTAATAAATAGACAATTGAGAAACTCATAAAAACCTAAATTGAATTGTGAAAAATTAACAAAAGCTTGAGAAAACACTGGGGAG
>ERZ826613.3320-NODE-3320-length-13566-cov-4.318555_pt1 | contig 13566 bp, 10 predicted proteins | sample MGYA00519925_ERZ826613 | MGnify/ENA primary metagenome ERZ826613 (study PRJEB31778, sample SAMEA3449236) | human gut metagenome | biome: human gut; feature: human-associated habitat; material: faeces | place: United Kingdom | collected 2010/2012 ... | reverse complement strand
CGGCGGTTGGTTATCTTGCCTGTGGAGATACAGGAGCAGGGAAAATGCCGGAACCGGAGCTTTTGCTTGAATATATTTTGCGGGAAATCGCAAGAGAAAAGGATATGAAAGGACTGCATGTTCTGGTTACAGCAGGTCCTACACAGGAGTCCGTTGATCCTGTACGCTATATTACGAATCATTCTACCGGAAAGATGGGGTATGCGATTGCAAAGGTATGTATGCAGCGTGGAGCGGATGTTACACTTGTCACAGGACCGACCTCTATTGAGAAGCCACATTTTGTAAATGTTGTTCCAATCACAACGGCGAGAGAAATGTTTGAAGAAGTGACAGGACGGGCCGAAGAACAGGATATTATTATTAAGGCAGCAGCAGTTGCGGATTATAGACCTCGCTATGTCAGTGATGAAAAGGTGAAGAAAAAGGATGACGATCTGGCACTTGAAATGGAACGCACAGATGATATTCTTGCGTATCTTGGAGCGCATAAAACAAAAGATCAATTTCTCTGTGGATTTTCTATGGAAACAGAAAATATGCTCGAGAATTCCAGAAAGAAGCTGAAGAAAAAGAACCTGGACATGATTATAGCAAACAGTTTGAAAATGGAAGGCGCCGGGTTTGGCGGGAATACGAATGTGGTTACAGTGATCACAGAAGATTTTGAAAAAGAGCTCGGCAAGCTGACAAAAGAGGAAACAGCAGATCGAATCCTCGATCAGATTCTTGCACAGAGAGGGGAAGTTTAAAAGATGATACTGACAATAGACATTGGAAATACAAACATAGTGGTAGGATGTTGTAAGGACAACAAAGTTTCGTTTGTGGAACGAATTTCTACAAATCACACTGCAACGGAGCTTGAATATGCTGTTTCGATAAAAACGATTTTGGAGCTTTACAACATTGATTTTTCTGAAATTGACGGTGCGATAATATCATCGGTTGTTCCTACTGTCACAATCACTATGAAAAGAGCGATAAAGAAAATTACAGGCTGTGAGGCAATGATTATCGGACCGGGTATAAAGACGGGTTTAAGCATTGTTATAGACAATCCCGCACAACTCGGCAGTGACTTGGTTGTTGACGCGGTTGCGGGAATACATGAATACGGTGCGCCGATTATAATATTTGACCTTGGCACCGCAACGACTATTTCGGTAGTCGATAAGAATAACAACTACATCGGCGGTGTTATAATGCCGGGAATGGGTATTTCGCTTAACGCAATGGTAAGCGGTACTTCGCAACTTCCGAGAATTAGCCTTGAAGAACCGAAAAAGATTATCGGCTCAAATACCGTTGACTGTATGAAAAGCGGTATATTGTACGGTACTGCGTCAAGTATGGACGGAATGATTGAGCGTATCAAGGAAGAAATCGGTGAGGCGAAAGTTGTCGCAACAGGCGGACTTGCAAATACGGTTGTTCCGCATTGTAAAAATGACATAATTCTTGATGACGAACTTTTGCTTAAAGGACTTATGATAATATATAATAAAAACATTTAATTTCAATAAATTCCCACTTGTAGAATAGCAGAATATGCACAAAATATTAACATAGTTTAATGGAAAGCGGGGAAGAAAATTTGAAGAATAATAAAGTTTTTGAAGTTCTGCAACGCGTCGGCAGGTCGTTTATGCTGCCGATTGCAATTTTGCCTGTTGCAGGACTTTTTCTGGGTATAGGAAGTTCTTTCACAAATGAAACAATGCTTAAAGCATACGGTCTTTACGGCATAATGGGACCGGGAACGATAATTCACGGCATTTTAACGGTTATGAGTGCCGCCGGAAGTATCGTTTTTGATAATTTGCCGTTGCTTTTTGCAATCGGTGTTGCAATCGGTATGGCGAAACGTGAAAAAGAAGTCGCCGCACTTGCGAGTGTTATTGCGTTTTTTATTATGCACACTGCCATAAGTGCGTTGATTTCCGTAAATTATGCCGGCGGCGATATGAGTATGGACGCAATGGAACAGGCTGTTGTGAATTTGGAGCAAAATCTCGGTCTGAGCGGTGCAACGTCAATGGTACTTGGTATATATACGCTTAATATGGGCGTGTTTGGCGGTATTATAGTCGGACTTGGTACGGCGGCACTGCACAACAGATTTTACAAAATACAACTTCCGCAAGTGCTGTCATTTTTCGGCGGTACAAGATTTGTGCCGATAATATCGGCGGTGGTGTTTTTGCTTGTCGGAATACTTATGTATTTTATTTGGCCGTATATTCAAAAAGTTATTTCAATGCTTGGAAATCTCGTACAGAATACGGGCTATATCGGTACACTGATTTACGGAATAATCGAACGTGCGTTAATACCGTTCGGACTTCATCATGTATTCTATATGCCGTTTTGGCAGACAAATGTCGGAGGCTCAATGGAGATTGCAGGTCAGAGAATAAACGGTGCACAAAATATATTCTTTGCACAGCTTGCCGACCCTAACACAACGAAATTTTCCGTTGACGCAACGCGTTTTATGGCAGGTAAATTCCCGTTTATGATGTTCGGTTTGCCGGGTGCGGCACTTGCAATGTACAGATGTGCCAGAAACGAAAAGAAAAAAGTTGTCGGAGGACTTTTGCTTTCGGCGGCATTGACGGCATTTTTGACAGGTATAACAGAGCCGCTTGAATTTACATTCTTGTTCGTTGCACCGATTTTGTATGTTGTGCATTGTGTGCTTGCAGGTATCTCGTTTATGCTTATGCATATATTCGGTGTCGGAGTCGGTATGACGTTCTCGGGCGGACTTATAGATATGACTCTTTTCGGTATAATGCAAGGTAATGCAAAAACTCATTGGCTTTATATCGTGCTTGTCGGTATTGTGTATTTCTTCGTTTATTGGGGTGTATTCACGTTCCTTATAAAGAAATTTAACTTTAAAACTCCGGGTCGTGAGGCGGATAATGAGGAAACAAAGCTTTATACGCGTTCAGATGTGAATGCGAAAAAAGACGGAAAGACAGATATGACGTCTGTTTTGATTTTAAAAGGACTTGGAGGTAAAGAAAATATCGCCGATATTGACTGTTGTGCAACAAGACTTCGTATTACGGTGCATAACAGTGACGCGGTCAGCGAGGATATTTTAAAACAAAGCGGTGCGGCAGGTGTAATTAAAAAGGGTAACGGTATACAGGTTATTTACGGTCCGCGAGTAACGGTTATAAAGTCGCATTTGGAGGACTTTATGGAAAGTAAGGAAAGCGTCGATTTAAGCGGTTATGGTGTGGCGGATAATGAAATACAAACTGAAAAAGAAACTGCACCGAAAGCAGACGGAACGGAAATATTCCTTTCATCTCCGATAAGAGGAAAAGCAGTACCGCTTGAAAAGGTGGATGATGAGGTATTCTCTGCCGGAATACTCGGACAAGGTATTGCGATTGAGCCGAGCGAGGGCAAGGTTTTCGCACCGGTTGACGGTGTGGTTGAAAACATTCCGAAAAGTAAGCACGCTATCGCAATAACTGCGGATAATGATGCAAATATTTTAATTCACGTCGGTCTTGATACAGTTGAACTTGACGGTAACGGATTTGACGTAAAAGTTGCAAACGGTGCAAAAATCAAAAAAGGCGACTTGCTTATGACGTTTAATTTAAGCGGAATAAAGAAACAGGGCTATAAAATGATAACGCCTATGGTAGTTTGTAACGCAGATGAATTTGCGGAATTTAAAACCGTTGCCGACGGTGATGTGAATGTCGGTGATGATGTGATAAGAATAGTCAGATAACAAAAAGGACGGTTTTAAAACCGTCCTTTTTTGAATATCGAATATTTTGCACATTCCGAACAATTTATTGGATTCTGAATTAGTCTATCTTAACTGTCCAACCGAACTCGTCTTTTATTTTGCCCCATTGAATACCTGTAAGAGTATCATAAAGCATATGAGTAACTTCGCCGATTTCGCCGTTGTTTACAGGCATTACAAGGTCACCGTACTTAAGTTCGCCGATAGGCGAAATAACAGCGGCAGTACCTGTACCCCAAGCTTCTTCAAGCTTACCTGCTTTGAATGCCTCAACAAGTTCATCGATTGAAAGACGACGTTCTGAAACTTTGTAACCCTTTGACTGAAGAAGTTCAATAATTGACATTCTTGTAATACCGCCAAGAATTGAGCCTACAAGAGCAGGAGTAACAACTTCGCCGTCAATTTTGAAGAATACGTTCATTGAACCAACTTCTTCAACGTACTTTCTTTCAACACCGTCAAGCCATAGAGTTTGAACATAACCTTGTTCAGCGGCCTCTTCCTGACCCTTTAGAGAAATAGCATAGTTAGCGCCGGCTTTTGTGAAACCTGTACCGCCGATTACGGCACGAACATACTTCTGTTCAACGAAGATTTTAACAGGTGCGATACCTTGCGGATAATATGCTCCGACCGGTGAAAGAATAATTGCAAATGTAAGGTGCTTTGCAGGGTGAACACCAACTTGTGCGTCAGTAGCGAATATGTAAGGTCTGATGTAAAGTGAAGTACCGTCAAGTGAAGGTACCCAGTCCTTATCTACTTCTACAAGTGTTTTGATTGCCTTTATAGCAAATTCTTCATCTATCTTAGGAATGCAAAGACGATCACACGAAACGTTCATTCTTGCCATATTCTTATCAGGACGGAAAAGTTGAATTGAACCGTCAGCTGTACGATAAGCCTTCATACCTTCAAAGATTTCCTGTGCATAGTGAAGTACCATAGCGGCAGGATCAAGTTCAAACGGGCCGTAAGGGACGATTCTTGGGTTGTGCCAACCCTCTCCCTCGTCATAGTTCATAATGAACATATGGTCGGTATAATATTGACCAAAACCAAGCTTTGATTCATCAGCAGGCTTTTGTTTTGGAGTAGTTGTTTTTGTGATTGAGATTTCCATTGTAAACGCTCCTTTTATTTTTCATACATAAACAAAATTTGTTTATCACATTATATTATACCGCTTTTTTTTAGCGTTGTAAAGTAGTATAGTGTATTTTTGCGACATTTTTTATAAATAAAATTACAATATTGTACCAATATAAAAGGACAAAGTTAAAACAGCTTTGTCCTTAGAATCTTATGATAACAAATTATAAAGTCTGACGATTGTTGCAACGGCTTGTTCAACAGTATACTGACCTTGCGGATTAAATTCTTCCTCCGTAATACCTGTCATTATACCGTGTTCGTTCGCCCAAGTTACAAAGAATTTTGCCCAAGGGGAGATTAAATCGGTGTCGTTGTATGTAAGGCTTGTTTCTGTTCCGATCCACATATACATTTCCGCAACTTTACATAGCAGTGTTGCCGCCTCTTCACGCGTTATTGTGCCGTCAGGGTCGAAATGTGATTCGTCTTTACCGTTTACAATGCCGAGTGCGTAAAGTATGTTGACGGAATCGTCAGCGTCGTTACAATCGACAAAGTAATTTTTAAGATACGGCTTGTTTTGGTCTTGCATATACTTGTCAAGTGACGAGTAATTTTCTTTCACGCAAATTAGATTTGCAAGCAATATACAAAATTGTTCACGTGTAATATTTTCAGAATAGTTGCCTGTAAATTCATACGGCAAAATATTTTTGCTTGCCGCCTCTCTTGCAAAAGGCTGTGCCCAAGGTGATGACGGAAGTTTCAAAAAGTCGTTTGACGTAACGCGGTGTATTTCCTCACCGTTCACCTTTTCTTCCGCATCGCGGTACATACTGTCAAGATAAAGCAATTTTTCTGTATTTGCCTTATTTAATTTGTAGCAAACGTAATTGTTGCTTCCGTACATACCAATCTGCAAACCCGAATTAAGCATATAGCTCTTTACGCCGTCATTTGTATAGATGTTTACGGAAATACCGCGAAATGGGGTAGGGTTTATCTTTCTGTAAACAGTCATATCTTGAATTGTTGAGTAAAATTCGTTTATTTCGTCTTTTGTGAGGTCGGTATATTTGCCCTCGGCAATATCCGAAACCGTTATACGCGTTATTTCATCGGCGTTAAAAACTCCGAGTGCGTCAGAAAAAGTCATATTTTCCGGCAAATCAACCACATTATATGCGTGTGCGGTAAGCGCAAGCATAAGAAGCAGTACAGTCGGAACAATAATTTTAAATAATCGTTTAATTTTAATCACCTCCGTTTAGAAAACGCAGTAAGTGTCCATATATTCCTTCATTTTTGTAAGAATATCGCCGTATGAACCGTCTTGCTTCAGATATTCGTAAATATCCTGAACAGTAATAATAGCGTGTACGTTAATTCCGAAATCCTCCATAACTTCCATAATGGTTGTCTTTTCAGGGTTTTGACCTACTTCACATCGGTTTACGGAAATGAACATATCTTTAACTTCTACATTTGCAGCATTTTTTAGTATCGGCATAGTTTCTCTTACGGCTGTACCGGCTGTTATAACGTCCTCAATAATGATAACTTTGTCGCCGTCCTGTGGCTTGTAGCCTACAAGTGAACCGCCTTCACCGTGGTCTTTTTCTTCTTTTCTGTTGAAGAAATAAGGCTTGTCGATTTTGTATTCGTTGTAAAGTGCACCTGCGGCGGCAGTTGCAAGAGGGATACCCTTGTAAGCCGGACCGAACATACAGTCAAAATTATCACCGCAGTTTTCCTTTATAAGTGCGGCATAGAACTTGCCGAGTGTGGCAATTTGCTTGCCTGTACGGAAGTTACCTGTGTTTACGAAATAAGGTGTGTTTCTTCCGCTCTTTGTTACGAAATCGCCGAAACGAAGAACATCAGATTCCATCATAAACTCAATAAATTCTTTTTTCTTTTCTGTAAGCATAATTTTTCCTCCTAAAATTAATCTCTAAAATAAAGATTTCTCAATTTTTTCAAAGTGCGTTTTTCCATTCGCGACACCTGCATTTGAGAAATACCCATTATTTCTGAAATTTCCTTTTGACTTTTTTCGTCATAGTAACGATATTCAATAAATTTGCGTTCATCGGCGGAAAGCCGACTCATACAATATTTAATAAAATCCTTGTCCTCTATCATAAGAAAATTGCTGTCCTCAATGCCGATAAGGTTTGAGAAATTCAATTCACCGTCTGCATATGCCTCGTATTCAAGTGACTTTATAAATGATGTATCACCTACTTCGTAGACATTCTCAAGCAGTTTTTCGGGAATGTTGAGTATTCTTGCAATTTCCTCTTGCGAAATTTCGCTTGAAACACGCTTGATTTTTTCCGCTTTGTAGAATATTTCATAAAGACGTCTCGGAATACGGATAAAGTTGCCTTTATCTCTGAAATACTTGCGTATTTCGCCCATCACCGTAGGGGTTGCATATGTGGCGAATTTAACGCCTTTGTCAGGGTCAAAACGCTCAACCGCATATAAAATTCCCATACATGCGACTTGAAATATATCGTCATATTCAACACCGCGGTTGATAAATTTACGTGAAAGAATTTCGGCTATATATATGTAAGAAGAAACGATTTCGTCACGAAGGGCGATGTCGCCTGTTTCTCTGTATCGAGAAAACATTTCATATTCTGTTGTTTTAATTTCGGGTTTGACGACTGCCAATAAAAACCCTCCTTCGTGTGATTTATTTTACAAGTGCCTCGGCAACGGCGATTGAGTCATCGTGTGCCTGAGTATTTTTTTCGTCATCTTTGTAGTTGCGGCGAATAAGAATGTATAGATCGTCACAGTAAATACCGTTGTCTTTTAAAAGCCGGCTGTCTTTTAGATTTACCGCATAACCTTTGCCGTCAGCGGCTTTAACGACTTTGTCGGAAGACGAGTCTATAAAACTGTCAGTGCAGTCATAAATTTGGTCTACAACTTCTTTTTGCATTTGAGCGTCTACATTAGCTTTGTCCATAAGATAAATAAATGAACAGTCGTCCGTAAACGTTAAGTCGAGCTTTGTTTGAATAGCATAGTCGTATTCTTCGCTGCCTGCATTGTCCGCAAAAACGAGTGTGCTTAGAAGTGCTGAATTTTCGCCGTTTCCGTCAATGTCGCTTATACGTTCGGAAATTATTTCTTTAAGCTTGTTAATTTCTTCTTCGGAATAATTCATATGTCCCGCGTAAACAACATTCATATCGTATTTCGGACGTGTCGCACATTGTACAATGGTTACGGACGCAATAAGAACAGCTACAACCGTAATTATAACGTGCCATTTGTAGTAATCCCAAAAATATTCCCACCATTTTTTTGTGAACTTCGGTGGTACTTCACCGTATTTTTCTGCCATTCGGATTCCTCCTTTATGGTTGGTTTATAATTTGTGTGCTTTGACGCATACAATAACTGCGTCTAAAAAGCTATCAGTCCTATTATATCATAACTGCACTATTAAATTCAAGGCTTTTTCTTGGAAATAGAGTTTACTTTACGAAATTGAGGAAAATAATCAAAAAAGCCCTTTGAGAAAGTGGATGTCCTTTCTCAAAGGGGGGACAAATAGTCAAAACTATTTTTTGAAAAAATGAAATTCACAGCAATCTCCGCCGTAACCCAAGGTTTTGGTGCGAGTAAAGCCTATTTTTTTCAGACCGCCGTATGTAACGTTGTCAACATCGCAAAACAGACGGCACAACTCCGCACAGCCGTTTTCTACGCAAGCGGTGTGCCAAAGGCACTTTTTAATGGTAAGATTAAAGTAATTCTTGCCGTGAGTTTGTTCGCTTTCCTGTAAGTCGGTTTTACGCATAATTTTAAGAGTTATGTTGCTGTAAAGTGCATAAAATCCCGGTATCAACTCCATTTTCGCCGTAGATGAGTGCTTTTTTGCCGCAACTATATCAAGCATATATTTTCGCATATGCTTGTATACGACATCTTCCGTAAAACCGCTTTTTGACAAAACCTTGTACAGTGCAATGCGGGGGAGGATTGTGCTAATAAGCGTTTTCATCTGATTTTTTGATTTGTTTTTTGTGTTTTTGATAATTGTGTTGAGTGCTTTTTCTTGCTCATCAAATAACGCACTGCCTCTGTCTTTCCCAAATTCTTCGATTAAAAACGTTTTTATTTGCTTTTGCTGTTTTATTTTCATAGCTATAATACCTCTTTAAAATCCGATTGTTAATTTTATTGTATCATAACTGTCAAGATAACAAAAGCCGAATTTGTCAAAGCAAATTCGGCTCGGGATTAATTAAATTGATTAAAAATCGCGTAATTATCCAATATCCATACGTTATTGATTTTCTTGAAATACAAATAGTAAGTAGTGTTTTCGTCAAGAGTTATTCCGTTGCTTTCAGCCTCAAAAGTATCTTCAGACGAATATACACTGCCGTCTGTGTTGATTAAAAGTCCCTCGGGTTTAACAGATATTTTCGACTGTGATATATTTTTGATTGTTGCGTATGCGTAAAATTCTTCAGAATTTTCAAGAGGGGATTTAGTTGCATAAGCCGTCTGATTGCCCCAATCGTTTGTTTGCAACATAGTTTTTAATGTTGTAAGCGGATAATATTCTTTACTGCCGTCGTATGTTACTAAGAATTTTTCGGACTCTGTTTTGTGGTCTGCCGTTATTGAATTGATTGCTCCAAAACGTTTAATCGGCATATTTATTGTGTTTGAAATTATTTGAGCGGTTTGTTCGCGTGTGGCAGGCTGATTGATGGCATCAACTGCAATACCTTTGCTGAAACCGTATTTTTCCGCTACCGTATTGTAACCGTTCGGATAACCGCCGTTTTCGACAGCCTCTGCCATATATCCGTCTTCGCCCAACGAACATATTGCCATTTTCAAAAGCTGTATAATTGTAACATTGTTGTCCGGTCTGAAAGTGCCGTCCTCAAAACCGTTTAAAATACAGTTGGTTTCACCGCTTGATATATCGGCACTTTTCATTACGTAGTCGGCATATTTGTACGCCCAATGGCTCATTAAGAAATCAGAAAAAACTGCTTTATCTGTTGCGATGTTTTGGTATTTTGTGTCCGAATAGCCTAAAGCTGTCGCGAACATAGTTGCGGCTTGTGCACGGGTTACATTGTCCTGTGGTTTGAAAGTGCCGTCCTCAAAACCGTTGATAATTCCTAATTGCGATAATTCATCAATCGCTGATTTGTAGCTGGAATTGTCCGTGTCGGAATATGTAAGTAATGAAAGATATTCATCGTGGCTGTTGACTGCAACGAATTTAATATCATTATTCTTTGCAAATTCTTCTGCCGCCGAATTTGCATAACCGTATATAACGGCATTGTCGTTAAATGCCTTTTTTTCAATGTCAGTTACACTTTGAGGTATATATATGCGTGCGTTGACGGAGGATAGGAAAGCCATTTTGCCTATTTTCTCCAATCCGTCAGGCAAATCTATATTTTTTAAGTTTGAACAACCCGAAAAGGCGGTCATTTCAACAGACTTTGTGTTCGGAGAAAATACAACTTCGTTTAGGTTATGGTTTTCATTACAAAGGTCGTAATTAACCGCGGTCACACCGCTTGGAATTACAAGCATTCGCAATCCTGAATTTGCGAATGCTCTGTCACCAATTTCAGTTACAGTGTCGGGAATGTCGATACTTTCCAATGACTCGCAGTTTAAAAATGCCGATGCACCGATTGAAGTTAATTTTGTCGGCAATTCTATTGATGTAAGTTTGTAATCGGAATTGAATGCACCTGTCGGAATTTCTGAGATATTGTCCGAAAGGGTTATTTTTTCAAGCTCGGCACAGTTTGCAATAGAAGATTTTCCGATCTTTTTTACACTGTTCGGCAAACTGATTGATTTGATTGAAGTGCCGTAGAATGCCATATCGCTTATACTTTCAACACCGTCTTCGATTATAATGTTTGTTATTAATTCAGGACTGTTCTTTTCAAACCAAGGGAATTTGTGATTTTCAAGTTCTTGCATATATTGCTCGTTTTCTTCTGCGGTGAATTGATGTTGCGATGTTTGAAACGCATATTCACTCATTTCACCTGTGCCTGAAATAGTAATTGTGCCGTTTGTGTCAAGCTCCCATTTTAAATTGTCGCCACATTTTCCACTGTCAGCAACTGTGGATACAGTCTGATATGCCGAGTCGGAATAATTTGTATTTACATTGTCGGCAAGAGCGAATGTGTATGACATACAAGCCGATAATGCAACTAATGCCGCAATTATTTTTCTTATAGCTTTCATATTAATATGCTCCTTTTTAATTTTTGATAACATTAAGGTTATAATCGGATTTTATATAGAAATGTTTGCAATGTCAACATTTCCCGACTAAGTGGTAGCTTATTCCGGAAACTTGGTAGCAATTATTGGAAAAACAAAAAAGTCGAATTAGGATTAGTAAATTCGACTTTTGATTTGCAGTATAAGATTGTTAATTATGAAAATTCTTCATCTAAGCGCATTCTTAATGATTCAAATTGGCGATGCTCACCGTCACGCCATTCATAGACGTAGGTTATTGAGCCATCTTCGAGATAATTTGTTCGCATATAAACCAATAAAGGTGCATCTAATGAATTGTATATCATTTGCATTGCATCTTTGCGTGTTACATATGCGTTTGAATCTGATGTGTCAACGTTGTTCATTATGTTGTATTTTTCTGAATATGTCAAATATCCGTCCGGATATCCGCCTTGCATTTCTGCGTATTGAGTGTATCCGAGGGCGGATACAATTATCTTTTGTAATTCGTTATATGTGATGTTGTTTTCGGGACGAAATGTATTATCTTCATATCCAGATATAATATAGCTATCCCATGCAGTTCGTACATATTTTACAACCCAATGAGTAGGCGGTACATCGGAAAAGATTTGATCTGTGCCAACGTGGTCTATGTCGTAATTTCCCGTGGCGACAGAAACCATTTTTACTACTTCTGCTCTTGTTATGTGATCGTTAAGCCGTAAATCGTCGCTCTTTTCAACAATATGAAATTTTTCTAAATCTTCAATAACATTGTCGTCAAGCGTGCTTGCAAAAGCATTTAAGGAACTTGTTAATGTCAAAATTGACAGTGCAATAAGAAACGTTTTTTTCATCATAATCACAACCTTTTTATTATTTATTAATATACCGTACTATAAGCAAATTTTATATAGGAATATTTGTAATCTTGCTGCTATTTAGCATTTTTTATTGTAAATAATGTTTGTTTAACGGTGCCATTTCCACCTATTTCATAAATCGGCTCATTACTGCCGTCAAATGCAGTTTTGTAATCCGTTACAACGCATATTGGTGTAAATAACATACCTCCAAGCATATCCATAGCATCTCTTCGCGTAATCGCCGTCTTTTCCTTTGTTTCGTTCATTTCAATATTGCCGTTTCTGTTATCTGTTGAAGATTTGAAGAACCTATTGTAATAACCCAATGACATATATGCGTGCGGATATCCGCCATATAAATCCGCAACAGGCTTATATCCAAGCACGTTAAATATCATTGTTATTGCTTGCTCGTATGTGACGTTGTCCGCTGGACGAAATGTTCCGTCATCATAACCACTTATAAAACCTATCGAAACTGCTTTAGCAATATCATCATATGCCCAATACGACTTGTCTATATCAGAAAAATTGATTTCTGCGAGTTGTGCATCGGGATTGGCAATTACAGCCGCTCTCATTAATGCTGATGTAAATTCTGCACGTGTCATATTGTTGTCAGGTTTGAATGTTCCGTCGTCATATCCTTTCATTAGACCGAATGAATCCGCATAAGTCGATTGTCCCTCTACAACATAGTCTGAATATGTACTTGTTTCTTCTGCATTCGCTGTTGGTAGAATCATTCCGATTGTAAGAATTAATGATATAATAGTTAAAATCTGTTTTTTCATTTTAATTTCCTCCAATTTTTTTTGGTAGTGTAAAGTGTTTTTATGAGCTTCTTCAAAAAACCTAAGTGTCTATACACTTGTGATGAGTCATTGTTTTCACAATTCACTTTACACTACCTTTATATTATAGGATATTAATATCCTATAAATGATAATGTACCTTCTGCGACTGATGACAAATTATTATCTATATAAGCATATAAATGACTATTCTTAGCAATACCACTGACTGAAATTGCTTGGTCATTTGCATTAGGTTCTATTGTAATAAGTGGGCTTGTTGAAACTTCTTTAGAACATAAAGAAAATTCTACTTTTTTATTAAAGTTGGTATTAGGTTCTACTTCCATTAGTACTTTTGTATTAGAACGATTTAACATTAAATACGTAGAAAATCTTTGGCTTTTAGCAGGAACTGAAAATGTACCGCTATAAGAACCATCTTCAATACTTTTTGATGATGTAGGAATATTTGTTCCTTTAAAATAAGTAGAAGATAATATGCGTGGTGTTACAGTAGAATTGAAAATTTCAATTTTGTTGTCAGGATTTGCTGTAACTTCTATACCTTGGTATCCTGTGACTGTAGTAATTCCGTTGTCAATATCTTCTTGTGAAAGATAAAGTCTGTTCTCGCCATCAGGAGCTAAAACAGAGATTATTGCATCTTCAGGATTTTCACATGCAAACGCACTCAAGCTCATTGCTGATACTGCCATTAGAGTTGCCATTCCCATTGTAACAA
>ERZ826613.3314-NODE-3314-length-13595-cov-5.503767_pt1 | contig 13595 bp, 10 predicted proteins | sample MGYA00519925_ERZ826613 | MGnify/ENA primary metagenome ERZ826613 (study PRJEB31778, sample SAMEA3449236) | human gut metagenome | biome: human gut; feature: human-associated habitat; material: faeces | place: United Kingdom | collected 2010/2012 ... | reverse complement strand
AGTCTGGGCTTTGCGCATAAAAAAAGGCTGTGTCAGCGTTTTGACACAACCTCATTATTTGTCGGAGCAGGATTATTTCTTATCCTTCTTCTCTTCAGCTTTCGTTGCAGGCTCTTCCTCCGTTTTACTGTCCGGATTGATAATGCCTTTCACTGTTTCACCGATAGGAAGCTTGTCCAATATACCAAGGCTCGGAGCTACTGTCTTTACTAATGTATTCAGGAAATTGCTTGTGCCACCGTTTCCTCCGTCGAATACCGTGATATTTCCTAAGTTCATGTGCTCGAATGCCTTTACCTGTTCGCCGGCGATTTCCTTCCATTGGTCTACCATCTTGTATTGGATAGCGATGGCCGGGTTCGATTCGGCTGCTCTTACCATTGCTTCGAAACCTTCCGCTTCAGCAAGTAATGAACGTTTCTTACCTTCCGCTTCTGCTTCCAGTTTCATCTGGATAGCTTTTGCTTCTGCTTCCGCTTGTGCCAAAGTAGCTTTTGCGCGTGCTTCTGCCTCACGAGTAATCTTTTCGGCAATGGCGTTAGCCTGTAGGATAGCTTCCTGTCTGGCGATTTCCGCAGGAACGATCTTTTCAGCTTTCAATGAAGATTCCACTTTACGTGCTTTGGCTTCTTCTACCTCCTTCTGGGCAATTTCACGTGCAGTTTGTACGGCAGCTTCCGATCTGGCGGCAGCTTCACCGGCTTGCTTGTCGGCATTAGCTTGCGTCACGGCCAGTTCTGAATTTGACAGAGCCACCTCTTTCTGTGCGTCATTTCGTCCGATGGCAGCTTTCTTGGCAGCTTCCGCCTGCTTGATTTCCATATCCGAGTTAAGTTCGGCAACACGGCTTTCCTTTTCGGTATTCGCCTGTTCGATACGGATATTCTTTTCTGCTTCAGCTTTTGCTACTTGTGATTCTTTTTCCGCATTGGCGATGGCTACTTGAGAAATTCTGTCCTTATCTGCATTGGCAACCGAGATTTCCTGTTGTTTCTTCGTTTCTGCGATGGCGATATCTTGATCTTTACGCGTTTCTGCAACTTTGGTTTCGCGTTCCTTAATCTGATTGGCAATTTTGATAGCACCCAGCTTTTCCTGTTCTTCGATGTTAGCTTGTGCTTCGTTCAGAGCCTTACTTTCAGCTTCCTTACCTAAGTTGACAATGTAGTTGGCAGCATCGCGAATGTCGCTGATATTGATGTTCATCAGGTACAAACCGAACTTGCGAAGTTCTGTATCGATGTTGTCTTTTACTTTAGCCAGAAACTTATCGCGGTCTGAATTTAATTCTTCGATAGTCATATCGGCGATCACCATACGCATCTGACCGTATACGACATCGGTAATTAAATTCTGTTTGTCGTCCATCGTCAAACCCAGCATACGTTCAGCAGCATTTTGCATTACTTCGGGATCAGTGCTGATAGCTACAGTAATGGTAGTCGGCACGTCCACACGGATATTCTGAGCAGACAGTGCACCCGTCAGTTTGCATTCAATCTGCATGGGTTTCATGGAAAGGAATTCATATCCCTGGATAATCGGCCATACGAAAGCTGCACCACCGTGATATAGCTTCGCTGACTTCTTATCTCCTCCTGTTTTACCATATACAACGAGGACTTCATCACTCTTACATTTGCGGTAACGAGAAAGGATACCAATAAAAGTGAGCAGGATGACTGCCACTAATATAGCAGTCATAATCAACATTTCTTGTGTCATAGAATTGTGTATTTGAATAGTTATTGAATGAATAGCGTTCCGTCTTTATAACGGGTGATGATTGTTCTGTCACCCGTCTGATATGCTTTTCCGGATTCGGAGATGACGTCTACTTCGCGCATTGCTCCGTCCCGGCTTGTCTGTACTGTATATTTGCTGTCACTTTGCTTGAAGTAGATGGTACATTCCCGTCCTACAAGTTGATCTGTCTGTTCAGAATGATTCACTTGTTGCAGTTGATAAGCTTTCTTATAGAGAAACCACACAGCCAGAACAAAGAAAAGACCCACCAGAATACCGATGACATAACTTTGAATTTCAGTGTTTCCCGCTAAATACATGTACCAACCGAATCCGATTCCAAAATGAGTTAGTCCTTTAAAAGAAACTACGCTGCTGATGTCAGCATCCACGTCTACATCGGCATCCATATCTCCGAAAAAGATGGATAAAACGAATTGGATTACAAATATTCCTGTTGTCACAAGGGCAATAATAAGGAAAATGGTACTACTCATAATTGTGAGGTATTAGTGAATCATGATTATTTTGTTCTCCAAATATACAGGTTTATGCGAATTATACAAAGATAAATGAGATAAAATAACTACTTTTGCGCGCGAAAACCCTAAAAGAGAGGAATTAGCGTGCAAAGGTATTTTATTTATTTGGCTTATGACGGAACCAACTATCACGGTTGGCAGATTCAACCGAATGGGATTAGTGTGCAGGAATGTCTGATGAAAGCATTGGCTACCTTTCTGCGTCGCGAAATTGAAGTAATAGGAGCAGGCCGGACGGATGCGGGAGTGCATGCCTCTCTGATGGTTGCTCATTTTGATTCCGATGAACCGTTGGATACTACTTCTGTTACTGATAAATTAAATCGTCTGCTGCCTCCCGATATTTCCATTTATCGTGTTTGCCGGGTTCGGCCGGATGCCCATGCCCGCTTTGATGCGACTGCGCGAACTTATAAATATTATGTGACGACATCGAAATATCCTTTTAACAGGCAATATCGCTGGCGGCTTTATAACCAGTTGAATTATGAACGCATGAACGAAGCTGCGCGTATCCTTTTCGAGTACAACGATTTTACGAGTTTCAGTAAACTTCATACGGATGTAAAGACCAATATTTGTCATATCACCCATGCCGAATGGACGCAAGAAGAAGATGCTACCTGGGTATTTACGATTCGTGCCGACCGTTTTCTGCGGAATATGGTGCGAGCCATCGTAGGCACACTCATTGAAGTGGGACGCGGGAAACTGACTGTTGAAGGTTTCCGGCGGATTATAGAACTGCAGGACCGTTGCAAAGCCGGGACATCTGCTCCGGGGCAAGCCCTGTTTTTAGTCAATGTGGAGTATCCGGAAAATATATTTGAATCTACCTGACCAATAGCATCTTATCATTTAGGAAATTTCAATCGTAAATAGTAAATCGTCAAATCGTAAATCATCTCATGTGGTTATTATTAGCATTCCTATCGGCTACTTTGCTGGGCTTTTATGATGTATTCAAGAAGAAATCGTTGAAAGATAATGCAGTACTTCCTGTCTTGTTTCTAAATACATTTTTTTCCAGTCTCATCTTTCTACCGTTTATCCTGATATCCGTTTATCAACCGGATTTGTTGGGAGGAACGATATTCAATGTTCCCGTTGCTGGTTGGGAACAGCATAAATATATTATCATCAAATCGTTCATTGTATTGTCTTCGTGGATATTCGGATATTTCGGAATGAAACATTTGCCTATAACCATTGTGGGACCTATCAATGCCACCCGTCCGGTGATGGTGCTCGTGGGAGCTATGCTGGTATTCGGTGAACGATTGAATCTCTATCAATGGATTGGTGTGATGCTGGCCATTGCCTCTTTCTTTATGTTGAGCCGCTCGGGGAAGAAAGAAGGAATTGATTTTAAGCATAACAAATGGATCTTTTTTATTGTATTGGCTGCCATTACAGGTGCTATCAGCGGTTTGTATGATAAATATCTGATGAAGTCTCTGAATCCGATGCTGGTGCAATCTTGGTATAATGTTTATCAGGTGTTTATCATGTGTCCTATCCTGCTGTTGCTTTGGTGGCCTAAAAGAAAGTCCACTACTCCGTTCCGCTGGGATTGGACGATTATCCTGATTTCCATTTTCCTTTCTGCTGCCGATTTTGTTTACTTTTACGCATTAAGTTACGACGATTCGATGATTTCTATCGTTTCGATGGTGCGTCGGGGAAGTGTGGTTGTTTCTTTCACTTTCGGTGCGCTTTTCTTCCGTGAAAAGAATTTAAAAAGCAAAGCGATTGACCTTATACTGGTGTTAATCGGAATGATATTCTTATATTTGGGGTCTAAAAGTTAAAACAGTAACACAAGACTGTTTGTCATAGGTTAAATAAGACAGATATGAAAATAAATAAACTTGTTATCACTATATTCTTCTCTGCTGTCGGACTTTTTGTTTCGACTGCTCTTCAGGCGCAAGAAGCCAAAACTTTGTTTGTGAATATGCCGGATTCTTTAAGTCCCTTGCTTACAAAAGTGAATCGTGAAGATTGTATAGACTTTCTGGAAAGTAAGATGAAAGCGCAAGTGGAAAACCGTTTCGGCAAGAAGTCGGAGATGACTGATCTTGGTAAAGACTATATCCGTATGCAAATGTCAGCTCAATCTACCTGGCAGATGAAAGTGTTGGCACTAAATGATTCAACGAACGTAATCTGTACAGTCTCTACTGTTTGTGCTCCTGCTTGTGATAGCAGCATCCGTTTCTATACGGACGACTGGAAACCGCTTACTACATCTCTCTTTATTACCTTGCCCTTGATGGATGATTTTCTGAATGCTCCTGATTCAATAGGAGTTTATAAGTTTGATGAAGCACGTCGTTCGGCAGATATGCTATTGATGAAAGCCGATTTTAATAAAGAAAATACGGAACTGACACTTACGTTAACAACCCCCGACTATATGTCAAAAGAAACAGCAGAGAAACTGAAACCGTTTCTCCGCCGCCCTGTAGTCTACCATTGGAAAAATGGAGCATTTGTTAAATTGAGAATTGAGAATTGAGAATTAAAAATTGAGAAATAAGCTGCGCTGTGGCTATCTCTGGATATTCTCAAAATAAAAAAATATAAGGCAACTAATTCTTTACGAGTTAGTTGCCTTTTTGATATTTTTAATCAGCGGGATTATTGAATAATCCCTATTTCTCAATTTTTAATTCTCAATTTAACAAGCATTCGTTGATGAACGCTGTCATTTCCGGTGTGTTTGCTTCCACACTTTGAAGTAATTTGAATTGTGCTTTGGTGCGAACGAGGTTGTGTTCCGGATATTTGATTTTATAATAAGTATCTCCGTTGATATAATCTGCCAGGAAGCGTACGCACTGCATGTATGGGAATAAAGCAGCCGCATAAGGAAGATTTTCAATCTCGATCTGCGTCAGGAATGATTTAGCTCCTTTCAGATAACCCTTGGTAAATGCTTTGAATATTTCCATATTGAAGTTTACACGATCAAGGTCTTTGTCGTCTTCATCACCTGTGTTGGCACCTGTACGTAGGAAGTCACCATAATCGGAGAATATAAAGCTAGGCATTACCGTATCCAGGTCGATGACACAAAGCACTTTACCATCCTCGTCGAACATCATGTTATTCACTTTCGTATCGCAGTGGCAAACGCGTTTGGGAAGTTTTCCTTCACGATATAAACGTTCAGCTTTACACATTTCATCTGCGCGTTTCTCTATTTCATCCAAATAGTACTTCACTTCTGATACCCGTCCGGCAGCATCCTTTGCAACGGCTTCACGTAGTTGTTTGAGGCGGAACTCCATGTTGTGGAAATCGGGTATGGTTTCACCCAATGTTTCTGGAATATCGGCCAACATAGCTTGGAAGCTGCCGAAGGCTTCTCCTGCATAGTTGGAATATTCGGGATTCACCGTCTCATACGTTTTTGCACGTGGGATGAATACCATCACACGCCAATAGCTGTCACCGTCGAACCAGTATGTTTTACCTTCTTCTGTTTCGAGGAAACTCAACACCTTGCGGTCTATATCCGATTCTCCGGCTTCCGTCAGTTTCTTGCGAATGTGATTGGTAACAGCAGTAATATTGGATTGAAGCATTTCTACATTCTGGAAAATGGCATGATTGATGCGTTGCAAAACATAGTCGGGAGCATCTGCTTCTTTGGTATTTACTTTATAAGTGTCGTTGATAAGTCCTGCACCCAAAGGTTTGATTTCTTCTATCGTACCTTGGACTTTAAATTTAGCTACGATGCTAGATAAATCTTTCATGTTTTTTTTCTTTAAAAATTTATACAAAGGTTATCGATAATCATATTTAGCAGCTTCGTTGGCCTGGTTAGCCGAGCGAACGGGCACTAATGTGAAGCCCCACTGGTAATCACGGTTAGCCGGGATTTGGTGGAAAGGTTCCGGGCGAGCGCCCCAACTGTCATATCCGCCTACTCCTTGTTGCTTCATATCCACACAAACTTCAACGAAATCTCTGGGAGTGATGTCGTTGACATGATGCATTCTACGTAATACGTTGCGGGCAGCGTTTTCATCGTGATTGGCAACCTCTTCCGGGCTGAAGTTATTCCATTGGTAAGGGTGGGGCAGAGCTTCTTCAGAGTCAAAGTCTTCGATAGAGTTGCGCAAGGCATTGAATCCGATAAGACTGTCCGCTACCAAAACCAGACCGTTTCCTTTATTAGGAGATAAGGCGATCCAACGGGTATCTGTGTGATGTCCGTTTTCCTGTGGACGCACATAGTTGAAGTACATTTGATCCGCTGTTGTCTTATATACGCCAACGAGCGTTCCGTGATTGCGGTCGATATAATTCTCTTCCGGGCCACGGCCAAAGTATTGTACATTATTCATCTGTGCCGGCAAGCGGAAACGCACCCCGATACGGGGGACTTCCAATTTGGAGGCAGCCTTGCGGGCAGCATCACTTCCGGGGGTAAATGTAGCCATGCGGGTAGCTTCGGAAACTTCTGTTTCTGTAGGCTGCATATCCGTTGATGTGAACTTGGCATTTACGTTGACTATTCCGTTCGGATAGATTTTGTAAGTGACGACATACAAGTTGCCGGCAGCCAATAAGTAGGTCACATTTAAAGAAACTGCTCTATCCTCTGTTGTCATGATAGCATCCGTTATGCGGAAGTTTTTGCTTGATTGCTTCCATACCTGCAAGCGTTTAGGAGCGCTGTTACCATAATCATTATCATTAGGAGCACGCCAGAAGTTAGGCTGAATACCAAATCCGTCTTTGAAATATTCAGTACCGTCTACTTTATACGAGGTTACTAATCCGCTATTCTTGTTGAATACAAAGTTTACTTTGGAGGAAGAAACGATTAATTCATCTCCTTGGGTTGTTGTTTTCAATGCCGGACCGTTTGCTTTATAAATACTCTTCTCTGCTTGAATAGGAAGTTGGAACTGGTCGTATGCAATTTCATATCCGGTTGGAATCAGCGGTTCAGGTTCTGTGGTTGTTACACTGAAGTTGACAAAATATTCTGTTCCCGGTTGGGCTTTCAGACTATTTACCGGTACGGTGAACTCTTTAGAGGCTTGCGGAGCAATATCTAAAGATACTTTTCCACCTTTTATTGTCTTCCCGTTAGCGAGTATATGGTAGTGAATCTGATACTTTTTCAGGTTAGTGAAATAGAAACGGTTGGTGATTTTGAATATACCGGCTGCGGCATCTACTGCTTCAAAACCTACATTCTGATGTACATATTTCACTTCAGCCATTGCCGGATGCGGACCACGATCCGGATTGACAAGACCGTTGCAGAGGAAGTTACCATCGCTCGGTGCGTCTACCCCGAAGTCACCTCCGTAAGCCCAGTATTCTCTTCCATTTTTATCTTTTTGGAGAAGGCCCTGGTCTACCCAGTCCCAGATATATCCGCCTTGGAGATTCGGATATTTGTAAATTGCCTGCCATTGTCCCCACAGATTTCCGGTGGAGTTTCCCATGGCATGTGCGTACTCGGAAGGGGCTACAGGACGGTCACTACCATTCTTTCCGATATTTTCCAGCCAGTCGGCACCCGGATATTGCGGAACATACATATCGGAATTCCATTCCCATTGAGCACGTTCATAGTTGACCGGACGATTCATCAGGTCTTTGTCAGCCTCTTTCACCCACAGATAAGTCTGATAGAAATTATATCCGTTTCCGGCTTCATTTCCCAGCGACCAGAATGTAACGCTCGGGTAGTTCTTATTACGTTCAAACATATTGATGGTGCGATCCATATGTGGTTTCAGCCATTCGGGGTTGTTTCCCAGTGAACCGCCTTTCCGGAGATCATAATACATTCCGTGGCTTTCCACATTGGCTTCATCATATACATAAAGTCCGTATTCATCACAAAGCTCATAGAAACGGCGGTCTTGCGGATAGTGGCAAAGGCGTACACTGTTTAAGTTATGCTGCTTCATCAATTCGAAGTCACGGCGCATCAAATCCTCTGTTACATAATGACCTGTTGACGGGTTATGTTCGTGGATATTTACCCCTTTCAGTTTCAGAGGCTGACCGTTGATGAATAAGCAGACATATGGTTTTCCGTTAGCAGCTTTCTGTTCGATAGGCTTGATCTCAATCCGGCGGAATCCTACATTGAAAGGAATGATTTCATTGACTTTGCCATTCTCTTTTACTGTCATCAACAGTTTGTATAGATTCGGATGTTCGGAAGTCCATGTGCTGACATTTGTCAGATTCTTATCGAAAGAAAGTGTACGCACTTCGTTCGATGGAATATAGGCTGTCTTCTCTTCAGTAGCTACAACTTTTCCTTGTGCATCCAATAGTTCATAAACTAATGTAAGATTAGTTGCAGCCTTTTCATGATTTCTCAAATCGACATTTAAACTGAAGATTCCATTTTTGTAACTGTCGTCCAGCGTAGACTTAATTCGGAAATCTTTGAGAGCGGCTTTAGGTTGTGAATACAGAAAAACATCGCGTTCAATGCCACTCATACGCCAGAAGTCTTGACATTCAAGATAGGAACCGGTGCTCCAACGGAAGATTTTAACTGTGAGTACGTTCTTTCCCGGCTTCACGTAGTTGTTGATAAGAAATTCTGCCGGATTCTTGGAGTCTTCGCTATATCCTACTTCTTGTCCGTTGATATATACATATACGCCGGACTTAGCTCCTGCCAGATGCAAGTAGATATCCCGCCCGTCCCAGTCTGCCGGAATATCGATGTCCCGGCGATAAACTCCTACCGGATTGGCTTCGGGAAGAGTAGGAGGTTGCGGGTTCCGAGGTTTGAATTCATAACCATGATTGGTGTAGATGGCTATTCCGTGTCCTTGTACTTCCCAGTTTCCGGGCACCTGAATATCATCCCACGAATCTGTATTGGTGTTCGGATCGGTAATGTTGTCGGGAAGCTTTTTATAAGAGTCTACGAAGTAGAATTTCCAGGTTCCGTTCAACAAGCGGTAATACTTGCTTCGTTCGAACTTGCCACTCAAAGCATCAGCGCGATTGTTGTATGTCATAAAAGAAGTACGTGGATACTCTTTGTTGACTTCAACTACCTGCACGTCCTGCCAATAAGGTTTCACGGCTTTCTCAGCCATTGTACTAAGTGTTGTCAGGGAAAATATTCCCATGAAAATGCCTGTTAATAAATTGGGGGTTGGTCGAAATTTCATGTATCTCAATATTGGTTTTTCATTTCTTTTTTATTTTACTTTGATATGATCGAATCCTTCTCCATACACTCCGATGACAGCACTTTGCGATACAAATGCATTCGGGTCTATGTCTTTTATCAATCGGAAGATGATAGGCGATTCCCTTTTCTTGGCTAATACAAACATCATCTTTACTTCTCGTCCTGTATAAAAGCCGGTTGCATTGATAATCGTCACTCCCCGGTGTGGATATTCGTTAATATGCCGTCCTATTTCTTCATATTTGTTAGATATGATAAAGAACTGTACGGATTGGCGGGCGCTATTCACTACCTGGTCGAGAACGAAACTACAAATATAAAGAGTTACAAACCCATACACCACTTTTTCCCAGTCTTTTAAGACAAAATAACTGGAAGAAATGATAATCATATCGCAGATAAGCACGACTCTTCCTAATGTGATGTCCCGGTATTTGTTGATGATGGCTGCAATAATATCTGTACCTCCCGTACTTCCATTGGCCGAAAAGGCAACACCTATGCCGCCTCCACAGAAGGATGCTCCGATGACACATGCCATAAAAGGCTGGTCGTGGAGAAGACCGAAACCTGCCGTCAGTTTTTGAATGACGGACAGAAAGAAGGTGAGAGTAAATACACCGAAAATAGTTTTGATGCAAAACTTTAGTCCCAGCAACTTGAGTGCCAGTAACAGCAAGAAGAGGTTGATGCTGAAGTACGTATATTGTACCGGAAAACCTGTGGCCCAATATACGATAGAAGCAATACCCGGTACTCCCCCGGTGGTGATATCGTTAGGCAACAGAAAAACGGTCCAACCGATACCATACAAAATCATGCCGATGGCAATCATTACATAATCTCTGGCTTCACGGATAATGCTTTGCTTAGAAGGCTTTGGAATAGCTGTTTTCATAAACGTGATAATGATAATCTATAAAATGTTCAAACACGAACCCATGAATAATCCGGCTTTGGGGGAGAAGCCGGATTGGTTCATTATGCTCGTGCTAAAAGGAAATATTCTGTTTTATTTTGCAAAAGCGTGACGGTAGCCTTGTACTTTATTCCATCCACCACGAGTGAAGTCGGGTACTTCTACCGGAGCTGAATTGTTTTCGATAGAAAGTCTGGTAAGTTCAGCCATGCAACACCATTCTGCCAAGTCATAAACGTCCATATCCAATGGCAGTCCATTCTGCAAGCAATATGCCAGGCGGTAGTCCATGATAAAGTCCATACCACCGTGTCCACCTACTTTCTTGGCTGTTTCTTCCAGCTCTATATGAATAGGATCTTTATATTTATCCATCAAGGCTTTCTTTACGTTTTCAGGTACAGAACCATGTGCATTCAGATTCTCATGATTAGGCACATCTTTTGAATCAACTTGTGAAGGTCTCAGGCAATATTCTTCAATCGGATATTTGCTTGCATAACCATCGGCTCCCACTATTTGATACATACGGCTGTATGGGCGTGGAGTCATTACGTTGTGCTGAATCAACATTGTTTTTCCGTTCTCTGTGCGAATCAGGGTAGAAGTCTGGTCACCATTCTGGAAGTCGGTCACTTCTTCTCCTGTTTGTTTCTTAATATAAGCCGGTCCGTTGACAGCTTTCGTATCCATTGATACCAATGTTTTCATGCGGTCACCACGGTGGATATTAAGTACCTGACAAGCAGGACCCATGCCGTGGGTAGCATATACATCGCCACGGTGCAGATGATTATAATCCATTCGCCAGTTATTCCAGTATTCAGGCCAGAAATCTTCCAGATTGTGGATATATGAACCTTCTACATGAAGCACTTCTCCGAATACGCCTTGTTGTGCCATGTTTAAAGAGGTCAGTTCAAAGAAGTCATATACGCAGTTTTCGAGCTGCATACAATGTTTACGGGTCTTTTCGGAAGTATTGATTAGCTGCCAGATTTCATCCAGTGTCATGGCGGCAGGAACTTCGATAGCTACATGTTTGCCATGTTCCATGGCATAAACACCCATTGCTGCATGATGTTTCCAGTCGGTGGCTATGTATACCAGATCAATATCGTCTCGTTCACAAAGTTGCTTCCATGCCTCTTCCGAACCGCTGTAAGAAGCAGCTTCAGGAAGTCCGGCATTCTTCAAAATTTCTTGTGATTTTTCAACACGTTCGGGAAGCAGGTCGCATAATGCTACAATCTTAGTTCCCGGGATATGGGTCCAGCGTGCCACGGCGCCGGGACCACGCATTCCTAATCCGATGAAACCGACACGAACGGTATCAATTTTAGGAGTAACGAGTTGGATTACATCTTCTTGTCCGGCAGGGCGGGCAGGAGTTTCTACTTTGATGGGAGTAAAGGCTTCCGGAGCCTTTGGTTGTTGAGTACAACTGGTGTGCCAAGTTAACAAAGCCAAGCCGATGGCAGTGACTGTAAGTAGTTTCTTCATCATATTTTAAAGTTTTTAATAGGGGTTATTCGCTGTTTTTCATTTACGTGTCAAAAATAGCAATTAATTAGCCAATTATTTGTATTTATAATCGATATTTTCATCAGATAAGTTTCTATTATGAGGTAAAAAATGAGTCAGGCTTTTTCTACCTGATTTTGTGTAGGCTTATGTGACGTCAAATACATATAAAAGACATGTCATAAAGAGACTCTTCCTAAAAAAAAAGTCACCTTTTTAGAATTGCTTAACGTTTACTACTCTTGTTGGGGTAAGCTACCTGCTTCAGCTGTACTTCTGTTGGAACCTAGTATTTGTATTTTTTCCAGGCTCCCCTGGTGAAATCCGGAATTTCTACTGCCATGCTCTTATTCAGTACAGATTTTTCACTTAGTTCTGTGATGCACGACCACTCGGCAGCGTCGTATACATCCATATCCAGTGGAAGCCCGTTGCGCAGACAATGAATAAGGCGGTAATCCATTACATAATTCATCTCATTAGGTAGGCCTCTGCGATGTGCTTCTTCGCCAATGGTTGCGCTAAAAGGATGTTTATAGCGTGCCGTCATTTTTTCTAGCAGTTCTCCTTCAAGTGGAGTGTCTCCATTAGGATCCAGGGCGATACAGGGGACAGGGTATTTCTGGGCGAATCCCAGTGTGCCGCATATTGTTTGAAGGCGGCTGTAAGGACGTGGGGTGGATATGGCGTATTGAAGCATGATCGTCTTCCCTTTGAGCGTGTGGATAAGAGTGGTATTTACATCTCCCAATTGATATTTCTGGTGGGCTTCCGGTGAATATTCGCCGAATAGTCTGCGGGCATATTCGCTCATTCCTGCCTGATGAGTAGACATGGAAACGAGATATTCCATTCTGTCGCTGCGATGAATATCCAGTATCTGACAGGCGGGGCCTAACCCATGAGTGGGATAAGGATTGCCTGTATGTTCGATGCTGTATCTTTTTCCCCAATGGTTGTGGTAGCCGCCTTCGCTCTCTTCGGCAAAATACATTGAACGAAGATCGTGAATGTAGGCTCCTTCTACATGCATGATTTCTCCGAACAGTCCTCGTTGGGCCATATTGAGGGTCATTAGTGCAAAAGGATCATAACAACAATTTTCGAGCATGATGCAGTGTCGCCTGGTTTTTTCTGCAGTGTCTACTAACTGCCAACATTCTTCCACGCTCATAGCAGCCGGAACTTCAATGGCTACATGCTTATTGCATTCCATTGCGAAGGTTGCCATTGGAGTGTGCATTAACCAGTCGGTACAGATGAATATTAAATCTGCTTCGTCCGATTCGCACATCTTTTTCCATCCCTCCACTCCAGTATATCCGGTGGCTTCGGAACGGCCGGCTTCTTTTAATAGTTGTTGAGCCTTACTTAAATTTCCTTCTCTTATTTCACAAAGAGCTTTGATTTCTACTCCTTCGATTTGCAGATAACGTTGTAAGGTGAGCAATCCTCGATTGCCCAGTCCTATAATCCCGATGCGGACAGTGGGGATAGGGGGATGTGCTAGCCGGAGTACGTGCGATTGTACCGGAGAATTCTTCATAAGCTTACGGACTAAAGTTAAACAAAAAAAAGAGAATCTAATTTCTCAGATTCTCTTTGGAGAGCGGAAGACGGGGCTCAAACCCGCGACCCTCAGCTTGGAAGGCTAATGCTC
>ERZ826613.3304-NODE-3304-length-13641-cov-12.036435_pt1 | contig 13641 bp, 6 predicted proteins | sample MGYA00519925_ERZ826613 | MGnify/ENA primary metagenome ERZ826613 (study PRJEB31778, sample SAMEA3449236) | human gut metagenome | biome: human gut; feature: human-associated habitat; material: faeces | place: United Kingdom | collected 2010/2012 ... | reverse complement strand
ATCGTCAAGTCCAATTTCTTTATTTAGTGTCACATTTATTATTGTTATGACTGTTTACCAATCACAGCCACATCATAAGCAGCTAGCAATAAGGTTCCGTTAATATCTTCTCCTGTGAGCAAATTCCTACCTGTTACATTCTTTATCAGCGATTTTTCTTTGCCATGATTCAGATAGAATTCATAGGTAGTGTCTTCTCCCTGACGTTGATGGTATTCCACTTCTCCCGGAAGATCCTTAACTGCAATTCCGGCATTAGCAAGCATTGTTTCAAACAGACTTCCCATTTCTTCAGGCGCAACTCTTGCTGCTATGTAATAGGCACGACCATTTTCTCCGGTATGAGTATCGCTTTCCCATTCTTTTACAGTTAATGCGGCACTTCCCTCATAGAAATCAGTTCCATAGGAAGCCAGGATCTGTGCATCCTGAACCCGTAAGATTTCTGCGTAATCATATACAGTCCATTTTTTTCCATCAAGAAAACACAAGCTGTTTCTATCAGAGGGATATAAGGTGTCAATTTCCTCACTAATCACTCCGAACAACTCTGCCAGTCCGTCTCCTGGAAAACCGCCAAGATAACACAAGGTATCTTTATCCACATATCCGGTAAAATAAGTGGCTAGAAGCTGACCGCCGTTTTTCACAAATTTCTGCAGGTTTTCTGCGGTTCCCGACTGGAGAAGATAAAGCATAGGTGCTACAACTACTTTATAATCACTAAGATCATCATTGGAACTAACCACATCCATTTCTACTCCCAGCTTCTGAAATTCTTTCCAGATTCCAATGCAGGTTTTTTCATAATTTTTTGTGTTTTCACTTAATGCTTTTACATCCTGGATTGCCCAACGGTTGTCCCAGTCAAATAACAGAGCTGTTTTTGCTTTTACCAGTGTTCCGGCTGCAGGGGCAATTTTTTTGAGCAAAGCACCAACCTCTGCCACCTCCCTGAAAATTCTGGTATCATCCTTTCCAAGGTGATCTACAACAGCTCCATGATACTGCTCAAAGGAGCCGCGGCCTTTTCTCCACTGAAAATACTGAGCAGTATCGGAACCACAGGCAATTGCCTGCATACACGCAAGCTTGTGAACGCCAGGTCTTTTTACTTTATTATACGGATGCCAGTTTACCAGCCCAGGTGCACTTTCCATCAGCATAAAGGGCTTGTCCTTTTTCAACCCACGCATCACTGCGTGATGAAACCCATTTTCTGTCATGGTTTCATACAAGCTTTCATAATCATTGTTGTATTGTGGATAGCTGTCCCAGGAGATCACATCCAGAAATGGTGCCATTTTTCGGTAATCAAGACCATTGTAAAGCATCATAAAATTTGCTGTCACAGGGATATCCGGGGTAATCTCTTTGAGTACTTGAATTTCAGAATTCATAAAATCATTCATATTCCAGGTAGTAAATCGTTTCCACTCCAGATTCAGCCCCATAATACTGCCTTCACCATTTGCAAATGGTGGTTCTATCTGATCAAAATCATTGTAGCGATGACTCCAGAAGGTCGTCCACCATGCCTGATTTAATTTGTCGATTTCATGATCAAACTGCTCGCTCAGGTACTTCTGAAAACGCTCTACGCACAGAGGACAATAGCACTCTCCGCCTAACTCATTGGAAACATGCCACATAATAAGACCAGGATGCTGTCCGAATTTTTCAGCCAGCAGTTTGTCTATAAGTGCTGTTTTTTTGCGATATTCCGGTGAGGACATGCAGTGATTGTGACGCACCCCATGATGATTTCGCTGGCCGTTTTTTCCAACTCGCATTGCTTCCGGATACTTTTTATCCAACCATGCAGGTCTTGCACCGGATGGTGTGGCAAGGATCGTATAAATGCCGTTTTCATATAAACTGTCCATAATTTTTTTCAGCCATTCGAAGTGAAATTCGCCTTCCCTAGGCTCATATACGGACCAGGAAAAAACGCCAAGTGTAACACAGTTCACACCTGCTTTTTTCATCATTCTGATATCTTCTTCCAAAATGTCCAGACGATCCAGCCACTGTTCCGGATTATAGTCTCCACCATGGACGAAACCATTTAACTTGGGAAATAAAATATTCTTTTCCATTTCAACACTTCTCCATTTTCTTCCAAACTATTCCTCAACTATGGCTACAAATACGTCTCCTGGCTGAATCGCATTCTTCCCGGTAAATTTCCGCTCATCAATAAGGCTTTTCAGTTTATCTGTTCCAAAATCAACTTCTGCCTCTTTACTGTTATGATTAATCACAAAAACAATTCTACCTTTATCGGATTTTCTGACTGTCAGCTCCACACCTTCATCTGCGGAATATACGCTTTCGATATTGCAGTCTTTACAAATTTTTTCCATCAGTTCTTCCAGAAATTTCTGTTCTGGCTGAGTTCCAATATAGTAAGCTTTTCCTTTTCCGAAAGTATTGCAGGTCACGCATGGAGTTCCTGCATAAAAGTCATCTTCATAGGTTGCAAGAACTTCCGCACCACCTTCTGGATGAATAATATCACACAAAAAGTCACAGGAATATTCTTCTCTTGAAACCATATCCGCCTTTTCGATTTTCATATGATTCTGTTCATACGGGCGAAGAGCGTCCGTTTCTTCTACCCATATTCCAAGCATGTCCTTTAATTTTCCTGGATAAGCGCCGAATACGCAACGGTCATTTTCATCTGCAAGTCCAGACATAACTGTAGTAACCAGAGTTCCGCCATTTTTCACATATGCATTTAACTTTTCGCCAATATTATTTTTTTCCATATAAATCATAGGTGCTATAATGAGATCATATTTCTCCAGTTCTGCCTCAAATGGCAGAAAATCTACTCCGATATTCTGACGATACAAGGTTTCATAATAAAGAGAAACTGTTTTTAGATAATCCATATCCTTGGACGGACCGCTGGAAAGTTCCAATGCCCACCAGTTATTCCAGTCAAAAAGAATTCCTACCCTTGCAGGTGTCCTTCCATTCAAAAAAGTATCCCCTATATGCGCCAGCTCAGCTCCCAATACACTTGATTCCCGGAAAACTCTTGTATCCTCTCTTCCTGAATGGCTAATAATTGCCCCGTGGAATTTTTCCTGTCCGGCAACAGACTGTCTCATCTGAAAAAACAGGCAGGTATCTGCTCCATGCGCCATTGCCTGATAAGATAATCTTCTCACTTCACCTGGCCGTTTCAACAGATTATAAGGCTGCCAGTTCTGCTGATTTGGAGACTGCTCTGTCAGAACAAAAGACTGACCGCCTTTTAAGCCTCGCATAATATCATGCTTCATTGCTACGAAATATGCTGGATCATCTGGCCACGGATAGTTATCCCATCCTACTATGTCCAATTTCTTAGTCATAGTGAACTGATCTAACTTCTTGATAAAACCGGACATATTTGTCTGAATAGGAATCTCCGGATTGTATTTTTTCAGAACATCATATTCATTCTGGAAACATTCCGCTGTTGAGTCTGTTACAAAGCGCATATAGTCTAGCTGAATTGCCGGATTAAACCGATAATCATCATTTAATTCTGTAGGTAGTGTTACTTCTTCAAAGCTACTGACAATTCTTCCCCAGAACGTGGTGTGCCATCTTTTATTCAGTTCATCCACTGTTCCATAACGTTTTCTTAACCATACACGAAACTTTGCCTGACAGGTCGGACAATAGCAATAGGTTCCATATTCATTGGAAACATGCCACATCGCAAGTGCTGGATGATGGGCGTAACGCATAGCCATTTGCTCTGCAATTGCAGCTGCTCTCTCTCGATATTTCAAGCTGTTTACGCAGAAGAACACGCGCATTCCATGGGTTCTTTTTCTTCCTGCAATATCAACAGGAAGTACTTCTGGATATCTGGTGGACAGCCAGGCCGGTTGTGCAGTAGTTGGAGTTGCAAGGCACACATGAATACCATTTTCCCAAATTTTATCAATGATTCGGTCCAACCATTCGAAATTATAAACACCCTCGTCTGGCTCAAGCTTTGCCCATGAAAAAACTGGAAGAGTTAATAAATTAATTCCAGCTTTTTTAAACAAACGCATATCCTCATCTATTGTCTGATCATCCCACTGGTCAGGATTATAATCTCCGCCATAATATATTCTGTCTGCTTTCTTCATCTTAATTTTCCTCTCATATTGTTTCTGTAATTTACAGCATTCTCATGTTCCGCAAACTTCAAGTTTAACAGCATTTCAAACTCATCTAATTAATATCGCATATACGTCTCTATCACCGGTGCTTCTGTAATTCCGGTCGCAGGTATCTGCAAATGAGTGGATGCACCATCTTTCAACTTCCAGACAAGAGTAATATCCACTTTTATTTCAAGATGATTTTCACCGTCCAAAAGTGCATCTGTAACCTCCACTTTCGCAGGGAAGCCAGCCAAATAGCCCACATCTTCTCCGTTTAATTTCACTCTCAGGCAATCCGCCGCTTCCGGGAATTTCAAGCTATAATGCTCTCCTTCGTTCTTCTTCCAGGTGAAGCTTCCTGTATATAGGTAGCTTCCCGTATAAGCAGGGAAATAGCCCCTTCCGTTCATGTTTGGAAGCTCTTTATCTGCTTTTAGCTGCAGAGTTTTTCCTTCTTTGGTTGTTACTTTCCACGGAATATAGAGGGTAGTCTGTTTCTCAAGACAAAGTATATCAGGCTCAATTTTTTGTCCTTCTTCTTTAATATGCTCTATTGATTCCAGGCACAAAAAGCAGCTCTCTCCAGGCTCCAGACTTCCCGGAATCTGATACGCATATCCTTCAGCCTGTGCCGGATAAGACTTCAAATCAAAGCTTTTAGCGCGATTAAACCAGGAATCATAAAGGGTCAGTCCATCCAATTTTTCAGCCTGTACAAGCAAAGCAAAATCAGCTCTTCTGAACACGCTTTCGTTAAATAGCATTGCGCAAAGCCCTTCCTCTGTCTGGTTCACGATCATACGAAGATCCTGAAGGTTTTCGGAAATTGTTCCCTGACCGTTATCTGTAACTGCAAGTTTACGCATCCTATGCTTTTCACTTTCTGCCACAGCTTTTTGGGCCAGATTATCTAATGTTACAATTTCCACCCACTTAGAAAATACTTCTGGCAGTTCTGTTCCTTTGGTAGTTTTTTCAGGCAATTTATCAATTATGTAAACCTTTAATTTATTTTTCTGATTGGCTTCTATAAACTGTACTACACGCTCATCCAAACACTGCACATATGGAATAATCAGACTTGCGTAGGTCTTGTCCAGAATCTTCAGAACTCCATTTTCTACAATAGCTTCTGCAAAAATATCTGCCGGAATCACATCATAATCCAGCTGTTTTTCCATAAGGGCACGGCCTGGTTTCTGGAAGTACATTGCTTCGCCGCACCACTCGCTTTCTCCGTGATAAAGGATTGCCGCATCTGCCAGATGGGTTCCACTGCTGAGAAAATGGGCACTCCTGTTCATGTATTGCATGAGCCAGGTGAAACACTCAAATCCCGGATTATTACCGCCTGCATAAAAATGCGGCGGACAATCAGGATCCGGATATTTCATGGAAAAAGCATGTGGCGTGAACTCATTAATTCCTCTTACAAGCATATGGTTAGTCAGCCATTTCATAAAGGAATTACCTTCTGCCCATCCATAGTTTCCGAAGATTTCACACAGCGCACGGTCTTTTTTGTTTTTCTGAATATGAGCTGCCGAGCTTCCTAATTTGGCCAGTCCGAAATGGAAAAATTCGCCGTCGCGGTCTCCTGCAATCCATTGATGAACCGGTTGTGTAAATCCCGGTACAATCTGATGATGAACAACATCAATGCCAGCCATATGCTGTCCTTCCATTTCCCTGAAATAATGTCCGATGCTGCAGCCCATCCGTGCATGTGCATTGTCATCTTCAATAATATGTCCGATATATTCTACACCATGTACCTGACACCAGCTTCCAATCTGACCGCTGAAGCAGGTATGTACCAAATGGGTCATTGCATCCATATATTCTGTACGAACCTTTGTGGTTTTTTCTTCAGAATCGTACCACAATGCAGGAAGATTGGTGAGAAATTCCTCTTTCCAGGTCTCTGTTAGTTTTCTTTCCAGCTCATCGCTCCAAGGCAATCTGATATCTTTCTGGCCTAACATGTTGTCAAAGGGATAGTCTTTTACGTTGCCAAGCTCTGGCTCATCAGAGAAGAAGCCAGCAATCACATTTCCGAAATATTTACTGTAGCGAGCGTAATGCTTTTCATAAACTTCATCCAACAATACCTTGACAGATGAGGAATCGATCAGATTCATATAATGATCTCTTCCGCCCCCGGTTCTGGTGGTAAATAAGATAAAAAGGCGATAAGCTCCTTCCGGAAGATCAAAGTACACAAAACCGTTTTCCATGGTATCTGTAAGATCCAAAATGTCGCTTCCTCTTACTGCCAAGGTCTGTCCATCTGGCTTTGGTACTGCCAGAATTCCCAGTAGTCTTCCATCTGAAGGAATAAAATTTTCCACCAGGACTGCACCGCTGCGGCAGGGACCCATAATGTCCATATGTCGCTCTCCAAGGTACAGCTTTGACTTTTCCGGGTGCTTTTCAAATCCGCCGTTAGCATATCCGGTTGGAAACTTTTTGTCATCCAGAATCCAGAGACGAAGCCCTCTTTTTTCAGCTTCTGCACAAATAAAATCCAGATTTTCCCACCACTTAGGACCACAGAAATCCGGATGTGGTCTGGATTCCAGACACACCTCACGGATACCGCATTTCTCTATTTTATCCAGCTCTTTTCCGATTGTTTCATTATCTTCCCCTTTCATCCAAAGGAATGGCAAAATGTGGCTGGTACACTTTCCCTGAAGCAAAGCTTGTAAATGTTTCATACGCTCTCCTGTTTCTTTTGTATCATAATATTGGTTCATTTATGTGCGATTATTTTTGTCAGAATCAGGTCAAAATTTCTTATTTGCTGCTACGCATATGGTTCTGTATTCGCCGTATGCATTGGTAGGATCTCCTTCTTTCCAAGGGCGGGTTGCACAGTAAAAATGGTACAAGGTGTCATCCTTTTTTACAATAGATGCCTTGTGTACATGACCGCTATAATAAGTTCCCTCCGGGCCAAAAGAAAGGATTGGCTCCCTTACCTTTTCCCAGTGAAGAAGATCATCAGACATGGCCAATCCTTCCTGTGCATGACTGTGTCCATCCTCATAAATCTTGCCATAGCCAAAGTAAAAGTTCACCCAAATATCCCCATCCTTCACAATATAGGGATCAGATACAAAGCGTTCATCCCAGGATTTCCGGTTTACCTTCATCACTGGATTTCCTTCATATCTTTCCCAGTGAAGAAGATCCTTTGAGGTTGCAACACCTGTCTGTTCTGTCCAGCGTTCTTCTTTGTCTTTTGCATTATAAAACATGTACCAAATGTCATTATTGCGGATAATGCAGGCTTTATAGAGTCCGCCTGCTTCCCAGTCGGCACCGTCTTTCCAGGAAAAGCAAGGCTTATCCGGAAAGTGCCAGTCCAGCAGCTCTTCGTCTTCTGTCCACGCCAGACCAATTTCAGCGGGGCCACTTTCATAGCCTGTGGAAGGATAAGAATGATAGACCAGCCAATATTTTCCATCTACTTTTCCAAGCTTTGGGATCTGATTGAAATCGTCATTTTCTTTAATCATCCAGGTGGCAGCACCTCCAATGCGATCCCAACGGTCAGAATCCAGGTTTCGTTTGAGAATTACGCCCTTATGCTCCCAGTGAAGAAGATCATCACTGGTTGCTAAGGCTGACTGATATCCTTTGCCATCAAAGCCTGTATACAACATGTAATACTTGTTCTGATGCCAGAAAACAAATGGAATATCTACTGCTTTTTCATCAAATGCACCGAGCATTCCGGATCCATGAAGTACCGGTTTTTCATAACGGTAAGGAGTCAGATACTTCTGTATTTTCGGGTCTGTTAATTCGATCATTTTATGTATTCTCCTGTTTTATAATCTATTATTTATCAACTTGGCATGTTTTAGTGACTGCGCACATTTTCATCTTAACAGTGCCACAGGTGCCATCTCTCATAACAAGCGGAGGCTTTCTCACATTTCCCCAGGATATATGCGGGTAGGAAAAATCCTGGTTTATCATCAGCTTAATAGGCTCTGTATGATTCCTTCCAAGTACTCGCAAATAGTCAAGAACTATGTAACAATCTGTGGCGTCTTCTGCTTTTTCCCCACACACCTCAATACGAATCGTATGCTCTCCATAAGGCAGGTCTTTAATAGAAAAAATCGGCAAATGATAACACTTATCGTAACCTGCAGAACAGCAGGAGAAATCAACTCCGCCACTTCTCTGGCTGATATGGGAGGCTTTCTTTTCCCCGTCTACATATACGTCTGCCATTCCAAAAGCAGGATCCTGAGGACCGTACCATAGGATTCCGGTACCCTGAAATTTACAGGTAAATGCGGCGCCTTTTTCCCGGCTCCACATCTCCGTTCCGTGGTCACTTTCTTATCTACTACCTGATACCAGGTTCCGGTATAGGCAATTCGCGAATCAGATTCCAGAATTTTTTCTTCTTTTGGATCAAGCACTTCCAAACGGATATTAGCTTTGGAGACTTCCCGACTTCCATTCTGATCGGACTTCTTTTTGGCACCGAATATTTTCAGCATTCCGATTTTATCAGCATCTTTTTCCCTATTAAATGCATCCTGTATTTTAGTTCGATTCTCATTATAAATATACGCTTCTGCAACATCCTCTTTGGTACTTTTGAAATCATTACTTCCATGATATTCTCCATCATAACGCCCAAAAAGAATATCATCTCGCATGTCTTCTCCCCAGGAAGTCACTGGCATTTCACCCCAGATATTGGATCTGGTAAAGCGCTTTGCAGTTCCCTGATTTCGGGAAATATGGTCCCTGGGATAAAGAGAAATTCGTCCCTCCTGATCCGGATCCAGATTTCTTCTCCAGGATAAAGTGTCCACAGATGGATCCAGAATATATGCTATTCCAAGCTCATCCAGCCCGCCGCAATCTACACCTACACGAAGCTTCATCTGCTTGGGAAGATGCTTTTCCAGGTGAAGAATCTGATATGTTGTGTAGAAGGTTCCGTCATTTTGAATCTCTATTATCCACTCTATAGATAGCGTTTTTTTGTATCCGCCCTGGATTCGAACTTCTACAAAATTCTGTTTTTCTTTTACTGCAAAAGAGGTCATATACCAGGATCCAAGCTTCAGGTATGGGACATTTAATATTGGACCGCCAACCAGAATTTTATTATTCTGCCTTGCCCAGCCGCCGGTCAGAAGACCGGTCTTAACATTGAAAGAAAACTTAAAATCATTTCCCGTTATGAAAACTTCCTGGTTTTCTTTATGAATCTTTAAAGCTTTTATATTTTCTGTTTCATCTGCATTTAACTCAAACAGCGGAGCTTCCACATAATCTCGGGAAAACACCTTCATTTCATCTATCTGGCAGTCATTTCCATCCAGGAATTCCAGTGTCACCGGAGACTGATCCTCTGCATTTTCCAGCGACAGTAAAACCTTAATCACCTTTCCCGGCGCACATTTCGGGAGCTTCCAGATACCATTTTCATCACCGCATTTCCATTTCACTTTAACCTCATTTAAATTGGTGTGACAGAAACGATTTTCTATAATCAACAAAATCTTTTTCTCCTGAGCCTTTACTTCGCTGTGAATAACTTTAATTGGAGAATAGGCTTTTCTGGTCATGTAAAACTCCGGTTTCTTTCTTCTCCAGACATCAATAATTCCCCATTCCATCTGTCCGTTTCCACCATCATAAAGATCCGTTTCATCGATCCCAGCCCAGATTGCACCGCCAAGAGCACCCTCTGTATTCCAGATATTATCCCAGAAAATACGGATGCTTTCGCCCCAGTAGCTTCTGATGTTTGGATCTCTTCGCATCTCCTCACGGTTGTAGCAGGCTACATGCACATATTCGTCATGAAGCACAGGCATATCTTTTCCAGGTGCACCTCCCACACTTAAATTGTCCTTTTTTCCTGCCAGATCAGCATTATATTCAGAGTAATGAATGCTCCAGATATCCGGCATTTCATGTTCTTCCCGAATAGTCATTGGATAGCTGAATTTTGTCATTCTGGTAGGATCCTTCAAATGCGCAAAGCGATTAAGAAGATCAAAATTATGACCTCCAAAGGACTCATTACAAAGAGACCAGATAATTACGCAAGGATGATTGTAATCCCTTGCCATTGTTTCTGCAAAATGACTAAGATAACGGTTTGTTTCCTTAGGATCGCGCTGTGTATAGGGCAATGTCCTTGCAATAAATGCTAATGCCAGCTCGTCCTCCACGTAAATTCCATGCTCATCACACTGGTCAAGAAAATATTCACTTGGCGGATAATGAGAGGTTCGAATATAATTACAGTTTGCTTCTTTAAATAATGCTACATCCTGTTCAATCAGCTCATGGGTCAATGCACGTCCGTTTCTTGGACTGATTTCATGGCGGCACACGCCGCGTAATTTCACCTCATTATGGTTTACAAATAGACGATTACCCTTGCGTTCCAGCTTTCTGAGACCCACCTTTTTTTCTGCCTTTTCCAGTAGTTCCCAGGTACCAGAGATAGAATCTAATTTATATAATGTAAGTTCAAATCTGTATAGTCTTGGGTGCTCTGCATCCCAGAGAACCGGGTTGGCTACATACAGCTGATCAGTGTAATAGCCTTTAATTTTATTGTCTAAAACCAGGGATTTCTCCTTTGTTTTTATACCGTTTGGATCGTACAAAACAAACTCAGCTTTATATACAGCAGCACTAGCAAGCCGACCTTTTTCCTTCCCGGCAGCCATTTCTGCAGACCGTATTTTCCCCTTCCCATCTATGCTTCCAGGCATATCTGCCAGATCCATATCCACCCGCAGGCTGCAGGTTTCCATATCCTCGTCAAACAATGGTGACAGATAAAGTGCGTTCACATAAACTTCCGGCAATACATACAGCCAGCTGCTGTGAAGCATCCCGCCATGGCTATAGGCACTGACAATATCTGATTCTTCATCCAAATCGATAACAAGAGAAAACGTCTGTTTTCCACATACTTCCTCCGTAATGTCCACATTCCATGTAATAAATCCGTTTTCATGATATGCCACCTGTTTTCCATCCACATAGACTGTAGCAAAACCATTAATCCCCTGAAATTTCAGCACAATATGACTATTTTCCGCTCTCTTTGGAAGCTGTATCTTCCTCTCATAGCTGTAGTGCTGTGATAATCCCTTTTTGTGAAGAATTCCCATGTCAAAGGGCACCTGAACCTGTTGTACTGCACCATCTTTTTTGTCTGTTACTTTCCAGCTTCCATCCAGGCAGATTACTGAATTTTCTGCCGCTTTACTCCATTTTGGAAGGGGAATCACTCTTGGCATAGGATAATTTTTTAATTCATCTATAGTCATATTCATTTGTCTTCCTCCAACAGCATTTGTATTCTGAAAGACTCCCGCACGCCTGGAATCAGCTTTACATCAGGTCTTCGAACGCAGCCTCGTACCATTCTGGGATAATTAAAGTCTACTGCAATATTCATTTTGAATCCACCTGTATAACTGCTTCCTTCCAATACTGCATAATCAATTGAAGTGTATGTATTCTGCGCTTTTGCTTCCTTTGTTCCGGTTACCTCTATGCGAAGTGTATGTTTTTTTTCTTCCAGTCCATGTACCTCTGCCAGTATCTGTCTATAGCGTTTTTCATAGCCTCTGCTCATTCCCGGAAAATCCACTTTCGGTGGGTACTGACTCACATCTTTCTTCCAGAGTTCTCCGTCCAAATATACGTTACACATCCCATATAAAATATCCCATGATCCATAAACAGTGATTCCTGTCCCTGTAAAACTCAGTTCCGCGTAATCTCCTGCTGTATTGCTTAATGTTTCAGATCCGTTAAGATTTCCACAGTAATCTTCCATTTTTATCCAATTACCCACATAATTTATTCGCGGATCCAAATTATTTACAATAGCTCCTTCTGTTAATTCAGGTGCCGGTTCTAACCGAACCTTACACCCCTGAGAAACCATTCGTACTCTATCCGGTTCTGTTACATAATAAGCTCCACCCTTCTCTCCTAAGCCACCACTTGAAATGCCGATTTCTGCTTTCACACGGTGTGGCATATGGCGGAATAGCTTCTGAACTTCATATGCAGTTTCCAGTATTCCATTCTGAAAAAGAGTAAGATAAAAACAAATATCAAGGGTATTTTCATAGGTTCCGCTTATCTTTATCTGTACATTTTCTGCCCCATCCACAGAACAAATTTCAAGGTTTCTCCCTATCCATTTTCCAAGTAAGAATCCTGCTGTATTCAAAAACGGGCCGCCTTTTATCAGTACTTTTTTTCCTTGTTTTTGTATAAGCCCTGCTTCCTTTAGCAGACATTTTTTTCTGGAAAAAATATAAAAAATATTGTCATTTTCTATGTGAAGAGCATCTTCTGTCCACTGAATTTTCCAGTTTATATTATGGATTTCGTTCTGCCTTCTGAAACAATTTATCTTTGTTTCCACCACAGAATTCTCATTTTCCAACTCCGCATATGCTTCTTTTGAAGCTGCTCCATATGCATTTTTCAAGTGATAATATTCTGGCTTCGGATTATGATTCGCATCCAGAATTCCCCATTCATAATCCATCAGCCCTTCAAAGCTGCCGTCCTCATCCACGCCAGCCAGCACTGCTCCACCGAGGCACCCTGGAGTCCGAGCTGATTTTTCTACAAAAGTACGAATACTTTTTCCCCAGAAATCACGGATTCCAGGATCTCTTTGAATTTCATCCCGGTTATGGCATACTACCGGTGACCAGACCTCGTGAAGTACAGGCACTGGATAGTCTGCATCTGCAATCATATATCCAATCTCATTTTCTGCCCCGGGTGTGTGGAAAATCACCATCTGATCATATGTCTTGTCAAAAGGAAGACGCCAGTCAATATCATGAACCGGCCATACATCCATCTGTGGTTCTTCTTCTGGAATGGACATTGGCAAATGGAAGGTCATCAGGCGAATATCATCCAGTTCCCTGATGCGGTCACGAATGATTCCAAAATTTACTCCCCATGCACAATCGTGTCCTAATGACCAGAGAAGTACACTGGTATGGCTTCCATTTGCAAGCAATTCTTCTGCTGCTGTTTCAAATTCTTTTTGCATATGTGGCAGCTCACTGATGTTTTTTTTGGTCTGTCCCAGTTCATAGAAAGGAGCTGTATTTTCCACCCAAAAACCCATTTCATCACACAGCTCCAACATTTTTTCACTGAATGGATAGTAAATACTGCGGATAAAATTAATGTGTGCTGCCTTAAATAATTCCAGATCACGACGCAAAACCGTCTCCCAATTTTCCATCTTAGAATCTGGTTCACGGTAACAGATTCCCAGAAGCTTTACAGGCTTATGGTTCCAAAAAACCTGCTGATTTTGCCGCTTCAAAGAACGAAATCCAAGCTTTTGTCCATGCCTTATATAGGTTTTCTCATTATTCTTATCTGATAACTCAAGCACTATATTCACCTGGTACAAAGCCGGATT
>ERZ826613.3299-NODE-3299-length-13654-cov-3.561365_pt1 | contig 13654 bp, 10 predicted proteins | sample MGYA00519925_ERZ826613 | MGnify/ENA primary metagenome ERZ826613 (study PRJEB31778, sample SAMEA3449236) | human gut metagenome | biome: human gut; feature: human-associated habitat; material: faeces | place: United Kingdom | collected 2010/2012 ... | reverse complement strand
AATTAATACATATTAAATATAGAAGAAAGGCGTTTATGGGATTACAATTATATCAAAAAAATTTACTGGAAAAACTAAAAGAGTCATTAGGAGCTGTGTTGCCGATCATAGGCATTGTGCTGGTGTTATGCTTTAGCATTGCGCCCATTCCAAACAGCGTCCTGATGACTTTTGTTGTTGGTGCAGTTCTCCTGATCATCGGAATGATGTTCTTTACACTTGGTGCGGAGATGGCGATGACTCCTATGGGAGAACGAATAGGAACGAAACTGACCAATACAAGAAAGATAAGTGTAGTGATAGTGCTGTGTTTTATCCTTGGCTTTATCATCACCATATCAGAACCGGATCTTCAAGTATTGGCTGAACAAGTTCCATCCATTCCCAATTACACGCTGATTATTGCAGTAGCAACAGGAGTTGGAATATTTCTTGTAGCCGCAGTACTTCGAATGTTATTTGGAATTCCACTGGCACATATGCTTTTAATTTTGTACCCGATCATATTCATTTTGGCAAGCATTGTTCCACAAGATTTTCTGACAGTGGCATTTGATTCAGGCGGAGTAACAACAGGACCTATGACAGTACCATTTATTATGGCGTTAGGAATCGGATTTTCAGCAGTTCGAAGTGATAAACATGCGGAAAATGATAGCTTTGGTCTGGTTGCATTGTGTTCAGTCGGACCAATTCTGGCAGTATTGCTGCTTGGCTTACTTTACCACCCAGGGGGAAGTGGATACGAACAGACAATGATTGTGAAGACCGATAATTCAGTAGAAATGTGGCAGCTTTTTCAAGAAGGGCTTCCTTATTATATGAAAGAAATGCTGATTTCTTTACTGCCAATTATTTTATTTTTCTTCATTTTTCAGATTGTATCATTACATCTTCACAAAAAGACGTTGGTAAAAATTATTATAGGAATCATTTATACATACATAGGTCTTGTACTTTTCCTAACAGGGGTAAATGTGGGATTTATGCCGGCAGGTAATTATCTGGGTCAAGTGATTGCGGGGCTTTCCTATCCATGGATCATCGTGCCGATTGGTATGCTGATCGGTTACTTTATCGTAAAAGCGGAACCAGCAGTATATGTATTAACGGAACAGGTAGAAGAACTGACTTCCGGAGCCATTTCCGCAAAAGCAATGGGAATGAGTCTGTCCATCGGAGTCGCATTCTCTCTGGGACTGGCAATGGTGCGGGTGCTTATCGGCATTTCGATTTTGTGGTTTCTGCTCCCAGGATACGCAGTAGCCCTTGGATTAACATTTTTCGTGCCCAAAATATTTACAGCAATCGCATTTGACTCAGGAGGCGTAGCATCCGGACCGATGACAGCAACATTTTTACTGCCATTTTCAATGGGAGCATGCGAGGCGCTAGGTGGAAATGTTGTGACAGATGCGTTTGGAGTGGTAGCTATGGTAGCAATGACGCCGCTTATAACAATTCAAATCCTTGGACTGATCTATCAGATTCAGGAACAGATGAAAGAAAAACAGGCAGCAAAAGATTACACAAGTATAAAAGTATGCATAGAAAATCTAGACAATGTAGACAATCAAGAAATCATTGAGTTGTAAACAGTCGAGTTGTAAACAGGGATAGAGATTTTTACAAGGCGCATATTAGTGAAGATGGAAAATGTTTAAGAAAATTAGAAAGTTCGGAGATAATTTATGAGTAGATTATATATGATGGTGACGATTACAGACAGGAACCGAAAGAAGAAATTTGAAGAATTTTATAAGAAAAATGAGCATATGGTTTTCTTTACAACATTGGGACGTGGAACCGCAAATAGTGAGATGTTGGACTATTTCGGATTGGAAGAATCAGAAAAGGTCGTAATTCTATCGGTGGTAACAGAAGAAACGTGGAAGAAACTAAGGCGGGAAATGATTGTAAAGATGCAGATCGACGTGCCGGGAACCGGAATTGCATTTATCGTGCCACTCAGCAGCATCGGCGGAGAAAAAACATTACATTTCCTGATACAGAGCGAGAAATTTGAACGGGAGGAGGAGTCCACTTTGAAAGAAACAGAATATGAATTATTAGTAGCAATTGCCAATCAGGGGTGCATCGACACCGTGATGGACGTGGCGAGAAGTGTAGGAGCCGGAGGCGGAACCGTGATCCATGCGAAAGGAACCGGCATGGAAACAGCAGAAAAATTTCTTGGCGTATCACTGGCGGCAGAAAAAGAAATCATATTGATCGTCACAAGAAAGAAACAGAAAAATGCAATCATGAAAGCCATGATGGAGCAGACAGGACTTGCCAGCAAAGAAAAAACAATTATATTTTCCCTGCCGGTCACAAGCACAGTAGGACTTAGAATGTATATAGATGAAATGGATATGGATGAGGAAGAAAAAGACAGATAATTCGTGCGTAATGATATTCAATTTCAGTTATAATGAGAACAAAAATCAATAAGCCTGCTCAAGTGAGTAATAATTATCAATAAGGAAAAAGAAGTGGAAATGAAAAAACAAATGCGTTACAATTTAGTGAATTCAAAGTGATGATATAGTACTGAACCAAAAAGTACATATCACATATACTAACATCATATAAGAACCTAGAAGTAGAAAGAAAGGCAGGAGACAAAAGATGTCAAACATTTTAAAAGGCTTAAAAAAAGTAGATGGAAAGAAGACAGGAATCTTTGCAGCAGGAGTATTATTCGGAACTGCAGGAATCAAAGTTCTGTCCAGCAAGGACGCTAAAAAATTATACACAAACTGTACAGCAGCAGTTTTAAGAGCAAAAGAATGTGTGCTTAAGACAGCAGCTACAATTCAGGAAAATGCAGAAGACGTATATGCAGAAGCACAGCAGATCAACGAAGACAGAGCAGCAAAAGAAGAGCAGGAGTACGCAGAGGCAGTAGCAGCAGAAGAGGCCGAAGAAGCAGAGGAAGCAGCAGAAGCTGATAAGACAGATTTTGCGGAAGAGACAGCCGAGTAAAAACGCAGATAAGACAGCAAAGTCAGACAGGTAAGTAAGACAGCAAAGTAAGACAGCAAAGTCAGACAGCAGGGTAGTTCAAGGAGAACTAGCATAAAAATTATTGTGATAATTATAAAAATGTAAGGAAAAATCAGGACACCTGTGGTTAAGACTGCAGGTGTCTTGACAAGTTGTAAGAGAATCAACAGCAAGCGAACCACTGCAAGCGAATCACTGCGAGGTAAGCTGTAAGAGAATCAACAGCAAGGGAACCACAGCAAGCGAATCACTGCGAGGTAAGCTGTAGGAGAATCAACAGCAAGTGACCCACAACAAGCGAATCACTGCGAGGTAAGCAGGGAAGGAAGAAAGCAGGGAAAGAAGGAAAATATACATGAAATTTGTAATCAAGCATGAGATTAAAGGCAGGATCCGTGCCCATGCTGTACAGTACAGAATGACATTTGAGCAGGCAGACCGGATGCAATATTATCTGGAATCCCAGGATATGATTACATCTGCAAAAGTACAGAACCGCACGGGAGACTTTACGATCTGTTACAAAGGTGACAGAGAGAAAGTAATCAAACTGCTTCAAACATTCCGTTATGAGGAAGTTGACATTCCGGAAAATTATGCACAGAATTCCGGACGCGAACTGAATCAGGAATATTGGGATAAGTTAGTTGAAACTGTAATCTATCATTATGGAAATAAATTATTTTTGCCATATTCGGTCAGAGCATGTATCACAGCAGTAAAATCTGTGAAATATCTTTGGATGGGTGTGCGTACACTGGCAAAAGGCAAGATTGAAGTTCCGGTACTGGATGCGACCGCAATCGGAGTATCTATGTTCCGCGGAGATATCGCAACTGCAGGATCCGTCATGTTCCTGCTTGGAATCGGCGAAATACTGGAAGAGTGGACACACAAGAAATCCGTTGGTGACCTGGCAAGAAGTATGTCACTGAACATCAGCAAAGTATGGCTTGTCAGCGACGGTCAGGAAGTATTAGTACCATTTTCATCTGTAAAGAGCGGCGACCGGATACGCATCCACATGGGAAATGTAATTCCATTTGACGGAACAGTTGTGGAAGGCGAGGCAATGGTCAACCAGGCGTCTTTGACTGGAGAGTCCGTGGCAGTACGCAAGATAGAAAATGGAGAAGTGTATGCCGGAACGGTTGTAGAAGAAGGCGAGCTTACTATACGTGTAAGAGAGGCAAATGGATCAAGTAAATTTGAGAAGATTGTGACGATGATCGAAGAATCCGAGAAACTCAAATCCGGACTGGAAAGCAAGGCAGAACATTTGGCGGATAAACTCGTTCCATACACATTGGCAGGAACAGGTCTTACCTATCTTCTTACAAGAAATGCAACAAAAGCACTGGCTGTATTGATGGTAGATTTTTCATGCGCACTGAAACTGGCCATGCCGATTTCCGTATTGTCTGCAATCCGTGAGGCAAGCAGCTACAACGTCACAGTCAAAGGCGGAAAATATCTGGAAGCAATGGCAGAAGCAGACACCATCGTATTTGACAAGACAGGAACACTGACAAAAGCACAGCCGACAGTCGTAGATGTCGTACCATTCTGCGATAAGACACCAGACGAATTGCTGAGAATCGGCGCCTGCCTGGAAGAACATTTTCCACACTCCATGGCAAAAGCAGTTGTAAATGCAGCACAGGACAAAGGGCTTATCCATGAAGAGTTCCACTCAAAAGTAGAGTACATCGTGGCACACGGCATTTCCTCCAAGATCAACGACCAAAAAGTCGTCGTTGGAAGCTATCATTTCGTATTCGAAGATGAAGAGAGCCAGATTCCAGAAGGAATGGAAGAAAAATTCCAGGAACTGCCATCCGAATACTCACATTTGTACATGGCAATCGAAGGAAAACTGGCAGCAGTCATCTGCATCGAAGATCCGCTGAGAGAAGAAGCACCGCAGATCATCAAAAATCTGAAGGCAGCAGGCATCAGCAAAGTAGTCATGATGACCGGAGACAGCGACCGCACCGCAAAAGCAATCGCCAAACGAGTAGGCGTGGACGTATATTACTCGGAAGTATTGCCGGAAGACAAGGCAAACTTCGTAGAGCAGGAAAAAGCCGCCGGACGAAAAGTCATCATGATCGGAGACGGAATCAACGATTCACCGGCACTATCCGCAGCAGACATCGGAATCGCAATCAGCGACGGCGCAGAGATCGCCCGCGAAATCGCAGACGTGACCATGAGCGGCGACGACTTGAGCGAGATCGTAACACTGAAGCTGATCAGTAATAAATTAATGAAACGAATTCACAAAAATTACCGCAACATCGTAGGATTCAACACCGCCCTCATCATACTCGGCGTCACCGGAATCCTACAGCCAACCGTATCAGCACTACTTCATAACACATCAACCCTGTACATCAGCCTGAAAAGCATGGAGAATCTGCTGGAAGAAGAAAACGAAGTGGAAGAATATATATAAGTAAAAAAGCGTCAGTTCAGAAAGAATTGACGCTTTCTTCGTATGTAAAAAGTGCGTAAAAAAACAAATTGTACAAAAACATTCCACAATTCCAAAAAGGGACAGGTAGAAGTCTGTTTGGGGACGGGATTTTTTCAAAAAAACCCCGTCCCCAAACAGAAATTGACAGCTTTTGTCTATTGCAAATATTGTCAAAACATGGTAGTCTTAATCAGTAATAAAAGGTAGTCAAGAAATAAGACTAATTAAATACTATTTTTGCAGTGCATGAAATAGTGATAACGCAGATTGATAATTTTCCCACCTTGTGTACAAGTCAAAAGTATCAGGTGGTATTTGTGCTGTAAAAAATAAGTGAAATTTATATACAATACATATACAGGAGTAGAGATGAAAAAGATAGATATGCACTGTCACATACTACCTGGTATAGATGATGGATCTGCAAATCCGAAAGAGACATTAGCGATGCTACGCATGGCATTGAATCAGGACTTTGTAGGTATGATCGTAACGCCACATGGCTCAGTCCGTAATGCATCCGTAGAACGAGTGCAGGAGATTCGAACATTGTGTAAGAAGTTCAGAATTCAGGCATATCAACGACTTGGAGTCAGGCTTCCGGTATTTCCGGGACAGGAAATTATGTATTCGGTAGATACAAGACAGTTACTAAAGGAAGGAAAGCTTCTGACGCTGGCAGACAGCAGATATGTGTTATTGGAATTCCTCCCAGGGACAGCTTACTCTAAGATATTCAGCGCAGTGCGCCAGATGCAGATGGCAGGTTATGTCCCAATTTTGGCACATGTAGAAAGGTATCATGTGTTAAGAGAAGAAGGCAGACTGGAAGAGTTGGCTGATACAGGGGCAAGAATCCAGATGAATTACAGCTCTATAGATGGAGGATGGAATAATAATACAGCACAGTGGTGTAAGCGACAACTGAAAGATGGTCTGGTCCATTACCTGGGAACAGATATGCACAATAGCGGAGAACGCAGTCCACAGACAGAACACGTTGAGAAGTGGCTGAACAAGAATCTGTCTGAAGACTATGTATGGGCATTGATACAAGGCAATGCAAGAAGAATATTAGATGATCGCGGATCACACAAGCCTAAAACATAAATTGTTTCAAAATTTTTTACAATTCAAAAAGGGACAGGTTAGAAATAAAAGAAACCCTAGAAAATGGGAGGGTAAAAATACACACAATTCAAAGAGGGACAGGTAGAAGTCCAATTGGGGACGGGGTTTTTTTAAAAAACCTCCGTCCCCAAAAACCCAAAAACCCCGTCCCCCAAGAAAGGAAATCAGATTAATGGGAAAGAATTACGACAATGATGAGATGGAAATTGACTTACTGGAGCTCTTTTATGTGCTCAAGTCGAAGATACTGGCGATCCTGGGAGTGGGACTGTTGTTCGGCTGTATTGCGTGTGCGTATGCTGGATTCTTAGTGAAGCCGCTGTACACATCTTCTTCCATGATGCTTGTACTGACCAAGGAGACAACGCTTAGTTCTCTGGCGGATCTGCAGGTGGGTTCACAGCTTACTAAGGACTATTCCATCTTGATCACAAGCCGTCCGGTGCTTACGGATGTTATCGACCAGTTAGATCTGGACATGGACTATAAGCAACTGAAGGATATGATTACAGTTGCGAACCAGGACGATACGCGTATTCTGCAGTTGTCTGTGGAGTATTCTGATGCCAAGCAGGCGAAGGAGATTGTAGACAAGCTGTCAGAGGTTGCTTCTGAGTATATCGGAGACAAGATGGAGGTTACACCGCCTAAGATCATTGAAAAAGGTGAGGTTCCGACTTCCAGATCGAATACAGGCGTGGCGAAGATGGCAGTGATGGGTGTACTGGCAGGTATGATCCTGTGCGCAGGTGTGATTGTTATCCGCACGATTATGGACGATACGATTAAGTCTGAAGAAGATATAGAAAAATATCTGGGATTATCTACACTGAGTGTAATTCCAGACAGAAAGGATTATATTAATGGATCAGGAAAGAAGAAGTCAAAGAGAAATGATGCAGGAAAACGAAAAGCAAGCTAGAACTACATATACAAATGCGCAGGCAAAAGCGGCAGTGTCCCGCCGTGATAATAAGGCATCTAAGCTTCGGGTGGAGCTGACGGATCCTCGTAAATCAAATTACTTTTACGAGGAGGCGTTAAAGACGCTGAGAACAAATATCCAGTTTGCAGGAGCGGATATTAAGACGATTCTTGTGACAAGCTGTTTCCCGAATGAGGGAAAGAGTGATGTTGTCTTCCAGCTCGCAAAGGAAATGGGTATGGCCGGTAAGAAGACGGTGCTTCTGGATGCGGACATCCGAAAATCTGTCCTTGTGCAGAGATATCTCGTGGATAGTGACGTGAAGGGACTGTCCCAGTACTTAAGCGGACAGGCACCGGTGCGCGATATTTTATATGGAACAAATTATGAAAATATGGACGTGATCTTTGCAGGACCGATGGCTCCGAATCCATCAGAACTTCTGAATGGCAAAGTATTTGCGAAGTTGATGATCGAATTGAAACAGAGATATGATTACGTCCTGATTGATACACCTCCTATGGCAAATGTGGTGGATGCTGCTATTGTTGGCAAGGTGTGTGATGGAGCAATTCTGCTGATCGAGAGTGGATTTGTAGGATACCGTGCAGCGCAGAAAGCAATCAAGCAGTTGGAAAAGAGTGGAACACATATGCTTGGAGCTGTGCTGAATAAGGTTGATGCAAGAAAAGAAAAATATTATTCCTATTACAGTTATGGAAGTAAGTATGGTTATGGCTATGACCAGAATCATGAAAATGCGTAGGAAAGGAATGTAAAGAACAGTATGAAGAAAAGAAAGACGAACCCGAAGGTTCAGAACACTCTGCTGTTGATTGCATGTATCGTATTATTCCTGATATTAGGTTCGCTTTTATTTTTCAATCATAAGAAAGAAGCTGCAAATAGCAGTGAGTTAAAGAAGGCGGCGCAGGAAGAGATTCAGAAGGAGAAATCAGATCAGACATGGACAGAGGACCAGAACAGCGAAGATCAGAACAACACCAGTCAGACAGACGAGAATCAGAACAGCGAAGATCAGACAGACGAGAAACAGACAGACGAGAATCAGGCAGACGAGAACTAGACAGTCGAGAACCAGAACGGCGAGAATCATCAGGAAAACGCCGGGGAAGATTCACAGCAGTTATTATCGCAGGCGCAGCGGTACTTGCAGTGGCAGGTCTGGGATATGCAGGTATCCAAAAAAAGAAAGCAGCAGAAGCGGCAAGTGCGAAAGCAACCGCGGAAGCAGATGATTCCAACACTGTCACCTGGCAGGGAAAGACTTACAAATACAATCAAAATCTCAGTAACTACTTATTACTTGGAGTAGACAAGCGTACACCGGCAGAGACAAGAGTTGGAAAAGCCGATGCAGGACAGGCAGATGCCATATTCCTGTTGTCACTGAACCGCAAGACAAAGGAAATGACGCTGATTTCGATTCCAAGAGATACGATGACAGATGTGGAAAGCTTTGACCTGGAAGGAAAAAGCCTTGGAAAATCTAAAGACCATATTAGCCTCTCTTATGGATATGGAGACGGAGGCGCCGAGAGCTGCAAACTTACACAGGAAGCGGTGTCCAATCTCTTCTATGGACTTCCGATTCAGGGTTATCTTGCCATGAACTTAGACGGGATTCCAGAGCTTACAAAAAGTGTAGGCGGTCTGACAGTGACTGTGCCAAATAACAGTCTGGAGTATGAATATCCGGAATTTGCCGAAGGTGCAGAAGTAACACTGACCGAAGAAAATACAGAAGTTTTCTTAAGAAGCAGAGATGTAGATGAAAGCCAGAGCGCCATCTACCGGATGGAACGTCAGAAAGCATTCTTAGATGCGTTTTCAAAAAAGGCAAAAGAATGCTATGAGCAAAATGCAAAATTTGCAGCAGATTTGTTCGTGGCGATCAAACCATATACCGTCACAAATATTAGCGAAGACCGTCTGATGAAGTTGTTCCAGACAGCAGACGAAGGAGACGGCTACACAGAATGGACCGTTCCGGGGGAAGGAACACAAGGTCTTTCCTACGATGAATACCACGTAGACGACGATGCTCTGTATGCAAAGATTATGGAGACATTCTATCAAGAAGTAAAATAGATGAAAAAACAGATAAAAGAGCAATAAGACGTAAGGGGCTATAGAATTATGAAGAAACGATACGTCGTAGCAGGGATACTGGCAGCAGCCGGACTGATCTGCGGAGGAATTGCATATTACCAATATTATCAGGATGCCCATGCAGGGCAGGAATATGAAAAAATAAAAGAAAAAGTCGTGACAGAAGAACCGGAAGAGACACAAAAAAGTACCGTCGAGATACCAATCGACTTCCAGACATTACAGAACATGAATCCAGACATTTATGCATGGATCAAAGTACCGGGAACCGTCATCGACTATCCAATCGTACAGAGCGGGACAGATAACAGCTATTATCTGAACCACAGTGTGGAACATGATGAGAACAAAGCCGGAGCAATCTTTACCGAGGATTACAATACGAAGACATTCGAAGATCCGAACACCGTGATCTACGGACATGGCATGGCAAATGGCTCCATGTTCGACGGTCTGCATCAATATATGGACCGGGATTTCTTTGATCAGAACAAAGAAGTCATCATCTACATGCCGGACAAGATTTTGCACTACCAGATCTTTGCAGCATACCTGTATGACAACCGGCATCTGCTACAAAGCTTTAACTTTGATAACAAAGACATTTACCAGGCTTACCTGGATATGGTATTCGATATCCGGGATATGAAGTCGAATATTGATACAGCAGCGAGTGTGACTGCAGATGACAAGATCATCACACTATCTACCTGCTATGCAGGTATGGACAACCGTAGATATCTGGTACAAGCCGTACTAGTATCTATAGAACAATAATTAGGAAAAGGAGGTAAGGACCAATGAAGAAGAAACTGATCAGCCTGGCTATGCTGGTAACAGTATTTGCAATGCAGGTTGTAGGTGTATCCGCTGCAAGTAAGACAACAACAATGGCAGCAACTGGAGCAGCCCAGGGAAAATATGACGTAGAAGCTATGTCACAGAGCGAGGTTGCAGATGTTGCTAAAGTAAATCAGACAGCAGCAGATCTGATTAAAGACGTCAATGCAGGAACTAAGACACTGGATGATATTGCAAAAGCTGAATCCAGCATCGCATCAGATCTTACAGGGGAGTCGTTAGTTTCTGCATTCATGGATGTAACACCAATTAATGGTGGCGTTCAGCTTGCAGACGGAAGATATCAGGTAACATTATCTGTACCTGCACTTACAAAAGGAATGACAGATGTAAAAGTACTTCACTTCAGTACTGCACGTAATGTATGGGAAGTTATTACACCATCTAATGTAGATCTTAATAATAAAGAGCTTACATTTGAGGTTCAGGATCTGTCACCAATCGCAATTATTGCGAAAGTTGATGCTTCACAGGCAGTGACAAATACAACAGGAACATCACCAAAAACAGGTGTTGATTCCACAAACACTGTGCCATTCGCTGGCGCAGCAGTCGTTCTTTTAGGAGCGGCAGCAGTTGTAGCATTCAGAAAAAAGAATGCTTAATTGAAAATGCTAGAGCTTAGGGGGGAGCTGAAGTATGATAATTATACGTCAGCTTCTCTTAGGCTTGAGAAATGAATGAAATAAACGAGACAATGAATTAGAAAATAACTATCATAGGTAAAACCGATAGATAAGATAAAATGCAACAAATGATAGCGGTAAAAAGGATTTAAAGGTAGTAATTTAAGAATGAGTAAGATGAATGTGGAAAAAACAGATTTGAAAGAACAAGTGGATAAAAAACAATTTCATATGCCAAGAATATTAATTGTATATGATATGTTAGTTTATCTGATTGCAGCAGTTTTATTGCTTGTACTTTATGAAGGAAACGACAAACTTACCACAAGTGGTATCTTTCAACAAGTAGTACTTTCAGCAGGATGCATTTTCGCTGTCAGAATGGCAGGAAAAATCTATGGACAGGTATGGAGATATGGCGGGATCCAGTGCTATATCCGATTGCTTTCGACAGACGCAATTGCATTCATCATCTATCTGTTAATGGAATTATGCCTGCCGGTAGAAAAGATTACATTTGCAAGAATGCTTTCTGTGTCATGTCTGAACTTACTGGGAGCGTTAGCAATCCGTATGTTATATCGCTATGCATATAAATGTGGCAATCAGGAGAGCAAATGGGGAAAATTCCTGAATTCTGTTCTATACTTTTTTTCGGGAATCGAGCCTGGCAATGAGAAAGAAAACCGTAAGATTAAAGTTGCAATCATAGGTGCCGGACGCGTCGGAGTCGGACTGGCAGAAGACCTTATCAGCAATGCGCAGTCGTCCTATGTACCAAGATGCTTTATTGATGTCAGCAAGGAAAAAATCGGACGAGAGATCCACGGAATCCCGGTATGGACAGAAGATGATGTAACCGTAAAAAAACTTGCAGATTATGAAATTCAGGAGATTATCTTTGCGATTCCATCTATGAAAGCAGAAAAGAAGAAAAAACTGTATGAATTTTATAAAAATGCAGGATATAAAGTAAAAGTCTACGATTATCCGACCATGTATGCGGCAGGAGGCAAGAGACATCTAAGAGAGTTCGATGTAGAAGAGTTGCTGTTCCGTAAGCCAATCGTAATGTCACATGAAAAGACAAATGCATACTACAGAGATAAAGTCGTACTCATTACCGGAGGCGGTGGATCGATTGGTTCAGAGCTTTGCCGCCAGCTTGCAAAGATGCATCCAAAGCAGATCATTATTCTGGATATTTATGAAAATGGTGCTTATGATGTACAGCAGGAATTAAAGATCGCCTATGGAAATCAATTGAATATGCAGATTGAGATCTGTTCCATTACTCATAGAAAAGCACTGGAAAAGGTCTTTGAGACATATCATCCGCAGATTGTGATCAATGCGGCCGCACACAAACATGTGCCGCTTATGGAGCACAACTGCGTAGAAGCTATCTACAACAACGTATTTGGTACATATAACTTGGTAGAGCTGTGCGAGGAATATGAAGCAGAACGCTTCATGATGGTATCTACAGACAAAGCCGTGAATCCGACCAATGTTATGGGTGCTACAAAGAGAATGTGCGAGATGATCGTACAGAGTGCAAGTACTCATGGAAAAGTAAAATATAGTGCAACAAGATTTGGAAATGTACTTGGAAGCGCAGGATCCGTCATTCCATTGTTCAAGCGTCAGATTGCCAACGGTGGTCCGGTAACCGTGACAGATAAAAGAATTATCCGTTACTTTATGACGATCCCAGAAGCATCACAGCTTGTATTACAGAGTGGAGCAATGGCTAAGAACGGAGAACTCTTTGTACTGGATATGGGACAGCCTGTAAAGATCCTTGACCTTGCAGAAAATATGATCCGCTTATCCGGCGTAGAGGGAATCGAGATTGTGGAGACAGGACTTCGCCCAGGCGAGAAGCTGTATGAAGAATTACTTGTGAAGACAGAAGAACTGGACAAGACTGAAAACAGCATGATCTTCATCGAAAGAGATACTGCCTTAAGCCAAGAAGAGATTGAAGAGAAGATGCAGATTCTCAGAGAAGCCTGTGACAGTGGAGACAATCTGATTGCAAAACAGGCAATGAGAAAAGTTGTGCCAACATTCAAGAGCCCGGAAGAAGTCAACTGCCATGTTGCAAATGAAAAACAGGAAGAAAAGGCAGAAGAGAAAGTTGAAGTACATAAGAAGCCTGGAATGAAGGCAGCAATATTCTAAAGGCAGCATAAGTTGAAGAACTTTACAGAATCACGTGGTTTACGTAGGATTCAGCTGTTCAGGTTTGTTTATATTTAATGCATTTCTATGCGCATAGCAATAAAATAAATGACAAGGGAGGCATAAATGCCTCCTCTTAATCATTTTCACTTTTCCAGGATATGTCCAAAAGTGTCATAGAACAAATAACAATCATAGCCTGGAAGAGAATTCTTACAGGTTATTTGTATTTTATAATAAAAGAAATAAGGAGAGAGTAAAATTATGTCTAATGATGATATCAGAAAAAATGTACCAGCCAGA
>ERZ826613.3295-NODE-3295-length-13674-cov-13.584184_pt1 | contig 13674 bp, 12 predicted proteins | sample MGYA00519925_ERZ826613 | MGnify/ENA primary metagenome ERZ826613 (study PRJEB31778, sample SAMEA3449236) | human gut metagenome | biome: human gut; feature: human-associated habitat; material: faeces | place: United Kingdom | collected 2010/2012 ... | reverse complement strand
GATGTAGACAAGTGTGGGTATGTGTGCTATACTGTAAAAAACAAAGGCAGCGCTTGCACAAGGGCGCGATGCGCGGCGGCTGTGTTTGGCGGGGCTTTTGGGGATGTATCTTACCTGTGCTGAGGGAATTGAAACATCGTGTTGTTGATGGCCGTCATCTCCAGCATGTCAGATGTATCTTATCCGTGTTGCGGGAATTGAAACGGACTAGATTATAGCCTTTAACATTTCCAACGGCTGATGTATCTTACCCGCGCTGAGGGAATTGAAACATTACGATGTGGTTCTCGGGAGCCTTGACGTAGGATGTATCTTACCCGCGATGCGGGAATTGAAACTTTTCGTCGAATCAGATATTGCACATATTCTTCGATGTATCTTACCCGCACTGCGGGAATTGAAACGGTGTCGGTATCACATGATATTAGCGCTTTGCATGGTGGATGTATCTTACCCGTTCCTTACCTGCGGGAATCCAATAAAAATACCCCTGCCGGGATTTTCTCCCGGCAGGGGTATTTTTTCTTTATTCGGTTTTATGCCTGTTTGATGGAAAGCGAAATCTTCTCTTTTCCGCCCTCCTGTTTGATGTCCAGCACTCTGACGCGCACGGTCTGGCCGATTTGCAGCTCGTCGTCAACGGATTGGACAAAGTGGTTTGCGATTTCACGGATGTGTACCAGTCCGCTGCGGCGGCTTCCCAAATCGACAAACGCGCCGTAAGGCTTGATGCCCGTCACTCTGCCGGTGTACACCCTGCCGACGCACAAGGGCGCGTCCTCGTGCTGGGGCGTGGAGGTGTAACTCTCCCGGCGCGGCGGTGCGGCAAAGCCCTCCCGCCGTGGTGCGGGGTCAGGGCCGCGCTTCGGCTCCAGCGTAATGTTGTTGTCCAGCGGGTGCGGCAGCGTAACAAGGCTCTTTGCGTGCTTGCGGTTCTGGGAGAACCAGTTGAAAATCTTGTCGTTGCCGTTTTTGTCTTTGGCACTCGGATATTCCACAGTCTTGCTCTGGGTGCTGCGCTTGTCCGCAATTTTCAAAAGGCTCTTTACGGACGTGCTGTCTGTGTCGATGCGCCCATGGGCGGCCAACAGGGAATCTAAGGGGAGCGGCTCGGTGGTGTAGCAGAGCGTGCCGTCCTGCTGCGCCAGGGTGCGCAGCTCGCCGCCGGTCAGGGTGATTTTGCAGCTGCCGTAGCCCACCGGCTTGCCGTGGCCGATTTTGTGCAGGCGGAGGCTGGCGGGCGTGTTCTCGCCCAGCGTCAGCACAAAGGCCAGTTCCTCCAGCTGTGCGCGGGTGATGCGGTCAAAGTAGACGCTGCCCTTGAATGTGCCCTTCATGGCCTCAAGCGTGGCGTTCTGGTTGGAACGCTCGTTCTCCGTGCGGGGCGCGCTGTGCCAGTAGAACTTTCTGCCGCGCGGCTGCGGGGTGTACACACGGAACTTTTTTATCGTTCGTTTGGTTCCGTCCGGAAAGTATTTGGTCTCTTCCAGAGAGCAGAAATCGTAATTCCAGAACCCAATGCTCGTTTCATAGGTTGATTTCGGCTTTTCAAGATAAAATTCATACGCACTGGGTTTGGGGCCGCTCAAAATCGGCAGCGTTTTATTGCCAAGGCTCTCGTACTGCGCAGCCTCGGCGTCGGTAAACCGCACGCGCCCGGACGTGCCCTTGCCCTTGACCGTGCCAAACAGCGCACAGCCGGGGCACAGGGCGTCGGTGTCCGCGCAGGGGGCGTAATTGCCCATGATCTCGGCCCAGCTGCGGCCCTGCATGACGCGGCCAATGGACGCGCCGCTCAGGTAGCAGCGCGGCGTGCCGTTGTCGTCGGCCAGCAGATACCAGACCGGCACAAGCCCGCCCTGCTTGGGGTCGTTGTCATGCACACGTTTCAGCGCCGCCAGCAGGTCGCCGTGCGCGGCGCTCCGGGGGTCGTTGTCGGCGGACTTTTTCAGGATATTGCTCAAAGCGCGGTAGGGTGTGTCGTCCTGCCAGCGGAAGATGACCGGGCGGCCCGCCTTGGGTGCCAGCAGCCGCACATGGTAGTTTTTTTTGTACAGCGTGATGGGCCGGTTGAATTGCAGCCAGCCGGAGGGCCCGTCCGGGCGCAGCCGGGTGTGCTGGCCGCTGTGGTATTCATGACCGTACCAGTTCAGCCAGCCGTTGCACATGAGGGAGCCGTCGCGGCCCTCGGACAGTTTGAGGTAGTCCACTACATCCGCCGCATACAGCACCCACTTCCCCGTCTCCGGGTCGATGCCCAGCAGGCCGTGGTCCTTGAAGCCGTTCGTCGAGGGCAGACGCTGGCTGAACGGTTCCTCCGTGCTGTCCAGCAGCACGGACAGGCAGCTGTTGGTTACAGCCTCGTACACGGCGCGCATGGCACCGCGCATCTCACTGCCCGGGATAGCCGGTGTGCCGTCCGGCAGACGGAAAAACGGGTATCTCTTATGGTCGATTTTCTCATGGTCGATTTTCTCATCCTTCACGACCTTGGCCGAATCCGGGATGAGAAGCGGCGTGTCGGTGGTCAAAGTGTAGTCCAGCCGCCCGGTCAGGAGCTTGCCAGTGTAGTAAGCATCCAAGGCAGTACGCGAAGGCGCATGTTCAAGCGGAACAAAGTTATAGGGGTTTACGACGTTTGCCATTTATTGTTCCCCCTTTGCAAAGCCCACCCAACGGGTGTCGGCCACAAAGGCCATCCCGTTTTCGGGGTCGTAGTCAAGATATTCGTGCAGAAGCAGCGCGTCGTCCTTGTCCGCGGGCAGGGTGTAGTGCCCGCCGCTGGTGGACATCATGCTGTCGCCATCCTGTTCGGCAATGTCCAGCAGTTGGGTTTCGGTCAGGTAGTCTCCCGCGTCCACAGCCAACCGCCAGCGGAACGGCTGGCCTACGCGGCTCCGGCAGAGCCAGAGTTCGCCCGCCTCGCCGAACACGCGCAGTTCCAGCAGGTTTTCCGGCGTGGACAATGGGACACCGTCGGCAGTGCGGCCCGCCGCAAAGCGGTCCGTGTAAAACGCCGCCCAGCAGCCATCTATAGGGTATTTTTGTACCCGCGCTGCCAGCTCAGATTCCGTCGCATGGCCGCTATCCTTCACCCATGGTTTGTTATCGCTCATTTTTCCACCTCCGCCAAAGCGTGGAGCAGATCTTCTTTTTGCAACGGGTATCCGTTCAGCGTCAGGGCTGTGATTGTGGCTCGCCCGCGGCCCACGCTGTTCTCACCGCCGACTGTCAGATAGCCGCGGTCAAGGTCAAGCAGTGCTGCGCCGAGCAGCTGCCGCTGGAATACATCCAGTGCGCCCCTGCGCAGCCGGATTGTCAGCGTTCCCTGCCCGCCTTGCTGCACGCAGGATGTATACAGCGCCTTGCTGGCTGTGCCCGCGGTAAAGCGGTCCAACGCGTTGCGGGTTAGGGTGTACGCCTGCCCGCCGGAAATTTCGGTTTCATCAAAAGCCAGAGCTGAGCGCTTTTTAAGTACACCGTCATCGGAATAGCCGAACAGCGCGTTCACGTCAGCTTTCTGCTGCGCAGTGCCGCCCATCTCATCCAGCATGGCCCGCATGTGGTGGCGGAACGCGCCTGCCCAGCCGGTGCCAGGCAGCACCGGGCGGCCATTGCCATTTTCCAGTGCGCAGTAATCCGGCCCGCTTTTGTCCTCATCAACAGCCACATCGGAAGTGTACCGCCGCACGATGAAGCTGCCTGTCATACGCAGTTCAGCGCACAAGACATTTTCCTGCGGGACCGTCTCGCGACCGGCTACGGCGTCCGCGTCGGCAAAAGCGTCTGCGGCGTCGGGGTCAAAGGCCAGCCAGGCATCCAGATCAGTTGGGAAACGGAACACTTTTTTGCAGACTTCCGCCGTCATGCGGCCATAGCCGCGGGTCGTGCGCCCGCCGAAGGCAAGCCCCTCGGCGGTGGCCCCGGCCAGCAGGTCGTCCAGCAGCGGCAGCGCGGGGTCATCCGACCAGCCGCTCCACTCAATTACGGCGGTGTAGGGCGCGGTGCACTCCGCCGTTTCAAAGTCGTATTTTGCGCCCTTGACGGCGACCTTGTGCTTGTCCAGCCCGACGCCGTCGCGGTGGGTGAACCGCACCTTCGCGTCGGCGGGCAGGGCGGCCTCCCCCACCAGTACGGCGCTCTCAGTCATGGCATCGCCCACGGTGTCCCTGCCGAACAGCAAATTGGCTTCCTCACGGGTCAGTCTGCCGCGCAGCACACCGGCCAGCGCGCTGCCCGGGATCATGGGCAGACCGCGGCTGTCCAGCATCAGGTCGTTGTCGGTGCGGTCATTCTTGCCGCCGGAAAGGCGCAGGGGCGAAAGCTGGGTGAACCGGCAGCGATAATATAGCTTGAGCTTCTCACGCATTTTCCGTTTCCTCCTTCTCGCGGCGGTAGTACAGCAGGTGGATCGTGCTTTCCAGCGGCAGCTTCCAGCAGTCTGCAATGCTTTGCTGCAACTGCGGGAAGGACTGCGCCATCTCGCCCGCAAATTCCGGGTGTGCCGCCAGCATGGCAGGCAGTGCGGGCGTGGTGTCCGTGCCGTACAGGCTTTTCAGCAGTGTGTCGGCGCCTTCCCGTTTGTTCTTGGTCTTGATGCTCTTGACTCGGTTGCGCAGGTCCTGCAAACTGTCGGCCTCGGCCAGCATCAGGCGCAGGCGGCCCAGTGCGCCGGTGTCCAGCCGGCAGGTTTTACCGTTTGCCAGGTTCCATGCCGTTGTCTGCATGACCTCTTTTGCCTGCTGCAGCATGAGCGCACGGCGCAGCGGCTCGCAATCGCCATCCGCCGTGGGATCGAATGTATCCACCGCCGCTTTGCGTTCCACGGTCAGCGCGGCCATCTCCGATTGATTCAGCACACGGCAGCAGCCGAAACCTTCCTGTACTTGTTCCGCGGTGTCCGGGGTGAAGTGCGCCGGCAGTGCGGCGTCCTCATCGGCGGTAAAGCTGTAGACACTGCCGCCGCAGACTGCGGTACGGCGCGGCTTTTGCATCTGCCACATCGCGTTATAGCCGCCAATCGTGTAATACAGTAAGTAATCTTTGCCGGTGCGGTGGGCGGCCACGCCAAGGCTGCCCAGCAGCGCAGCGGCAGCCGTTTCCGGCGTAGGGGCATCCGTGTCAAGAATCAGGTCTGTTTCAAGCAGGACGAAGAATGGCTCGCCTTTGCGGACCGTTACCTGCGCCTCCTGCACGGGCGCGGCGGTGATGCGGCCCAGCAGCTCACACACGGCGTACTGGGCAGTTTTGCTGCGGCCAAACCGCAGCGGGGCGGTGCTCAGCAGCGCAGCGGCCCGCCCGGCCAGCGCCGCCGGCAGCGTCACCGTACCGCCATAGACCAGCCCGGCCTGCACGGCTTGCTGCATATAAAGCGTCGCGTCGGAGTTGGCGTCGCGATGCTTGTGGTGGTAGGTCGTTATCGTCGGGACGGATGCCGCCAGCAAACCGTTTTTGCCAGGCGCAGTGTAGACGCCAGACAAGGTCTTTTGCTTGCCGGTCGGGGTCTCAGCGCAACGGTTAGCATATACACCATCGTTTTTCAGGTAGACCAGCGCAAGCGGAGCTGGGTAGGAAACTTCCCCGCCGATCACCGGCGTCAGCGGGCTCCAGCGGGCCGTGCCATCCAAAAACAGCTGGCGGAAAGCGGCATCCGCCGCCGTTCCCTGCCGCAGATACGCCCCGGCCAGGCAGCCAATGACGCTGCGCGCCGGGATGGCGGTCAACTGCTCGCCGCATCCGGGCAGCGTCAGCGGCATTTTCAGCTGTACATGGTATGTCAGCGTGACCATGCCCGCATCGGGCAGGGCCGGATTTTGCGGTGCGGCAGGCTTGCCCGCGCCGCGGATGTACGCAAGCCGCACATTGCCCAGGCCGCGGTTGCGGTGGGTGCCCATGTGACGGGTCGCGGCGCAGCAGTGCTCCAGCAGGCGCACGGCCTCGGGCGAGGCATTTTCCAGCCGCACCGGCGCTTCAAACACAAGCGCTTTGGTTTTGTCCAGCGGGTCATACTGGCCCAGCACGCGGGTAAAGCGCAGGCTACCGTCATCGGCCACGCCGTCTTTCAGGCGGGTCTGGCCGCGGACGTCTGTATACAGCTGTTCCACGCGGCTGTGGTCAGCCCACGCAGGATTCTGTTTCAACCAGGCAGTGAACGCAGCCTCCTGCGGCAGGGCGGCATCCCCCACCCACAGGCAGCCTTGACGGCCCACTTTATCGCCGAACAGCTCCGCCGTGTACGCGGCGGCTTCATCGCCAAGGGCGGCCAGCTCCCCGGCAGCAGCGCGCAGGCAGCCCTTAAGCCGCCGTGCGGGGATGCGCGGCAGACCGGCGGCGGTCAGCACAATGTCGGTATCCACCGCGTTGCCGCGGCTTTCCCCATTTCCGGCGCACAGGTCGGAGTGCAGCGTGATTCGGATCACATCCATCGGTCATTTCCCCCTTCCGGCGATCCAGAGATCGTAAATTTCGGTAATGTCATACAGCGCTTTCAGCTGGTAATCCTCGTTGGGGCTGAACGCACACAGCGCATCGGCAAAATCCGGGTCGCGGTACTGAACCCGCGCAAGTTCCATTTTGGCAGCACCACGGCTTTCTTCCAGCGCGGCGGCGATCTTTTTCAGGTTGCTGCGGTTCGTGCCCTGGTCCTTGTGGTCCTGAATGTACTTTATCAGTGCCTTCGCCTTTTCCAGCGTGAACACCGTATTGCCATCCTCCACCAGCCAGGGGCGGGCCATCAGGGCGTCGGTTTTCTGCCAGCTGCGGATATTGTCCAGATTGCCGTCAATGCCGCTGTGCAGGTAGTGGAAGTCCAGCCAGCACTCCTCGGCGTGGGTCTCATGCACGGGTTTCTTGGCGTTGTCGCAGGCCTGCTCGGCCAGTGTGTAGGCGCGGGCCACCGGGTAACCGCTGTGGAAGATACAGATACCCGCGCAGGAGCTGTAGTCCTTCTTCTGATGCACGGCTTTAAGATAGTTGCGCGTGTACTCCAATGCAAAGCGGGCGTTGCAGATAAAGGTAAAGTCGTCGCCGTCGGCCACCACAATGCGGTAGTGGTAGGCGGTCTCCTTCAGACCTGGGTATCCTTCTTTCTGTAGGTACGCCATCGTATCCCGCAGCGAGGTCTCGCCTGTGCGGGTGAAGGCGTCGGCGATCTCGGCGGTGAAGGCGCGCATCGTGCTGACGCAGAAATCATAGTCGATGCTGCCGTTCAGCTTTTGCTGAATCTTCACGCCCATGTTGTTGCCGTCCGCGTGGATGACCGCCAGCAGGCTTTCCTCCTGCCATTCGGTGGTCATCTCATCCAGCAGGCGGTTTCCGTCGTTCCGCTTGTCGGAGCGTTGGCCCTTCTCCCACTTTTTGCGGTTCTCGGCGGTCAGCTCCCGCTGGCCGCCCGCAAAGGGCACGCGGCAGACGATGGGCTGGTTCGTTGTGCGGTCCCGCAGGGCAAAGGGCGCGGCGTAGTCGGCGCGGCCCGGCAGCATCCGGTTTTTCTCGGCGTCCACCGCGGCCATCAGGGCGCTGTAGTCGGCGCTGTAGTTCTGGCCGTTCGCCTCACAGCAGGCGGCCATGGGGACCATGCCGGGGGCGTTTTCCAGCACAAGGCGGCTGAACCGGCGGTTGACGCGCAGATAGGTGTCCCGGTCACGGTAAAGCACCGTCAGGTTGCCGCCGCCCCGGAACAACTCCGCCATGCCAAGCGTCCCGGCAGCAAAGGCATCCTGCACCGCCTGCAGCTTGAACGGCACATCCGCAGGCTGGCATGTGACGCCCTCCTGCTCTGCTGCGGCAAACACCCAGTCGAACGCATCGCGGATCATCTCGGTGCCGCCCACAATGTCCAGCAGCCGGTTGGAACGGAAGATGTATTCCTGCTTGGAACGAATCGTATATTGTGCAAGTATCACAGATTCTTCCTCCTTTTCCTGTGTTTTTACGAACATTATACCAACTGTTTTGTCACTTTTCCAGTATATATACAAAAAAGTGACCGTTCTATTAAAAAAGCCTCCCTTTGCAGAGGGAGGCAGGCTGGCCGGCCAAGGGGCGTCACTCGCGGACGTCCTTCACGGCCTCGGCCACGCCGACGCCGCCCATGGCGGTGCCGACGGTAGCGGCGGCGGTCTCCACCGCACCGACGGCGGTGACGCTGGCCGTGACCACGGCGGCGGAGCTGGCGCCCAGGCCAACGCCCACGGTGCCGATGGCGGCGCAGACGGGGATGGCTGCCGCGGCAGCCACGGGGGCGGCGGCCACGAGGGCAGCGCCGCACAGGATCTTCCCCAGCGGGGAAAGGTCATCGAAGAAAGACATGGTAAGCCTCCTTAGGTATGGGGTGGATGGACGGAAGAACAGGGGGAGGAGTGTCAGTCCTCCTTGCGGCTATCGTTGTAGCCGTCGTGGATCTGCTCGCACAGATCCGTAAAGACCTCCCAGAAGTCGGGCATGGCGTTTCACCTCCTGCAAAGTGGATTTTTAACGGTTCAGGGATATTCCCGGAATTGGACGAAGCGGAACTCCGTCTGGCGGTGGGTGCAGCCGTCGGCGTCGGTGCGGCTGGCGGCGCAGCGGGCACTGCAGGCGGCCACCACGGGCACGCCGCGGCTTTGCAGCAGCCGCACGACCCTGGCCGTCAGGGTCATCTCGCCCTGGCAGAGCACGCAGGCCGGGCGCAGGGCCAGGATGCGCGCCGCCCACTCGTCGGCCATGGCGGCCACCGCAGCGGCGGAAAGCGCGGGCGGCACATCGGGAAACGGCAGGTCGAGGATCTCGCCGTAGACCTGCGCCGCCCGGCGCTGTGCCGCGCCCCAGCTGCCGCTGGGATGGTTGGTAAAGTTGACGAACACCGCGGTATACCTCCTTCGGTTGGGGTTTGCTTTCTGCTTACACCCCTGCTATAGGGCCGGTGCCGGGGAAAGTTAAAAAGAAAATAAAAAAATATCGTTTTTTTCCTCTCGGCCCCCTCTGGGAGGGGGCTCCGCCCGCAGGCGGTGGGGGAGAGAGCCTGACGGGAGGAGTAAGGGCTTCGGGCTGCTGCAAAACGCTTTTCGAGAGCATACGGCCTGCCCCTTTGCGCGTACCTCGGTTTTTCGGCCCGGTTTTTGCCTGCAAAAGAAGGGGGTACGCGCAGGCCCCCGGCAGAAAAATGCAGTGCCGCCCAGCAGATTTTGTGTAGAACGTAGACAAAAAACGACGTGCGTGCTATAATAAAGGAGCAAAACAGGCGGCTTGCACAAGGATAGGTGCATTGACACCGTGCGTTTCCGTTGTTTTTGCAGATGTATCTTACCCGCGCCGCGGGAATTGAAACCGATTTTGAATATTTGTTTGCTTTTTATTTTTGGAAGATGTATCTTACCCGCGTTGCGGGAATTGAAACATGATATCTATCGTACATTTATTATTGTATGCCATGATGTATCTTACCCGCGTTGCGGGAATTGAAACCTTGCCATTATTATCAATATAAGTATAAGTCATGATGTATCTTACCCGCCCCATTGCGGGAATTTTCCCACCCTCCTTTAACTTTCCTTTTCCTCCGCCCTATAGAAAAAGCACGCCCTTCGGCGGCTGAAACCGGCCCGGTGGGCGTGCTTTTTTCGTTATTCTACCCTTTTATCGTCAGGAGAAGATCATGAGCAATATCCTTTTGTTCTTTATGAGTGCCTATAAGCCAGACATCAAAAACGGTGCCTACAGCCGCGCGCAAACCAACGAGACGGTCCTGTATGAGCTGCAAAAGCAGAAGGAGCGCCGCCCCGATACGGTCCTGGCCCTCTGCAGCGCCAGCGTCCGCAATGTTGCCAGCGTGCCCGCGCCGGACGGCGGCGAGGATATTACGACCCTGGACTACTTCCGGCAGCAGGTCCTGCCCGCAGCCGGGATCCCGGCGGACAGCTTTGTCTCCATCCCCGTGCCCGACAGCATGAACGAAGGCGCCCAGGCCAAGGCCATCCAGGATATTGTGCAGAAGGTTCAACCCGGTGACACGCTCTACATCGACCTGTCCGGCGGTATGCGTGACACCGCCATGCTGCTGGTGGCTGTGGCCCGCTACCTGCGCGACATCCGCGACGTCACCGCCCATGTGCTGTATACCGAGTTGGTGGAAGGCAAACCCTTACTTGTCCGCGACAGTGACAAGCTGTACGACCTGTTTGACCTGATCTCCGCCACGGATGAGTTCTTTGCCACGGGCCGCACGGGGCGGCTGTCCGGCTACCTGCGCGTTTCCGCCGTCAGCTCCCCCAAGACGGCTACCCTGCTGAACAGCATCGAGAAATTCTCGGAGGATCTGCTGCTCTGCAATGCGGCCCGCCTGCTGGATGACATCTCGGCCCTGAAAGCCGCCCTGACCGACGTGCTAAAGGACACCAACGTCACCCGCAATAAGCTGGACACCCTGCTTTACGACCTGCTGAACGAGGGCTTTAAAAAGGAGTTCCGCAACCTGGACAAAAAGAAGGCCCGCGCCCTGCCCACGCTGGTGCGCTGGTGCCTGAACCACGATATGTTCCAGCAGGCGTTCACCCTGCTGAGCGAGCAGACGCCCGCCTTTGTGTGCAGCCACATCTTTGTGCAGCCCACCCAGAAGGGCGTTGACTTCCTGGCGTCCCAGCTGCAGAACAAGGGCAAAAACTGGTCGTATCCGCTGTTCCACTTCCACTTCTGCCGCACCGCCCTGATGGCAGCGGAGATCAAGAAGAACAACAAGCCGGGCCTGATTTTTGATTCGGACCTGCGGCTGGACCGCACGGCCTCCAACGCCGACGACACCACGTTCTTCCGCATTGCCACTGACGACGAGCTGAACCGGTATCTGGACCGCTCCGTTCAGGAGGGGCTGCTGCTGTTGGATGAGTCACAGCGTGGCAGGCTGATCGAGACGATCCTCGGCTACCAGAAGGTACAGCAGTACCGCAACCAGATCAACCACGCCAGCGATACCGTCGGCCTGTTGCCTTTGACGGTGCGCGATGTACGCGCCACGCTGGAGGAGATCTGCACCGCGCTGGATACCATCACCGATCTGAACCCCAACAGCAACGGTGTGCACCGCCTTTCTCTGACAGAAAGACTCAGCTACGTTCCGGCTCAATAACATCAGCATCTTTATTTACAAAAAAGCAGACCTTGCCGGGTCTGCTTTTTCTATACCTAATAACAGATACAATCACAGCATGGAACCCCATTTAAAGCTCCATGATTTCAGAGATATTATGTCATCATGACATAATATCATATTTATTTCGACTGTATTTTGCCTGGTTTCTTGCACCGACTGTACCAAAAGTAAGGTTATGGCATAAAATATCAAAACTTATTAACAAAGCTCTGGGTTCCGCTGTATAATGTTATATCAAATCAAAGGAACGTCAGGAGTGATACCACCATGCCCGTGTACGGCTACTGCCGCATTTCCACACCACAGCAGAATATCGAGCGCCAGGTGCGCAACATTGCCGCTGCCTACCCTGCAGCGCATATTGTGCGGGAGGTCTACACCGGCACGGCCTGCCGCGGACGGCAGGAGCTGGACAAGCTGCTGCACGTTGTACAGCCCGGGGATACCATCGTGTTTGACAGTGTTTCCCGCATGAGCCGCAGCGCCGAGGAGGGCTGCGCCCTGTACGAAGCGCTGTATAACCGCGGTGTGACGCTCTGCTTTTTGAAGGAGCCTCACATCAACACCGACACCTACAAACAGGCCTTGCAACGGCAGGTCAGCTCTTCGCCGGAGACCGGCAGCGCCGCAACGGACCGTTTTGTTTCCGGCATTATGGACGCATTGAACCGCTACACCGCCGACCTTGCCAAGGAGCAGATTCGTCTTGCCTTTGCCCAGGCACAGAAAGAGGTGGACGACCTGCACCAGCGTACCCGCGAGGGCATCCTGACGGCGCGCCTGAACGGCAAGCAGATTGGCCAGACGCCGGGGCGAAAGCTTACCATAAAAAAATCTGCCCCCTGTAAGGAGCAGATCAAAAAATACAGCCGTGATTTCGATGGAACTCTCACTGATGCCGACTGCATCAAGCTGATTGGCATCGCACGGAATACGTATTACAAGTATAAGCGGGAGCTGCGGGAAGAATTCACTCGGAATATGGAATCCTGAAATAGTCCAAATACGCTTTGAACCGATCTTGTGCTGCAAGGCAGGTATCCATTAGATACCCATGTTCTTGATTCCATTCGTGCAGGCCGCGGTAATAGTACAGTTTTGAATCATCTTCTATAATAAACGGTACAATATTGTTTTTCAGGCACTCTTTAAAAAGGATCAGCCGCCCTACACGCCCATTCCCGTCTTGAAACGGGTGAATACATTCGAAGTCATGGTGAAATGCCACAATTTGTTCCAGAGAATGCGTTTTGGATCCATTATACGCAGCCAACAAGGCTTTGATCTGAGACGCTACCTCTTCCGGCTCAGCTATGGCACGCCCGCCAACTTCGTTCGGTACGCGCTTATATTCACCGACCGCAAACCAGTCTTTTCTGGAGTCACTTGTCCCATTTTTCAATGTGAAATGCAGCCGTTTGAGGAATGTCTCTGATAACGGCTGCATCGCGTTTTCAATAACATAATCAACGCATCGAAAGTGGTTGGTGGTTTCTATAGTGTCATCAACATTCACCACACTATTTTCCATTCCAATTGTATTCGTCTCAAAAATATAGCGGGTCTGTTCATGCGTCAGGCGACTTCCCTCGATATGATTGGAATTGTACGTCAAATCGATTTGAACTTTGTGGTAGATTCCGCCCTTCCTCTGCTTCCTTTTTTCCTCCCGCAGAACAGACAGCAGGTCGTTTTTTATTTTTGCGTTCTTGCGTTTTGGCTTTTCCGCTGTTTCCGGGATTTTCCAAGTCTTTCCGGCAAGAATTGTCCCATGAATTTTGCCTATAGCGCAATAATTCCGGACAGACCGCGCAATATAGTATAGCACATTATCGGCAAAAAATCTAAGTCTTATTCATTTATTTTCTGTTTTTGCCGATATCAATGGCGGTCTTTTCCCCGTCGCAATACGATGATTTTATTTTTTTATTCTATCCAGTACTCTATTAAAGTCCTGCATAGATGCATCGATTATCCATAGTATAGCTGCACCATTTTCGAAATTGTTGATGGATATTCCTTTGAGAATGGGTTTCAGGGTGTCCCTGATATGCTTGTGTGTATAAACACATGCAATGCTTGCTAACGTTCGCTTTCGCTCACGTTACCCCTTCGGACCGCTGCGGCACCGTTTTTTCCGCAGCCAGAGCCGCCCATCCCGCGATAAGCCCAATGAACAAAAAATCCAGTAACTTTATAAATAGATTTCCTTCTTTCTTGCACTACTTGATTCGTATAAGGATAGGGTCATATTGTATTTGTAGCGTAACAAGCAGGGAAACCCTTATGAAATAAGCGATCACAAGATTTCCCTTGCTTGTATATTGTATTAGTATTTCATTCAACCCGATCGAGTGCTCTACGTTTGCCTTCCCTTAATTTTCCGAAGCGGCTGTTGCACAAGGAAAATTTCCAAGTGCAGCAGCCCCTTTACGGTTAAATGTTTCCTGAAGCACAAAAACACTCGCCATAGACCCCCTAATTTCCAAAAAACAGATAACTCAAACAGGCCCTTCTGAATAACGATTGTTTTCCAGAGGAGCCTGTTT
>ERZ826613.3293-NODE-3293-length-13679-cov-8.998532_pt1 | contig 13679 bp, 10 predicted proteins | sample MGYA00519925_ERZ826613 | MGnify/ENA primary metagenome ERZ826613 (study PRJEB31778, sample SAMEA3449236) | human gut metagenome | biome: human gut; feature: human-associated habitat; material: faeces | place: United Kingdom | collected 2010/2012 ... | reverse complement strand
TCGGAATTATTGCAGCAATTACCACAATTAAGACTGGCACCGAATATTTTAACTAGAAAGTTGAATATTGGGTCGGAATGTCTTCTTTGTGAGTATGGTATTCGATATGAAAGTGTCAGAGAACATAATGGAAGAATGATATTGCTGAGTAAGAGTACATCATAACGAGATACACGAGTGACGATTCGTGACGGTTGTGACGGTATTTTCTATATAGGTAAATAATCGTCACAATCGTCACAACCGACACAAAAAGAAAGGTGTGAGCGTATAGATGAAACAAATACAAATACCTGAAGAATTATTTATGCAGTTGATAAAATATCATCTACTTGATATGCAGGAATTACAGCCAAAGATAAAAGAAGGTCTGGAAAGTAAGTTGGATTCGATATCTATGAGATTGCTGTATTCAAAATATAAGACTGCGATAACAGAGGAAGAAAAACAAAAAGCCAGACAGGAATATTTGGATAGACGTGGAGTACCAGATAGTTTTCGCTGGTAAATTCTTGAGCATAATAAACAGGAGCGTGTCACGCTCCTGTCAGCGGCGGAGAACGAACGGATTCACCAACGGAAGTCGGCAGGCATCCCGATGCTTTCGAGGTAACGCTGCCGCGCCTGTTCGCGTTCGGCTTCGGTTGCGGCGGTTTTGTACTGGGTGAAGCGTTCATGGCAGATCATCGCGTCGAGCTTTCGGGAAAGTTCCCGGCGAATGGCTTCCTCCGCGGATGGATTGTTATAGAGATGATAGAGGATTAAGTCGCAGAACAGATCCTGCGAAATCTGGACGTTTTTCATGTTTTTCTCCCTTCCGCGTCGCTTGTGACGCTTGCGTCGCTATTTTTGACAATGAGCCAATGTGTAAAATAGCGACGCATGCGACGCGAGCGTCACACTTTTGCTTTTTCAAGAGTCAGAATGATGATGCGATTGGCGTGAGAACGTTTGGTTTTGTACAAAATTCCATAATCATTGTACAAAAGATCGGCGTTGGCGTTCAGGTGTCGGGTTAGCACATGGGTGAGCAGGGGGACGTCCGCAAGCTGAGCGTGGAGCTCAGAAGGTGTGCCGCGCCATTCGGGAGAAAGCGGCGTGACCAGCTTGGAAACGGAGAGGAGAACGGGGTCTGGCGGCGTTCGCCAGACCTCGGTTTCCGCTTTGATGAGCTTCCAGACGCATTTTTCGTGATCGAATTGGAGCAGCAGCTCCTGATCCTGCTGGTCGCGTCCGACGACGCTCAACACGGCGTTGGTGTCGGTGCGCTTCTTCTTTTGCAGGATGAACGCACCGTCTGCCGCGCCCAATAGACCGTTTGTGCCGGAGATCATGTCGAAGCTGTCCTCGGATTCCATCTTGCGCGTATGGTGGACGATGAGCAGGCAGAGGTTGTGCTTGTCGCTGAACGCCTTGAGCCGACCGACAATCTCGTAATCGTTGGCGTAATTGTATTTGTCGCTTCCGATTTCCCGAATCTTCTGCAAGGTGTCCACGATCATCAATCTGGTTTCTGGATGATGGGCAAGAAACGCTTCAAGCTGATCGAGCAGCCCGCCGCCAAGCGTCATGGACTGCGTCGCAAAGTGCAGATTCGGCGTATCCTCCGAGCCGAACATCTTGTACAGGCGTTTCTGGATGCGGGCGTAGTCATCTTCAAGAGCGAGATACAGCACCTCGCCCGGATGCACGTCATACTGCCAAAGGGAAATTCCCGTCGCGACATGATAGCTGAGCTGCGCCATGAAGAAGGATTTGCCGATCTTCGGCGCGCCGACGAACAGGTAAGCTCCGGCGTAGAGCAGACCGTCGATGATGGCGGCTTTCGGGGGATAGGTCGTGTCGTAGAGTTCTGTCATGGAAAGTGTGTGCAGAGAGTTGTTATTTTTCCTGTCCTTTGGTATAATGTCATTGGTTTTATTGTTATTTGACTGCTCCCCGGCTGCGCCAACAGCCGGAATCGGGGCGGTCATTTTTGTTTGGTCGAGCATATTTCTCTGGTCGGGCATGAATCAAACCTCCTTCATACCGTCAAGGAGCAGAAGCAGGTGATCCAGCCTCGCCGCCCAATCCGAATCCGGCAGGGAACCGGATTCGGACAGGCGGCCGCAGAGGAACGCGAGTTCCTGCTTCATGGCTTTGTACACCCTCGGATTGCCTTGAACGGTGATTTCAAATTTCAGCAGCCTTGCGATGATGTAGTCCTGCTTGGTCATGCCGGAGAGCCGCACCATGCTGTCGAGCAGCGCGTCTTCTTCCGGCGACATGCGGAAGGAAACGGTTCTGCTTCGCCAGCGGTTGCAGCAGTCCATCACTTTTCGGGACACGGTTTATCCTCCTCCTTTGTCCATTCACTGTTGAGCCGGTTTGCCATTTCGGTCTGCTTGGTGGGAAAAAGATGGGCGTAACGATAGGTGATGTCGATGCTTTCGTGCCCGACGCGCTCGGCAATGGCGACGGCGGAAAAGCCCATTTCAATCAGCAGGGAAACGTGGCTGTGTCTGAGATCGTGAATCCGGATGCGTTTAACGCCCGCGGCTTTCGCACCCCTGTTCATCTCATGGTGCAGATATGCCTTGGAGATGGGGAAGATGCGGTCGTCGGGTTCCAGCCCATACAGCGACTTGATGTAGTCCTGCATCTCATCCACGAGAAACTGCGGGATTTTGATCGTTCGGTTGCTCTTGGGCGTCTTGGGCGGCGTGATGATGATATTGCCCTTGATGTTTTGAAGGGATTTGTTGATGGTCAGCGTCTGCCGCTCGAAGTTGAAATCCGAAGCGGTCAGCGCCAGCAACTCGCCCAGCCGGATGCCGCACCAGTACAGCACCTCGAAAGCATAGTAGGAAGTCGGCTTGTCCATCATCACTTTGGCGAATTTCAGATACTCGTCCTTTGTCCAGAACAGCATTTCTTTGTGTGAATCCTTCCCCATGTTGCCGACGATCTCGGCGGGATTCTTTTGCAGGCGGTAGTAGCGAACCGCATGGTTGAAAATCGCGCTGAGCTGGCTGTGGATGGATTTGAGATAAGTGGTCGAGTACGGCTCACCGTTCGGCTTTTTCAGGTTCATGATTTCGTTCTGCCATGCGATGATGTCCTTCGGCTCGATGGCGTTGATCGGGCGATCCTTGAAATACGGCAGAATCTTCAGGTCGATCATGTTGTTCTTGGATTCCCACGTGCTTTCGCGGATGCGCATCTGTTTGTCGTTTCGGTAGATTTCAACGAAGTCCGAAAACTTCATGTTCAGGTCGGCGGTGCTTTGCAGCAGAAAGCGGCGTTCCCAGTCCAGCGCGTCGCGCCGACGGGCAAAACCGCGTTTCATTTTCCGTTTCTTTACACCGCGAAAATCCTCGTAGTAGAAAGAAACGAAGTAGGTTCCATTGGTGTCCTTGTAAGCGGGCATTACATCGCCTCCCCGTTGTCTGCCGAGGCGTTCATGCCGTAGATCCGTTCATAGTAGTATCTGCGGCTGACCTTCCCGGAGATGGTCGTGTAGTTCTTCGCTTCAAGCTCGGCGTTCCATTTGTGGATGAGCTTGTAGGCGCTGGTGGTGGAAATGCCGAGGTCTTTGGCGATTTCCGGCGCGGTGACGAGAATAGAGTTGTTGGTTTTCATGGTGTGTTCCTCACTTTCCGGATACTATATATTTTTGCTTAGTATCGACGCTTTTATCATACACTAAACAAATATACTTAGCAAGCCCTTTTGAAGAAAAATTTCTAACTTTTTTTATTTAGTATCCCTTGAGCGGGATTTTTTCGTATGGTATACTGAGCGGGAACGAGATGAATCAGGGAGGAACACCGCTATGGCAGTGGGGGATAGAATCAAACGGGTGCGGAATTTCCGCGGGATGACGATGAAGGAGCTGGGAATGGCGGTCGGCTTCGATGAAAAGAGTGCGGATGTCCGCATTGCTCAGTATGAAAACAATTCCCGAAAACCCAAAGAAGAGCTGATGCGGAAAATCGCTGCGGCACTGGATGTGAGCGTGGCATATCTGGAAGACCCGACGATGAACGATGCGGAGGGGATTCTTCACGCGCTCTTTGAGCTGGACGACCAGTACCCATGGATGCACCTTGTCGAAACCGTCGATAACGCGGATGCCGACCTGCCGCATAAGCGCGTGGCAGTCTGCTTTGATTACAACATCCTTGACAGCTTCATGGCTGAGTGGATGCTCCGCAAGCAGCAGCTCCGGCGCAGGGAGATCACCCGCGAGGAATATCAGGAATGGAAGCTGAACTGGCCTTCCACCGCCGACGACTGCGGGAAGTTCAAACCGAAAAAAGCGTGGAGAAAAGAATAAAGACATGAAAAACCCTCCGAAACTTTGCCGTTTCGGAGGGCATTTTCATGTCTTCCTCAAATTTTGAAGAATAAGACCGAAAGTATCAAATCCGTATCATTTGGCTTTTGATGGGATCAAAAACTGAACAATACTTGACTTTTTTGACCGTTTCGGATTATTCCCATTCCACCGTTGCCGGCGGCTTGGTGGTGATATCATACACGACGCGGTTGACACGCGGCACTTCATTGACGATGCGCGCGCTGACCTTGGCCAGCAGGTCGTAGGGCAGACGCGCCCAATCGACGGTCATGAAGTCGTCGGTCGTCACGGCGCGGATGGCCAGCACGAAATCGTGCGTGCGCTCGTCGCCCATCACGCCGACGGTGCGGGTGTTGGTCAGCACGGTGAAATACTGGTTGATGTCGCGGTCAAGGCCCGCCAGCGCGACTTCCTCGCGGAGAATCGCGTCGCTCTCGCGAACGGTTTCCAGTTTGTCGGGCGTGATGTCGCCCATGATGCGGATGGCCAGGCCGGGGCCGGGGAACGGCTGACGCCAGACCATGTCGTGCGGCATGCCCAGCTCCTCGCCGACCCTGCGCACTTCGTCCTTGAAGAGCATGCGCAGCGGCTCAACAAGGCCGCCGATGAATTTCGCGCGCACATCGGCCGGCAGACCGCCGACGTTGTGGTGCGACTTGATGACCGCGCTGCCCTTGACCGAGCCGGACTCGATGACGTCCGGATAAATCGTGCCTTGGGCGAGGAATTCTACATCTTCAAGCTTCTTGGCTTCGTCGGCGAAGCAGTAGACGAATTCGCCGCCGATGAGCTTGCGCTTCGTCTCCGGATCGGAAACGCCTGCCAGCTTGGTCAGGAAGCGCTCGCGCGCGTCCACGATGACCAGATTCACCGGGAACTGCTTGGTGAAGACCTCGCGGACGGACTCGGTTTCATTCTTGCGCATGAAACCGTGATCCACGTAGACGCAGGTCAGCCGCTCGCCGATGGCGCGGGAAATCAGCGCCGCCGCGACGGAGGAATCCACGCCGCCGGAGAGGCCGAGCATCACGCGGCCATTCGGGCCGACCTGCTCGCGAATGGAGGCGATGGCGTTGTCGATGAAGGTACTCATCGTCCAGTCGCCCGTGCAGCCGCAGACGTTGTACAGGAAGTTGGCGATGACCTTCTGGCCCTCTTCGCTGTGGGTGACTTCCGGATGGAACTGCACCGCGTAGATGCGCTTTTCGGGGTTCGCCATCGCGCAGAACGCGCAGTTTTCGCTGTGGGCGATGGAGGTGAAGCCCTCCGGCGCATGGGTGACGTGGAAGGTGTGGCTCATCCACGCGACGGACTGCGCCTTCATGCCGGCAAACAGCGGGCTGCTCACGTCGAAATCGACCGGAATGCGGCCATATTCGCGCTGGGCGGCGCGCTCGACGGTGCCGCCGAGGGTGTAGGCCGTCAGCTGCATGCCGTAGCAGATGCCCAGCACCGGGATGCCCTGCTCGTAAATGGCCGGGTCGATATGCGGCGCGTCCGCGTCAAGCACGGAAGCGGGGCCGCCGGAGAGGATGATGCCCACCGGCTTCTTTTCAAGGATTTCGGAAAGCGGCGTCAGGTAGGAAACAACCTCGCAGAAAACCTTGGCTTCGCGCACACGGCGGGCGATCAGCTGGGTATACTGCGCGCCGAAGTCCACCAGGACAATTCGCTGCACATTTTGCATCGGATGCGGTACCTCCTTTGGTTATCGGGAAAAAACAAGCCGTCCGCAAAGGGACGTAAGCCATAGCTTTTATTCTACACAGTTTTCCGTGCGAAATCAAGAGAACGCGGGAAAAAGTTCGCGCATTCGGCGCTTTTCGGCAGGTTTGATGAAGGAAGACGGGCGGTTTGCGCGCTTTTCAACCGCACAAAGCCGTGGTATAATCAGAAAAGATTTGGAAAAGACAGAAGGAGGACGGCGCATGTTTCAAAATCGGGATACCATCGCGGCGCAGGCGACGGCGGCGGGAGAGGGCGGCGTGGCGATTGTCCGCGTGAGCGGGGCGGACTGCCAGCGGATCATATCGCGCGTATTCCGGGCGAAGAATGGGAAGCCGCTGGAAAACCGCGTGCTGACCTACGGCTGCGTGATGGAAAACGGCGAGATCGCGGATGAAGCGATGGCCGTTCTGATGCGCGCGCCGCACAGCTATACAAGGGAGAACGTCGCGGAGATTCACTGCCACGGCTCGCAGGCGCTGGTCGGCAAGATTCTGAGGCTGCTGATGGCGGCGGGCGCGCGGATGGCCGAGCCGGGCGAGTTCACCTATCGGGCGTTCATGAACGGGCGCATTGATCTGGCGCAGGCCGAGGGCGTGATGCGGATGATCCGCGCGGGCAGTGAGCGCGCCATGCGCAGCGCCGTGCGGCAGATGGAGGGCGGCGTATCCGCGTTCGTGCGGACGGCACGGGCGGAGATCACGTCCCTGCTGGCGGCGATGGCTGCGGCGATCGACTTCCCGGACGAGGTGGAAGAGACGCAGACCGCGCTGGAAGTGACGGCTTCCTGCAAAGCGATTGCGGCCAGATTGGAGGCCGCCTGTGACGCGCGGGCGGGGCGTATCGAGGATGAGGGATTGCGCGTGGTGCTCTGCGGCAGGCCGAACGCGGGCAAGAGCAGCCTGCTCAACGCGCTGCTGGGCGGCGAGCGCGCGATTGTGACGGATATTCCCGGCACGACGCGGGATACGCTGACCGAAGCCATGCAGATTGGCGGCGTGCGCGTGCTGCTGACGGATACGGCGGGGCTGCGCGAGACGGGCGACGCAGTGGAGCGCATTGGCGTGGAGCGCGCGAAAAAGGCGCTGTCGGAAGCGGATGTGCGGGCGCTGGTGCTCGATGGCGCCAGCCCGCTGACCGAAGAAGACAAAGCGGCGCTCTTCGGCCTCGCCCCGCAGCTGATTATTTTGAGCAAGGGCGATCTTGCGCCCGTGCTCACGGCGGACGAGGTGCGCGCGGCCTTTGGCGACGTGCCGACAGTGGCGGTCTGCGCGCCGCGCGGCGAGGGCATGGAAGCGCTCAAGGAGGCGCTGGCGGCGTTTGTGCCGGAGGATGGCGCGGAATCCTCGGCGTTGTCTCAGGCGCGCCATGTGGAGGCGGCCAGGCGTGCGTGCGCGGCGCTCTCCGATGCGGTGGCTGCGCTTTCGGACGGCATGCCGCTGGATGTCGCGGCGGTCGATCTCTCCGCCGCGCTCGACGCGCTGGGCGAAATCACGGGCGAAACGATGAGTGAAAAGGTCATCGACGAGGTGTTTGCCAAGTTCTGCGTGGGCAAATGAAACGTCCGGGTGACCGGAAAGAAGAATCGCTTGTTCAGACGGCCTGATGGTGGTACAATAAACACAGAAAGTGAATTTCATGGAGGTTGATGTTCTATGAAAAGACGTATCGGAATCCTCACCAGCGGCGGCGACTGCCCCGGCTTGAACGCGGCAATCCGTGGCGTGACCCGCGCGGCGTATGAATTGTTTGACGCGGAGATTGTCGGCATCCACGACGGCTATCGGGGTCTCATCACGGGCGACTATCAGGAGATGAAGCGCAGCCAGTTCTCCGGCATCCTGACCCTTGGCGGCACGATTCTTGGCACGGCGCGCACGCCCTTCCGCGATATGCGCAAGATTGGCGAAGACAACGTGGACAAGGTTGCCGCGATGAAAAAGACCTACAAGGATTTGAAACTTGACTGCCTTGTCACCCTCGGCGGCAATGGCACGCACAAGACGGCGAACCTCCTTTCCAAGGAAGGGCTGAACGTCATCGGCCTGCCCAAAACGATTGACAACGACCTGTACGGCACGGACTTCACGTTCGGCTTCCACACAGCGATGGACATTGCGACGGAGGTCATCGACCGCATCCACACCACGGCGGCGTCGCATGGGCGCTGCATGGTAGTGGAAATCATGGGCAACAAGGCGGGCTGGCTGACGCTGTATTCCGGCGTGGCGGGCGGCGCGGATGCCATCCTGATTCCCGAAATCCCCTATAAAATTGAAAAGGTTGCCAAGGTTGTCGAAAGCCGCGCCAAGAGCAACAAGGGCTTCACGATTATCGCGGTGGCGGAGGGCGCAATGACCCCCGAAGAAGCGAAGATGGGCAAGAAGGAACGCGAAGCCAAGCGCGCGGCGGAACATTTCTCGTCCAGCGCGTATGTGGCGCAGCAGCTTCGCGACCTCGTGGGCGTGGAAGCGCGTGCGGTTGTGCCGGGTCACATCCAGCGCGGCGGCAGCCCGAATGCCTACGACCGCGTGCTGTCCACGCAGTTTGGCGTGCACGCGGCGGAACTTATCCGCGACGGCGTGTACGGCGTAACCGTGGCGCTGAAGGGCAACGAAATCACCCACAACAAGCTGTCCGACATTGCCGGCGTGCCGAAGCTGGTTCCGCCGGACAACACGATGATTACGACCGCCCGGAATATCGGCATCTCGTTCGGTGACTAATCATACTGCTTTATCTGGAAATAGTATAATTGCGCAAGAGGCTGCGGAAGGACAAACCGTTCTTTCACAGCCTTTTTTCATGCGCGAAAAGCAAAAAGGAAAATGAAGTTGACAAATTCCTGTATTGTTGTATAATGGAAACAAAAAAAGATGCTGACAAGCACGAAAAATGGTGAATTACACGCCGTCAGCAGAAGTTCGTAATTTCAAAAGGAGGCAGTCTATGCGCTTTTTCCACCTGTCCGACCTCCATCTGGGCATCAAACTCTACGAGCATGACCTGCTGAAAGATCAGAAGGCAATTCTTGATGAAATCGTCGCGCTGACCCAGCAGTATCAGCCCGACGCCGTTGTTTTCGCGGGGGATATTTACGATCGTTCCGTGCCGCCTGTCGAAGCGGTTGCGCTGTTCGACGACTTCATGACGCAGCTCCGCGCGGCGCTCCCGAACGGCGAAATCATGCTGATTTCCGGCAACCACGACAGCGCGCAGCGGCTCGATGTCTTCCGCAGCGAACTGTCTGATCGCGGCATCCACATGATTGGCAATCCGCCCATGCAGAAGGGCGAAACCATCGAGCGCGTCACCCTGACGGACGATTTCGGTGCGGTGAATTTCTACCTGCTGCCGTTCGTGCGGCCGGGCATGGTGCGCCTTGTGACCGGGACGAAGGAGAACGGCGACAATTTGAGCTATCCCGAAGCATTTTCGCGTCTGCTGGCGCTGTCGCCGCTGAACCCCGACGAGCGGAACGTGCTGGTCAGCCATCAGTTCTTCCTGCCCGATGGCGGCGACGCGGAGAACATCGAGCGCGCGGAGAACGAGGTGAAGCAGGTCGGCAATCTGGATGCAATTCCCGCGTCGTTGATTGCGGATTTTGACTATGCCGCGCTGGGACACATCCACAAGCCGATGAAAGTCGGCAGTGAAACGCTGCGTTACTGCGGCACGCCGATGCCCTACTCCCTCAGCGAGGAAAATCAGCAGAAGGGTATCTTGATGGTGGAAATGGGCGCGAAAGGCGACGTGCAGACGACGGTTTTGCCGCTGCACCCAGTCCATCAGGTGCGGAAGCTGCGCGCGACGCGGGAAACGCTGCTGTCCGGCGCGAGCGAGGATTTCGTGTCCATCTGCGTGATAGGCGCGGAGGCGGCGGAGATGGTGGGTCTGCGCGAGCTGCTGCGGGAGAGGTACCCGAATCTGCTGGAGCTTCGGCGCGAGGAAAAGGAAACGGTGGAGCTGGAAGCACTGCAGGAGCGCACGGAAACGCTCTCCCCCTACGAGCTGTGTCTGCAATTTGCGGGCGAGCGGCTGAACGCCGAGGAAAAGTCGCTGCTGACGGAGGTCATGAACGCCATGAAGGAGGAAAACGCATGAAACCGATTCGCTTGACGATGCAGGCCTTTGGCTCTTACGGCGAAAAAACGGAGATTGACTTCCAAAAGGGCGGCGATTTTTTCCTCATCAGCGGCGACACGGGGTCGGGCAAATCCACCATTTTCGATGCAATGATGTTCGCGCTCTACGGCGAAGTGAGCACAAACGGCAGCGGCAAGGAAAACGAGCTGCTGAGCCAGTTTGTGGACGTGCGGAATGACAAGCCGCTTGTGTCGCTTGTCTTTACGGCGCATCAGCATGGGCAGGAGGAAACGTACAAGATTACGCGCACGCCGCGGCACATCCGCCCCGCCAAGCGAACAGGTGCAAAGCAGCAGGAGGAGGGCGAGACGGCGGAGCTGCTGATGCCGGACGGCTCGCAGTATCCGGGCAAGCTGTCGGACACGAACCGCAAAATCGAAGAGATTGTGGGCTTGACGGCAGATCAGTTCCGCAAAGTGGTGATGATTGCGCAGGGCGAATTTATGGATTTCCTGCGCGCGGACAGCAAGGCAAAGACAGCGCTGCTGCGCGATTTGCTGAAAACGGACTACTATTATCAGTTGAGCGAACGCCTGAAGACGCTGGCGAAGGAGAAGAACACCGCGGCGAAGACCCAGCGGGCGAATATGTCCTTTTTTGCGGGGAGAGCGGTGACGGAGGGGCTGCCGGAGGAAGATGCGCAGGCGCTGGAAGCGGCGAAAGGCACGGTCATCAAAGCCGCCGAAAAATTGCAGCCTGAACAGGTGGATACGCTGGCGGAGGTGCTGTCCGACGTGTGCGCGCGCTTGCAGCTGCAGCAGGGTGAATTGGCGCAACAGCAGACAGCGGCGCAGAAAGACCGCGACGAGTGCATGAAGCGAATCGAAGCCGCACAGCCGCTGATGAAGCGCTTTGAAGAGCTGGAGAGCGCGGAAAAGGCACTGCAAGAATGCGCGGCACAGGCGGATGAAATCGAGAAAAAGCGCGGGCTGATTGGCAAAATCCGCGATGCGTGGGCCATCGAACCGAAGTATCAGCGCATGAAGGACGCACAGAAGGCATTGACGGATGCACAGCGGGAATTAGCAGCGAAGCAGCAGGAACTTCCGAAGCTGAAGCAGACGGCGGCGGATGCGGCGGCGCTTCATCAGCAGATGGAAAAGACGAAGGATGCGGCAACAACGCACTGCGCGGAGGTTGAAACGAAGGTCGAAAAGGCGCTGGAAACTTTTGTTGCGCTGGAAAAGGCGGAAAAGGCGCTGCGTCAGGCGGAAGAAGCGGATACGAAGGCGAAGGCGGATGCGGAATCAGCCAAGAAAGCACTGGATGGTTTCAAGAAGCAGGAAGACGCGTGGCGGACGCAGGAAGCGGAATTGCAGGGCGCAGAAGCCGCTTATGAGGTCTGCAAGCAGCAGAATCAGCAGTATCGCGACCTGAAAAAATCGCTGGAGGAATTGCACGGCAGCCAGAAAGACGTGCAGGAGAAAGCACGGCAAGCAGAAGCGGCGGCGGAAACGTATGTCGGCGCAACGCAAAAATATCAGCGGGCACAGAATGAATATGATGATTATCGCTTGGCGTTCCTCAACGCGCAGGCGGGTCTATTGGCGCGTGAACTTGCGCCCGGAAAGCCTTGCCCGGTCTGCGGCGCGCTGGAACATCCCGCGCCGTGCCAGCTGACGCAGGAAAATCAGCAGCTGAACCGCGAGGAGCTGGAGCGGCGGCGTAAGGCGGCGGATGACGCGGCGAAAGCGCAGGAAGAGAAAGCAAAAGAATCGGAATCGGCGCAGGTCAAGCTGACAGAGCGGCAAAAAGCCGCTGAAGAAGCGGAAAAGAAGCTGGTAGAGAACGCGAGGAACATCCGCGAAAATGTGCCGATGGCAACGGCGGCGGATGTGGAAGCGATGCTGACGGCATGGCTGCCGGAACTGCAAAGCGCGTCGAAGTCGGTTCAGGCGAAGGTGGACGCACTGAAGAAAGTGCGGGAGAATCTCGACGGCGCGAAAGCAGAGCGCGACAAGCTGGAAAAGGCAGCATCCACCGCGCAGGAGACGGCAAAATCCACCGCAGTGAAAAAGGCTGAAGCAGAAAAAACGTGGAAGCTGCATCAGGAAGAACTGTCCAGCAACGCATACCGCACGCGCGAGGACGCGGTGGCACAGCGCACACAGGCGCAGGAAGCGAAGCAAAAGGCGGAAGCGGCGGCAAGTCAGGCTGCGGAAAAAGAACGGCAGGCGCAGAAAGCGGAAACAGAATGTACAGCACGGATTCAGCAGCTGGATGCGGAAATGCCGAAGAAACAGGCGGATGTGGAAGAATTTAACCAGCAGTATCAGCAGACGATGGCGGAAAAGTCGCTGGATGAAGCGCAGTGGCAGGCACTGACGGCGAACTATGATGCAGAAGAGCCTGACCGCTTGCAGAAAAAGGTCAACGACTTTGACCAGAAGAAAAACACGGCGGAGACACAGTGCACGACGGCACAGAGCGCGATTGCCGGGCGGGAAAAGCCGGATATGGCGAAGTTGGAGGCGGCATCCAAGGCGGCAGAATCGGCGCTTAAGGAAGTATCGGATGCCCTGGAAGCCGCGAAACACCTGCGTTTGAACAATGAAAAGGTGCTGGAAGATCTGCGCGATGGACGCGAACCGCTGGCGGAGGCGTGCAAGGCAGCAAACACTGCGCAGCACCTTTCGGACGTGATGGCGGGCACCGAAAGCGGCAACCGGATGAATCTGGAGACGTTCGTGCAGCGCAATTATATGGAAAAAATTCTGTGCGACGCGAACCGGCGCTTCCGCGATATGTCGAACGGGCAGTTTGAACTGAAGCTAATTAACGTCGAGGACGCGGGCGAGGGCAAAAACAAAGGGTTAGACTTTGAAGTGTATTCCATCGTAACGGGAAAGACGCGTTCCGTCAACACGCTGTCCGGCGGCGAGTCGTTTATGGCGGCGCTGTCGCTGGCGCTCGGCATGGCTGACCAGATTCAGGCGGCGACGGCGGCGATTCATCTGGATGTGATGTTCATCGACGAGGGCTTTGGCTCGCTGAGCGACAACGCGCGCAACGAGGCAGTCAATATATTGAAGGAAATGGCGGGCAAGCAACGGCAGATTGGCATCATTTCGCACGTTTCGGAGCTGAAGGACGAGATTGAAAATCAGCTGATTGTGAAGAAGGACGACCGCGGCAGCCACATTTCTTGGCGATAATGAGCGGATCGGGCATCCGTAGCAGAGAAAGGCTGCGGATGCCCATACTCTTTTGGCGGACAAAGGGCAAATGATGGACGGGAAAGGTTCGCCCAAATGCGACGAACAATGGACTGCTAAATCAGGCATATTCGTTCGTCTTTCTAAAAAGTCTTGAAAAAAGCCCAAAAACAAAAGAAAAAAGGGTTGACGCAGGGCTGAAATTGTGATAAGATAACAAAGCTGGTTGCGCGAGCCGCTGAAAAGCCGCATGAGCGACCGGTACGAACCTTGAAAACGATACAGAACAATAACAACGCAAACAAGACAGT
>ERZ826613.3286-NODE-3286-length-13710-cov-11.621897_pt1 | contig 13710 bp, 15 predicted proteins | sample MGYA00519925_ERZ826613 | MGnify/ENA primary metagenome ERZ826613 (study PRJEB31778, sample SAMEA3449236) | human gut metagenome | biome: human gut; feature: human-associated habitat; material: faeces | place: United Kingdom | collected 2010/2012 ... | reverse complement strand
AGATCAGATTAAGAAGAATGGGACAGAAGAAAGCTCCTTTCTATAGAATCGTAGTAGCAGATTCCAGATCCCCGAGAGATGGCAAGTGCATCGAGGAGATCGGAACATACGATCCAACGAAAGATCCAAGCGAGTATCATGTAAATGAGGAGTTAGCAAAGAAGTGGTTAGCTAACGGAGCTCAGCCGACCGATACAGTTGCTCGTATTTTCAAGAGCGCAGGCATCGAGAAATAGGATTCGCGAGGTGGACCTAATGAAAGAATTAGTAGAAGTAATTGCGAAATCACTCGTCGATTATCCGGATCAGGTCGTCGTAACAGAGACAGAGAATGAGAAAGCCATCGTGCTTGAACTGCGCGTTGCGCAGTCCGACATGGGCAAGGTAATCGGCAAACAGGGACGCATTGCCAAGGCAATCCGTTCTGTTGTGAAGGCTGCTGCCTCAAAGGAAGAGAAGAAAGTTATTGTAGAGATCATGCAGTAACAGGTCAGAGGAGCTGTCGCGCCAGATAATGGGGTGGCAGCTCCTTTGTTCATATTGCGGCTACTGCGGATATCAGAGACAGAAACGGAGGACATGCATGGAAGATTTATTGCAGGTCGGTGTCATCACGACGACACACGGGGTGCGTGGGGAGGTCAAGGTATTTCCGACGACGGACGATCCAGCGCGCTTCAAAAAACTCAAAAATGTGATTTTGGATACCGGAAAAGAAAAATTAGAACTTGAGATTGCAGGCGTCAAGTTCTTTAAAAATATGGTGATTCTCAAATTTAAGGGAATTGATGATATCAATGATGTGGAAAAATATCGCAAAAAGAGCCTTTATGTGACGAGAGAGAACGCGGTAAAGCTGAAAAAGGACGAATACTTTATTGCAGATCTGATCGGCATGAAGGTGTCGACGGACGAGGGTGAGGAATTGGGAACGCTGTCGGATGTGATGCAGACCGGCGCGAACGATGTCTATGTGATCTCCATGACAGACGGGGAGGAAGTACTCGTTCCGGCGATCAGGGACTGCATCCGTGATGTGAATGTAGAGCAGGGACAGATGTGCGTGCATCTGCTTCCGGGACTGCTTGACATCAACCGAAAATAGGAGGCGCAGCATGAATTATCATATTCTCACGCTGTTTCCGGAGATGGTGACGCAGGGGCTTTCGGAGAGCATCCTTGGGCGTGCAGCAAAAAAGGGACTGCTGTCCGTGAATGCAGTCAACATCCGGGATTATACGGCGGATCGACATAAAAAAGTTGACGATTATCCTTACGGCGGGGGAGCCGGCATGCTGATGCAGGCACAGCCGGTCTACGATGCATGGAAGGCAGTCGAGGAGAAAATCCGTAGCAGGCAGCCGGAGGAGCTGCGGGACAGACCGGTGCGCACGGTGTATGTGACGCCGCAGGGAGCCGTGTTCAACCAGCAGATGGCAAAGGAGTTCGCGAAGGAGGAAGATCTTATTTTCCTGTGCGGGCACTATGAGGGGATCGACGAGCGTGTATTAGAGGAGACTGTCACAGACTACGTGTCGATCGGCGATTATGTGCTGACCGGCGGGGAACTTCCGGCGATGGTGATGATAGACGCCATCTCACGGATGGTGCCCGGGGTACTGGCGAACGGAGAGTCCGGAGAGACGGAGTCCTTCGAGGGCGATCTGTTAGAGTATCCGCAGTACAGCCGCCCGGAGGAATGGCACGGAAAGCAGGTGCCAAAGGTGCTGCTGTCGGGCAATCAGAGAAAAATTGCCGAGTGGCGCAGACAGGAGGCGGAGCGCCGCACGCAGGAGAGGCGGCCGGATCTCTACGCAGGCTATGGGAGACTGATGTCCTGCAAAAAGGTGCTTGCCGGGGACAAGCTGCTGCATGTGGATATGACCGAGCTGATTACGCGCGGGCAGGCACGCCTTGTTTTTGCGGAAGGGAAAAATATCTGTCTGCAGGATAAAGTCAGTGGGGCGTATTTTCATACGGCGGAGGACATCAAAGCCGGCTGCAGGATGCTTGAAATTCTACACGGGGACGCCGGGGAGGGGAGCGGTCTTCTGGTGCTGCATCAGGAGTTCATGACGGAACCGACAGAAAAATATCTGGGATTTCACACGGCGATGACCTGCAACCAGATCGTGTATACAAAGCGCGAAAAGCTGCCTGTCACCGGACTGTACCGCATGGACGGCAAACCGGCTGAAAACGGCGTGGTCATCCGTCCGCTTACGATGGAACACTTAGACGCGGTGGTGCGCGATTACAATACGATATCGGATGAGGCGTATGTGACAGACCGGATCAAAAAAGGAGCGCTCTTCGGTGCGTTTGTGGACGGGCAGCTTGCGGGCTTTATCGGAATGCACGCGGAGGGCGGCATCGGGATGCTCTTCGTCTCGCCGGAGTACCGCAGACGCCGGATCGGCATGGCACTTGAGACATATATGATCAATCTCGGATTAGAGCGCGGTGAGAGACCCTACGGTCAGGTTGAGATCGGCAATGATGCATCCAAAGGACTGCAGGAGGCCCTGGGACTCTGTTTTTCTAAGGGACGCATCTACTGGATGGAGCGTGAAGAGAGAGAATGAAAATATTTGCCGAAAATGCTTGCAATCCGTACAATCTGTGTTATACTGGAATAGTTGTGAATAAATAGATGGTCCTCTGTTACGAATTGACGTATTAAGAACATCCAATGAATCAGGAGGTCACAAAATGAACGCAAGTGAAATCATTAAGAGCATTGAAGCAGAGCAGCTCAAGGCAGAAGTACCGCAGTTTAACGTAGGTGATACGGTAAAGGTTTACGGTAAGATCAAAGAGGGTAACCGTGAGCGTATCCAGGTATTCGAGGGAACTGTTTTAAAGAGACAGGGCGGAAGCAACCGCGAGACTTTCACAGTCAGAAAGATCTCTAACGGTGTCGGCGTAGAGAAGACCTGGCCGTTACATTCTCCGAACGTTGAGAAGGTAGAGGTTGTTCGTCAGGGTAAAGTCAGACGTGCAAAGTTATTCTACTTAAGAGACCGTGTCGGCAAGAAGGCAAAGGTAAAAGAGCTTGTAAAATAATACAATGCAGCGCTAAGAAGCCGGGACATATTTTGTATGGAACAGGATTCCATATGGAGTGTGTTCCGGTTTTTTTCGTATTATAAGGCACCAAAATTAAATTGCGAAGCCACAGGGTTTGTGTTAAAGTAAAGCAGGAATCGTGTGCGGCGGGCACACGGCACATGGAGGATAAGAATGCGCAGACGTAGAAGCGGACTGAACTTTGGCAGACAGAAGAAAAAAGTGAATATGTCGGTTGTGAAGGAAGCGTGTGTGTGGATCATTGAGATCGCGATCACACTGCTGGTAGCGTTTACACTGGTATATTTTGTCGGACTGCGGACGAGTGTCGTGGGGCAGTCCATGGCGGAGACGCTAAACGGCGGGGATGAGATTCTGGTCAACCGTTTTATATACAAAGTAACCGATCCCAGGCCGAACGATGTGATTGTATTTTTACCGAACGGCAATGAAAAGTCACATTATTACATCAAGCGCGTCATAGCGGTGCCGGGGGATACGCTTCAGATTAAGAACGGCGAAGTGTATGTCAACGGCGAACTGTTTGCGGAAGATGTGGATGTGGCGCAGATGGAGGATGCCGGACTGGCGGCGGAAGAGATCACGCTGGGTGAGGACGAGTATTTCGTGCTCGGCGACAACCGCAATAACAGCGAGGACAGCCGCTATGCCAACATCGGCAACATTAAGAAGGAATATATTATCGGAAAAGTCTGGTTCCGCGTGGCACCGTTTAAGGACTTTGGATTTTTATAAAACAGACAGTAAGAGAATGGAGAGTAATTATGCAGTTTCAGTGGTACCCGGGGCATATGACGAAGGCAAAGCGTCAGATGCAGGAAGACATTAAGTTAATCGATCTGGTCATCGAGCTTGTCGATGCGCGGATTCCGCTCAGCAGCCGGAATCCGGACATTGACGAACTGGGCAGAAACAAAGCGCGGCTGATCCTTATGAACAAGTCGGATCTTGCGGACGAGGAAGCGGGAAAGCTGTGGAGTGCGTATTTTCAGAAGAAGGGCTATTATGTGGTAAGCCTGGATTCGAGAAACAGAAACGGCATGAAGCAGGTGACGGCGGTCGTCATGGAGGCGTGCAAGGAGAAAATCGAGCGCGACAGAAAGCGCGGCATCATGAACCGTCCGGTGCGGGCGATGGTCGTTGGAATCCCGAACGTGGGGAAATCCACGTTTATCAATTCCTACGCCGGAAAGGCGTGCGCCAAGACCGGCAACAAGCCAGGCGTTACAAAGGGCAAGCAGTGGATCCGGCTGAACAAGAATGTAGAACTTCTGGATACACCGGGAATCTTATGGCCGAAGTTTGAAGACCAGACGGTCGGATTAAAACTGGCGTTAATCGGTGCCATCAAGGATGAGATTTTAAACATCGATGAGCTGTCCCTGGAATTGATCAAAGTGCTGACCGCCTACTATCCGGGAGCGCTTCAGGCGCGCTATGGAACGGAGGAGCTAGATATCGACGAGACGGCGGCGCCGGCAGAGATCCTGCGTGGGATCGCGGAAAACCGTCGCTGTGTGGCAAAGGGCGGCGAGATTGACTACAGCAAGGCGGCGACGCTTCTGATTGATGAATTCCGCAGCGGCAAGCTTGGCAGGATCACACTGGAGCGGCCCGACTAGCACAGGCAGCGGGAACATACGGCGGGAGAGGAAGCAGATGGAGACGAAAAAGATCGGAGAAATCAGGGAAGAATTCAAGGCGGCAGAGGAGACCATGCTGCCTTCTTTTATCGAAAAATACAGGTCGGATGAGCGCGCGGGCGTACAAAAGCTCATCGAGCAGGCGAACGGACGCCTTGCAAAGCTGGAGGCGGAGCGTGCAAGGATCGACCGGCTGTGGAAGTACGAGCGCGAGTACGGGATGTATACGCGCATTTGCGGGATTGATGAGGTGGGGAGAGGCCCGCTTGCCGGCCCCGTTGTGGCGGGAGCGGTCATTTTGCCGAAGGACTGCGACATCCTCTACATCAACGATTCCAAGAAGCTCTCGGCGGCAAAGCGGGAGGAACTGTACGATGTGATTATGGAAAAAGCGGTGGCGGTCGGCATCGGCATGGTGGGACCGGAGCGCATTGATGAGATCAACATTCTGCAGGCAACGTACGAGGCGATGCGGGAAGCTATAAGCAAATTGGGCGATGCACCCGATATATTATTAAATGATGCGGTGACGATACCCGGGGTTGCGATACGGCAGGTGCCGATTATCAAGGGAGATGCCAAGAGCATCTCGATCGGCGCGGCCAGCATTGTGGCAAAAGTGACCAGGGACCGGCTGATGGTGGAGTACGACAAGATCATGCCAGGGTACGGATTCGCAGCGAATAAGGGCTACGGCTCGGCGGAACATATTGCGGCGCTGAAAAAATACGGACCAACGCCGATCCATCGCCGGAGCTTTATTGGAAATTTTGTAGAGGTATAGACGGGAAGAGGGAACATACATGCAGATATCGGATCTGGTAGGACAGTACAGCCGGAATGTGGCCAACGGAACGGAAGAATTGCATGGGGCGCAGAGCGTTCAGAAACTGGTGTCGACGATCGGGGATCTCTCCGCGGGAAGTATTTTCGAGGGGACGATCAACAGTGTGCGCGGCGGAAAAGTGACGCTGGCGCTGGGCAACGGACAGACCATCACCGCACGGCTGGACGGAAAAATGGATTTACAGCAGGGCTCGAGCATGTTTTTCCAGGTGCGCGCCAATGACGGGCAGACGATTGCGATCCGCCCGTACACCGAGCTTGGAAATGTCAGCAATCCGATTCTGCTCAACGCGCTTTCGGCGGCGCAGGTGCCTGCGACGGACCGGACGCTTGTGATGGTGGATACGATGATGCAGGAGCAGATGTCGATCGGCAGACAGAGCATTCTCGATATGGCGAAGCTGGTTGGCGCGAATCCGGATGCCAATGTGCAGACCATCGTGCAGATGACGAAGCTCGGACTCCCGGTGACGGAGGAGATGGCGGCGCAGTTTGAAAATTATCTGTCCGACCGGCAGGCACTCGTGGGAGAGATGGATCTGGCAGCGGGGCATATGATGGAACTGCTTTCGGACGAGGCGCTCTCGCCGGAGACGGCATTTTCCCTCTATGGGAAAATGCTTGATATTTTTATGCCCGGGGAGGAAGCGGCAGATGCCGGAGTGACCGCGGCAGCGGGACAGGAATCTTCCGCAGCAGAGGCAGGCGCCGGAGCAATGGCGGAAGCAGTGGGACAGGAAAATGCAGCCACGGTGTCAGAAGCAGAGGCGGGCGCGCCCACGGCGGCGGAACAGGGAACCGCAGCGGCATCGGCAGTAGCGGAGGAGGCAGGTGCCGCTTCGACCGCGGAGACAGCGGGACAGGGCGCAGCGACAGAAGCAGAGACAGGGGTCGGAGTGACCGCGGAACTGACATATGGAAGGACGGCAGAGACTCCGGGGACAGTCGGGGAACTGTTGTCGAAGGAGCAGATCGAGCATCTGGGAAAAATGCTTCGGAACATTCCGGCTCTGATTGGCAACGAGGAGATTTTTGCCGGCGGAGAGCAGGAGGAAGTCTTTGTGGATACGCTCTCGGAAGAAGGTCCAGAGGTGGCAAAACTGATGGCGCAGGAGGAAGCGGCGCAGGAGCAGCCGGTCTTGAATGAAAAATTGACGGCAGAACAGTTTTTGCAGAAGCTCGGCAGAGCGCTCGCACAGAATGGCGGGTTCGGCTTTGCGGGAATGCAGAAGCTTTTTGCCGGAAAGGAATTTCAGACCATTTTCCGCAGTGTGATCGAGAAGCAGTGGCTGCTGCAGCCGGAGGAATTAAAGCAGGAGCACAAGGTGAGCGGGCTGTATGAGCGCTTAGAACAGCAGCTTTCCCAGATGGAGGAGGCGGTTCGGGCGACCGGAAGCACGCAGAATACGTTCTTGCAGACGGCATCGCAGGTTCACGGCAATCTGGAGTTCATGAATCAGATGAACCAGATTTATCACTATGTGCAGCTGCCGTTAAAGATGTCCGGACAAAATGCGAACGGGGAACTCTATGTCTATGCAAACCGGAAGAATCTGCGCGATCCGGATGCGGAACTGACGGCATTTTTACATCTGGACATGGAGCAGCTCGGCTCCACGGACGTCTCAGTGCGGATGCAGAACCGCAGCGTACGCACCAATTTTTATCTGGAGGATGACGCCTCCTATGATCTGGTGGAAAAGCACCTGGAAGTGCTGAACAAGCGTCTTAAGAGCAAGGGCTACCAGTCTTCCATCACGGTCACACATGAGAAAAAAGACATCAGTTTCAAGGAGAACATCGTAAAGAAAGGAAAGGCGACGGTGGGAAGCCTGCACCGCTATTCTTTTGATGTAAGAGCATAGGAAAGCAGGATTCTTTGAAGGGAGGATGTGGCGATGGCGGAGAACAAGCATATTGCAGGAAAAGAAAAGACGGCGGTCGCCGTTGCCTACAATCCGGGCGAGGTGGCGCCGAAGATCCTCGCAGTCGGAAAAGGCGAGGTGGCGGAGCGCATCATTGAGACGGCAAAAGAAAATGATGTTCCGTTTTATCAGGATAACAAGCTGGCGGAGACCTTATCCAGACTTCAGATCGGGGATACGATTCCGCCGGAACTCTATGAGGTGGTCGCGGAGATCCTTGTCTTTGTGGACGATATGGACCGCATGAAGGGAAAACTCAAAGAATCCGGCTTACTGTAGGCAGATGACAGATGCCGTGATGGTAACAGAAGGCACGGGAAGAACCCGGACGGCGGAACGTGGTGATGGATCGGACGAAAGGCAGGGAGAGAGGATACCGGATGAACAGGCGGCAGACGGGAACAGCGTATGAGAGACGGGCGGGGGAGTATCTGAAGGAACAGGGATACGAGCTGATTGGATACAATTTCAGATGCCGGCAGGGAGAGATCGACATCATCGCCCGCGATGGCAGATACCTGGTGTTTGTGGAAGTGAAATACCGCAGAGACGGGCAGACGGGCGATCCGCTGGAGGCGGTGGACCGGGCGAAGCAGCGCCGCATCAGCAGAACGGCGCAATATTACTGCCTGACGCACGGATACGGGGAGACGACGCCCTGCCGCTTTGATGTGGCAGCGGTGCTTGGAACGGACGGGGAAGTACGGCTTGTGAAACATGCATTTGAATTTCAGGGATGACGGGAGGATGAGACTTGACAGCGTTTGTGAGAAAACCAGCAGAACAACCGGTTTTGCGGGAGGACTGGCATGAAAATGAGGACGGCAGCAGGCTTCTGCTGCTAAAATATCCCCTTTTGGAGTGCACGGGGATCGTGGAGCATTGTTTTACAACACGGCTCGGAGGCGTCAGCACAGACATTTTTTCTACGATGAATTTAAGCTTTACCAGAGGTGATGAGGAGGCGGCAGTGCGTGAGAATTATCATCGTCTGGCGAGGGCACTCGGGGCAGAGGTGGGGCAGTTTGTCTGCTCGGATCAGACACATACCGTCAATGTGCGCCGCGTCACGGCAGCGGACGCCGGAAAAGGACTGACCAGAGAGCGGGACTACCGGGATGTGGACGGACTGATTACGGATGAGCCGGGACTTGTCCTGTCGACGTTCTACGCGGACTGTGTGCCGTTATATGTGGTGGATCCCGTACACCGCGCCATCGGAATGAGCCATTCGGGCTGGAGAGGCACGGCGGCGCGCATGGGAGCGGTCACTCTGTCTGCCATGCAGGAGGCATACGGCACCAGACCAGAGGATGTGGTCTGCGCGGTCGGTCCGTCCATTTGCAAGGACTGCTATGAGGTGAGCGCAGATGTGGCAGATATTTTCGTGGAGGAATTTCCGGGGCATGAGCAGGAGATTCTGGCAGAGAGTGAGAAGAACAGCGTCGGGATGGCTCACGCAGACAAAAAATACCAGCTGGATCTCTGGAAGGCGAACGAGATCATTTTTCTGGAGGCGGGCGTGCGAAAAGAGCATCTGGCAGTGACGGACATCTGTACCTGCTGCAATCCAAAGCTGTTGTTTTCCCACCGCGCAAGTCATGGAAAGCGCGGAAATCTGGGCGGATTTCTGTACCTGAAATAAGGATGTATAAGATCGTCCTCCAGGTATGGTCTGTAGATAGAATCAAATAGAAAGCGGAAAAGGAGAAAAAAGATGAAGACAAAAAAATACGTGGAATATATGGTCGAGGAGACAAAGAAGATTCTGGCAATCGACAGCCCGAGCGGATATACCGCAGATGTGGCGGATTATGTGATGAAAGCGTACCAGAAGCTCGGTTATGAGCCGAAGCTGACCACAAAGGGCGGCGTGCTGGTAGCGCTCGGCGGCAAGGACAAAAAGAATGCCGTGATGCTCGAGGCACACATTGACACGCTCGGCGCCATGGTAGCGGAGATAAAGTCCAACGGCAGACTGCGGGTAACACCGGTCGGCGGAATGAACGCCAACAATGCCGAGGCGGAGAACTGCAGAATCCATACCCGCTTCGGGGAAAAGGTCTACGAGGGAACCCTGCAGCTTGCCAATGCATCCATCCATGTCAACGGCGATTACAATGACAAGAAGCGTACATTTGACGAGACGGAGATCGTGCTGGACGAGAAGGTACATTCCAGAGAGGACGTGGAGGCACTCGGCATCATGACGGGAGACATCGTCTGCTTTGATCCGCGCACGACCGTCACAGAGAGCGGCTACATCAAGAGCCGTTTCCTGGATGATAAGCTTAGCGTCGGCATCCTGCTTGGCTATGCGAGATATTTAAAGGAAGAGAATGTCACACCGGAGCGCATGATCTACCAGCATATCACCGTCTTTGAGGAAGTCGGACACGGCGGAGCCGCTTCGATTCCGGAGGGTGTGACTGAGGTTATTTCCGTTGACATGGGCTGCGTTGGAGACGGTCTTGCCTGCGAGGAGACACAGGTGTCCATCTGCGCGAAGGACAGCCACGGACCGTATCACTATGATGTTGTGACAGGACTGATTGCGGCGGCAAAGCGCGAGGAACTTGACTTTGCGGTGGATGTCTACCCGCATTACGGATCGGATGCGGATGTGGCGCTGACGGCGGGCTATGACGTGCGCCACGGACTGATCGGCGCGGGCGTGTACGCGTCGCACGGCTACGAGAGAAGCCATGTGGACGGCGTGAAGAACACCTTCAAACTCCTGTGTGCATATCTGGGCTGATGCCGAAGTTAAATAAAAGTTAATAATTTCATAGGATTATCTTTATTGTATGAGGGAACCTTTCATGCTATAGTAGCTGTATTAAGACAAATAGTACAGTTGGTACAGATGGGAGGTTATGATTTGATTCAGTTAAATTACCGGGATTCCAAACCGATTTATGAACAGATCAAGGATGGCTTTCGGAAGCTGATTATCACAAATTCTCTTTCGGCAAACGAGAAGCTGCCGTCTGTCCGCGAACTGGCGTCCGGACTGGCGATCAATCCCAATACGATTCAGAAAGCGTATCGCGATCTGGAGAGCGAGGGATATACATACACGGTTGCCGGGAAGGGAACGTTTGTGGCGGAGCACAGGGAAATCCTGAATACGAGACAGCATGAACTGCTGGAAGAGTTCGATGAAGTGGTGGAGGAGCTCTGTTTCCTGTCGGTGAGCAGGAGCGATCTGATCACACGGATCGAGCATGCGGCAGAGAGAGGAGAGAAGGTATAATTCAGGTAAACGGATTAAAAAAGGCATTTGACGGATTTGTGGCGCTAAACGGTGTGGACATGCACGTGGAAAAGGGAGCCATCTACGGTCTGGTCGGACCGAACGGAGCAGGAAAGTCCACACTCATCCGCCACCTGACCGGGGTGTACCGTCCGGATCAGGGAGAGGTGCAGATCGACGGGGAAAATGTATATGAGAATAAGGCGGTCAAATCAAAAATCGCGTACATACCAGACGAACTGTTTTATTTCATGCAGGCAGACACGATGGAGATGAAGCGTTTTTATGAGGGGATCTATCCGTCTTTTGATGGAAAGCTTTTCTACAGAATGCAGGAATTTTTCCCGAACATTGATGTAAAGCGTAATATCAGACGGCTGTCGAAGGGAATGCAGAAACAGGTGGCATTCTGGCTTGCCATCTGCTGTAAGCCGGACATTCTGATTCTGGATGAGCCGGTGGACGGACTTGATCCGGTGATGCGGCGTCAGATCTGGAGCATCATATTGTCGGAGGTCGCAGAGAAAGAGATGACCGTGCTTGTATCGTCCCACAATCTGCGTGAACTTGAGGATGTGTGTGACCATGTCGGTATCATGCATCATGGAAAAATCATGATCGAGCGTTCGCTGAGTGATCTGCAGGGAAGTGTGTCGAAAATCCAGGTGGCGTGTCAGAGCGGAATGCCGAAGCTTCCGGAACATTTTCAGGTGCTTCACATGGCAAATACAGGGCGTGTGTATACCATGATCGTAAAGGGAGATCCAAAGGAAGCAGAGGCGGCACTGTCATATTGCAATCCGACGATTGTGGATGTACTGCCGCTGACACTGGAAGAAATATTTATCTACGAGATGGGAGGGGCAGATTATGAAGTCAAAGACATCCTGTTTTAACCGCACGATATTTAAGAAGAACTTCACGCATTTCTGGCCGCTGTGGCTGCTTTACCAGATATATCTCCTTGTGGTGATTCCCGTATGGGTGTGGCAGAAGGCTGCCAGTCCGTACTACTATTATGGAACGGGGAACGAGGACACAACCTACCGCATGTATCAGCTGGTGGAGATGGCAGTACACCGGATGATCCCTCCTCTGCCGGTCTTTTTCTTCGCAGTGGCAGCGGCGCTGGCAGTGTTTTCCTATCTGTATTCGGCAAAAAGCGCCAATATGATGCATGCGTTGCCGGTCAACCGGCTGGAACTTTATGTGACGAATTATCTGTCAGGACTCATTTTTCTGATCGTGCCGGAGATCATCACATTCTTTATCACAGTGCTCGTATGCCTGGCAAACCAGTTTACCTGTATACAGTATCTGTTCGCTGCGCTGTTGGCACAGGCTGGTGTGACATTTTTTGCATACTCACTTGCGGTTTTCGTGGCGATGTTCACAGGGCAGGCGTTTGCAATGCCATGCTATTATGTGATCGTCAACTATCTGTATGTGGGATGCATGTTTATTGTTGCAAAGGTGATTGAAACCATCAGCTACGGGATTGAGAATGCATGGAATCCGGGAAAAAGCTGCATTTTATCGCCACTTTATTATCTGAACAATAATCTTCGCAGCAGTCTTATCTACACGGAGAACGGGAATGGAATTACCGGCATTAAGATCACGGGCATGCCGCTCACCGGAATCTATGCGGCGGCAGCAGTTGTGCTTGTCGTGGCGGCTTACCAGTTGTATAAAAGACGGCAGATTGAGACGGCGGGCGACTGGGTCAGCATCGGGATCATCAAGCCGGTATTCCGCTGGGGAGCAGCACTTTGCGGAGGTCTGGTCGTCGGTGTCACGGTCATATCCATGCTCACGGATCTGCCGCAGCTGCGCAAATATCCGTGTCTCCTGCTTTGCAGTGTGGCGATGGGCTTCCTCTTTTTCTTCGGGGCAGAGATGCTGCTGGAAAAGAATTTCAAGGTATTTCGCAGAAAACGCGTGCTGGAGTGGGCGGCGACTGCCGTGATCACAGTGGTGTTTGTATCCCTGTTTGAAATCGATGCATTCGGTCTGGAGCGCTATGTGCCGGAGGTGGCGGATGTGGAGACGGCGTTCGTCTATCTGGATTATCCGGTGCAGGTGAAAGGAGAAGAACTTGCGACACTGACGGAGCTGCAGCGCCAGATTATTGCAAATAAGGATGCCTATCAGGAGGTAGAACGTACCGGTTCGGGATTTTATTATACAACGTTCCTGTATTATATGCAGGATGGTTCCAAGGTGGAGCGGCGGTATGCACTTCCGCTGCCTGAGGCGGATGGGGGTGCTGACAGTACACCGGCAGAGCAGATCCTTGCGTGGGAGAGCGAGCCGGAGAATCTGGAGCGTGAGATTTTTGGTATCGGAAATTCAGAGTGCCGGTTTACCTCTGGATATATGGATCTGTATACTTCTACGGGGCTTAACAATACGCACATGTTTTCCGAGAAGGAGATTGAGCAGATCTTAAAGGCCATCCGGGCGGATATCGAGGATGGAAATCTGGCGAAGTATTATCAGTATTGCGAACCGCCGGAAGACACGTACTACAGCAACATTGAACTGGAATATTATAGTACAGGCAGGTATGTTGACAACTGGATGTATTATTATGACTATCATAACAGTTTAGAGAAGCTGGAAGGAAAAGCTGTGGACGGGCAGGAGATGACAGCGGGCGGCAATCTGTATCTGACGTTCGGACCGGACTGCGTGCATATCGTAGAGACGCTTGAGAAACTTGGCATCACAAATGACGAGTGGAAGCTGATGACGAACCAAGAGATGATGCAGTAGAGATACGGCAGGAAGAGGAACTGCCGCACGAAGCATATTGTGCTTTGTGTTGATAAGTAATATGGTTTAGAAACATACTTGGGGATTTCATGTGGAAATGCAGGTGGAAATTCGTTTGAGAAAAATGTGAGCATTTCTTCCGGCTGAATGTTTGCATCGGATTCCGTGTCTC
>ERZ826613.3280-NODE-3280-length-13730-cov-4.913711_pt1 | contig 13730 bp, 8 predicted proteins | sample MGYA00519925_ERZ826613 | MGnify/ENA primary metagenome ERZ826613 (study PRJEB31778, sample SAMEA3449236) | human gut metagenome | biome: human gut; feature: human-associated habitat; material: faeces | place: United Kingdom | collected 2010/2012 ... | reverse complement strand
CTGCTTTCAGAGAACGGTCATGTATATATGCTGAACGATAAAAAGCCGCCGTTAATTATCCCTACTGAAAAAGGTGAAATAGAAACTTTGACCTTATTAGATAAAGTCGGCGTTAATCGTGCAACCACGGCAACCTGTTTTTGCGATATACACGATGATGAAGTCTTTGCAGCCATAGAAAAAGGTGCGCCAGCCTTTGATAAAGGCAATGATGAGCATAAGTTTTTGTATGCGTATAAGGCTTTTATTTTTGAATATTACAAGAAATTGGTAGAGCAAAAAGCTTTCCAACGAATGATAAAAGCAAAACCGTCCGCATTAAAGAGCCGGATGATGGTAGCGTATTACCGTGATGTTTCTCTGACAATGCGTGAAATGGACACAGTTAAAGATACCTTTGACAAAGCTATCTTAGCAAATGACTATGGCATTTTACAAACTTGTGTAATTGAGATCCCCGGAAGCATAGGCTTTGCCAATTATGCTTGCATTGCGCCGGACTATGATTTATATGGTCGAAAGATAAAAAATGCTAAAAATGGCATTATGCACAGACTATATATCACGGTCTTTCCTGAAGAAAGCCGTTCATTTATTCTTTTAAGCTGCCTGCATACAGACAGTAAAGTTTACAAGGACTTCTTCCAACAGCTTCAAGCGGCCAATGTTGATAAAGTGAAATACTATTTTGATTTAAAGCTCCCGCTATATAGCGAAAATATCATCATAAGCCCAAGGCTTTGGGAGCATTGGACTGAGGAGCAGCAGGCCGCCTTTACATTTTATATCAATCTTCATGGGCATCTGTTTTCCGTATATAGACTTGGAATGAAATTTGCAATGCAAAATTGTAGAAACCAAACCACGGGCTTCGGGGACGGAAAACGTGGGAAAATAGATTTATTCGCCAAAACATAAAAAATGCGGGACGCAGCAGCCATCATCGGCTGCCGCGCCCCGCGTCGTCTTTTACTCTGCGTCGGAAAGCGTCATGGTAAACTGCGCTTCCTCAAATGCTGCGTCGGTCATGTTGTGCAGCTTATGGATCGTCTGCTCCGCCAGCGGGCGCATATCTGCGTCCATATCCGGCAGCGCGTCAGAGATTGCCGCAATCGTCCTGCGGCGGTCGTGCTTGTGATAAATGCAGATTAGGTTTTCTTCCTCAATGGTGAACGAAACATTGCCCATGCTCATACCTCCAAATCATTATCTTTTGTCTTTGCCGCTGCCTTTTTGGGTGCAGCGGTCTTTTTTGACTGCCCCTCTTTGAGCTGCGCCAGGACAGAGGGCCGCTGCTTGCGCAGCGGCAGATCGCGCCGCTCGTCCTTGCTGATAAAAGCGAAAACGCCGTGTCTGTCCTTGACCGAGGAAAGATACAGCGTCTTATACGGAAGCAGCGCAAATAGCCGCTCATGCTCCTTGCTGGATGCGATACGCTCAAACCGCGGTGATACTTCTGCGACAAAATGCGTTCCGTTAGGGCTGTTGGGCGCTTGCAGGGATTGGAACGCCGCCGAAAGGCGCTGTGCTTCGGCAAGCACCTTTTCGTCGGAGAGCCGCCCGATATGCTCTCTGAAATTTCCGGGTTTCAGCCGTTCACGCTTCCGGCTTTCATCGCGCAGCAGATCCCGCAGCGCGTCCGGGTCATGCGGAACGGCTTCATAGCGCACGAACTTTCCATACTCCCGATCCGGCGTTGCTTCAAAGCGGTATTCCTTGGGCAGCTCTCGCGAGCCTTTTTCATAGATCAGACGGTTATTGTCTGTCCGCAAGGCGGTCTGGATTGCAAGTTCGGCTTTCGCTGCATAGTCCAGCTCATAAATGCTGCCTTTTACCTTGCCGCTCTCCATGCCGGACAGCACCACGGCATAGGCAAGTACACGCTCCTTGGTCTGCTCATGGTAGAAACGGAACGTATTATGCTCCCGCGTTCCGCGCAGAAACACGTCCCGTTCCCGCAGACAATGCGTTCCGTTGGGGCGGGAAAACCATAGATAAACCTTATCCTCGGCGTTTTTACTCTTTGCCGCCTGTGTCAGAATTTTCTTGTCAATGTCAAAATCATTCTGAAAGGCTGCTGTGTTCTGCTGCATGATCTGTTGCAGGGATGCCAGCACATCCACATTTTCAAACTTGTTCATAAGTCACTCCATTTCCAAAGCCTGCCGGATGCTCCGTTTGGCTTCCTGTTTCTTTTCTCGCTGCTGCGGCTTGCAGGACTGCGCACGATCTGCTTTGAGCTGTGCGCGGATAGATGGCTTTTTGCCGTCCGGGTCGCGCTGGGGCGTTCTGCCATCCTCGGTCTTGACCGCTGCGGCAAGCGCGGAGAGCGAAATCACCTCGCCGCGCTTTGCCTTTTCTTCCAGCTCGTCTACGGATGGGGTGTTGTTGATCTGTCCGTCAATCATATTGTAGTTCTGTTCGGTGGACAGCTCCGCCGTGCGCATATAGTTTTCCTGCTCCCGCTGCTCGGCGGCAATGGCAAAGGCCTGTGTACCGTTGCCCATGATAAGGTACTTCCCGTCATCGGTGCTGTGGTGATACCCATAGCCTGCGGCTTCCATCTGCTCACGGCTCATATTGGCAACGTGGAAGCTGCCACGCGGCGTTGAAACGCGCTCCCCGGTCAGGTGGGCGTCAGGGGCAGCGGATTCCTGCTGCTGGGCACTGCGCTGTACGTCAATGGGTTTTTCCCCGGAGATAGGCTGAATACAGGAAATGTACCCTGCGGCGTAGTATGCGTTTTTGTTAAGCTGGCGCTGCCATGCGCCGACGCTGGGTGCCCAGCGGAAGCCGTTTGCTTTCAGTTCGTCCCGTGCTGCTTCATCCGGCTTGCCGTCAAAGAACACTTGCAGACGGTTATCCGCTTTGTTGGCTTCCACGCGCCCGCCGTCAAATTCCCATCCGGCAAAATTGGTTTCCTCATGCTGCCGCACCTGTTCAATGCGTCCACGGATGCGGCGAATCTCGGCATTGTTGTTGGAGAGCATATAGGCGGGGTACGGCCGGCTCTTATCCAGATGCCAGGACTGCGCCATTTCCTGCTGCAATTTGGTGATCTGCTCCGGCGTCAGACTGGGGCAGCCCTCCAAAGTCTTATTCTTACGGAAATAGGCGTTGACGGCTTTCATGGTTTCCTGCGCCGATTCCAGCTTGACGAGCTTGGCTTCCAGCTTCGCCGCTGCCTGCGGGTCGTCCATGCTGATACCGCCCATGCCTGTGCTGCGGATCTTGTCCAAAATTCCCTGAACATCCTGCCATTCCTGCATATTGCGGTCACGGGCGGCGTTTTGCTTCTCTTTCTTGCGAACAGGGAAATTGCTGCCGCCTGCAACGAGGATCGAGGGAACACGGGCTTCAATGGCATAGTGGTCGTTCAGATTTTCCGCCAGCTTGCGGGCGTAGGTGTCCAGCAGCGCGTCAATTTTCTCATGGTACATGGGATCGACGCGCTCTTTCTGCCGCTGCGCAATCGCCGCTGCCTGATCCACCATCTGCCGATATTCGGCGGTGGCGCTGCCTGCGGCGTAATCGCGGTAGCTGTTTGCATCGTTGGCACGGCGGGCAGCGCCCTCATTGATGGTGTAATACCTGACGGCGGTTTGCTCCGGCGCGGTATCTGCGGGCGGCGCTTTCTCCGGCTGCTCCTGTACGTCGGCGGGCTGCTCCTGCGGCTCGTAGCCATTGGCGGCATATTCCTCCACGGTCATGCCTGCGGCTTCGGCTTCCTGTGCGATCTCACTTTCTGCATGGGCTTTGTAGTCCTGAAGCTCTTTATCAAAATCGGAAAGCTGCGGTGGATCGGGCAAGTGATAATCGCCCGCGTTCAGCTTTTCCCGGCAAGCGTCCACATGGGCAAGAACCGCATGAAAATATGCCGTCTGCTCCGGCGTCAGATTTTCTCCATTTTCCAGCATATCCGCAGCGGTGCGCTCCTGCTCGGAGAGATTGCAATGCAGCCGCATATACGGTACAAACTCGGTGAGAAGCGTTTCACGCTCGGCCTTGTCCTTCTCCCACGCTTCCGTACCCTCGTTGTGCAGCACAAAGTTTTTCCAGCTTTCGTCCTTGGCGTAGTATTCGTGATAGGCTTGGATATGGTCGATCAGAGCGCCGTCCCCGTCGCCAAAGTCCTGCCGCCCCTCGTAGCTGTCACGTTCCCCGTGGAATGTGCAGTCAATGCGGAATTTGGTTTTATCGTACCAGCCGCCTGTGTAACCGGGCTTCTCGCGCTCAGAGCGCTTTTCATCATCCAATGCCTTAAAGAGTGCATCGGCGCGGGCAAGAGGAAGCTGTTCACCCTCTTGCAGCTTCTCGCTTTCGCTCCAAAGAATCGTCACGACAGGCTGTACCGCAGGATCAAGGGAGGGTGCTTCCTTGCCGGACGCTTCCTCTTGGGCATGGAACATGGCAATCTGCTCGTCGCTGGCATAGGTCAGGTCGCCAAACTCCAAATCGTTCAGCTCGCCTTGGATCAGCGCAGCCAGCGATTCATACTGTCGGCTTTCAATCAGCACATCACCCAAATATTTTTCAATGCGGAAGTCCGCCAGGTTTGCGTATGCCTGAATGGGGATTTCATCATCCGTAACGGTCGTGTGTCCAATACCAACGGCGGACAGGTCGCTGAAATCTGCGCCGGAATGAAATTCTTCGCGGCAGTAATCGTCGATTAGCTTTTTCGCAAGCTCCAATTCGGCGCGTCCCCGTGCGGCGTCGCTCAGATGCAGAGAGTAAAGGCCGGAAGCAGAGGAAAAGCCGACGTTGTTGAAAACATAGTCCACATCACTTTCTTTCAGCGCTCCGGCTGCATAGTAATTCTCCCGCGTGGGTGTCGGGCTTACGCTGCCGGATGCAATGTCGTGATTCAAGCCTGTTTCTAAATGCGTACAGATTTTTCCGTCCACCGCCAGCGTCGCATAGTACCAGCCTATGTAACCGCTGCTTTGCTGATCTGTGCCGTCGTTGAACTCCACATTCAGCAGCGTGTAGGGCTTCAAGCCCTTTTCTCCGGCAATGGCATTGTCCTGAAGCTCGCGTTCTTTGAGGGCGGTATAAGCAGTTTCCTTTGCAACACGGATGATTTCAGGGTTATACCGCACCAACGCGCTATCGACAAGCTCCTGCTGTACCTTTTTGGTTTTGGCTTTTCGCGTCATGTGGTTGCCCAAAAACAGAGAGCTGCCGTTATCAAAGCGAATGGAAATATCACTTGTGCCGCGCCATTTTCCTGTGCAGGGCGAGGTTTCAATCGTGCCGGACGTGCAGCCGAACGCCTGCGCGATCACGCCGATTTTCTCCTGCATGGAGAGCGTTTCATACCTCTTGGCAATTTCAACAGCCTGTTTCTGTAACTCTGTCAGCGGTCGTTCCACTGGCGGAGCGTCAACCTGTGCTTCCTGCTGTGCGGCCTGCTCCGGCTGTAAAAACTCCGGCACTTCGGTATAGCCGCCGCGATCCAAATAGTGCGCCGTTTCCTGCTCGCCGCGATGCAGCACAATGACATCGGACATGGAAAGGCTATGCCCAGTAAAATCCTGCGGCCTGTCCATATTGAAGCGAACAAAAATGTCCTCCAGCGTGTCCGTGTCGGAGAGGGGTGCGGTATAGACCAGCTCATAATTTTCGCGGTCAACACGCAGCCCGGCGGCCTTTACCTGTTCCAGCGGCTCAAATCGGAGATCCCGCGTTGCGTCGCCGTCTTTAAGCTGATAAATGGAAAAGGTGTTCTCCGGCATATCCTGCGCAGTAGCCTGTTCCTGCTCTGCGGTGTGCTGCGCCTGAAGCTCTGCAAAGTGCCCCTCGATTTCGGAAATAAGATCGCTGGCGGCGGTGCGGATAGTTTCAAGGGATGCTTTCAGCTCCTTAATATCGCGGCCGCTGCTCCACCCGGCGACATAGCCAAAGGAGTAGTCCGACGTGTCCAGCCCGAAATGCTGGCACACCGTATAGGCAACGCTTTCCGCTTGCACCTCGCGGGTGCTGCGGTCGGGTCGCTCCGCCTGCTCCGGCGCGTTCAGGTCAATATCGTGCAGCTTGGCATGGGCAATCTCATGGATCGCCGTCTTGATGGTTTGTAGCTCGCTCATGCCGTCATCAATGGCAATGCGTTTTTCTGCAAGGTCATAATAGCCGTGTGCGCTGCCGTCGATTTTTTCAAGTGTCACGGGAACGGGAGAGGTCAGCTTCAAGGCTCGCCAAAAATCCTCGTACTGTTCCACATTGCCCGTGAGCGCGTCCACGGCAATGTCGGGAAGCTCCTTGCCCTCGGTCTGGCTCACATCAAATACCGACACCACCTTGAACGCCGGGATCGTCACCTCCTGCTGCTCCGTGATGGGCTTACCGTCTGCGCCGATCACGGGCTGCCCGGTGTCCGGGTCAGTTTTCGCCACATCCTTTTTGATTTTATAGGGTGCGGGTGCAAGGATTTTGATGCCCTTTTCGCCGGATTTGACATGGCGTTCAAATTCGTCGCGCCACTTTCCGTAGCCTGCGACAAGGGATGCGTCCGGCTTCTGCATGACGATCAGCAGCGTATTGTTCAAGCTGTAATTGTGGAAGCGGGACATGGCTTTCAGATAATCCCGATACCTCTCACTTTCAAAAACCTCCTGTACGCCCTGTTCCAAGTGCTCGGTGATCTCCTTGATTCTGCCCTGCGTGTCGGTGGCGTTCAGCACCAACGGACGCACGGGGATTGGCTCGGCGGGCAGCGCCGCGCCCTGCGGCAGCTCGTCCATATCCCGTTGGGGGCTGGGCTGCGCAGTCAGGCAATATTCCTGCGGCACTTGGCTGGCTTTGTACCACTCCGCATAATCGTTGCCGTTGTTGTAGACATAGCCATAATCGGTAAAAATGCCGCGATCCTCTTTGACCGCTTCGCGCCCATAGCTCTTGTAATCAAAGAATCTCTTGGCGGCGTCCGGCAATTCCAGCTCATCCAGATCGTCAATGAGATAATGCCCGTAATCGTCGGAATTGTGTACGGTGGGATAAAGCCAGTAGCAGTCCAGATTGTGCGTCAGGTTGATTAAGTCCGCCGCGCTTGCCGCATGGTCGCCGTATAGCACAGCAGCGGCAAACTTGTCGCGTTCCTCGTTGCTGCGCTGGGTGAGCAGCGCGGCAAGATAGTTCAAATCGTCCAGACTTTCGCCGGGCTTCAAAGCTTCGCTCCACCCGTCCAGAGAGGAATGAAAGGCAGATACCTGATACTGTTCCGTGTCGCTCCCGTCTACGCCCAGCCGTTCAAAAACGGCTTTCATCGTTTCGGCGTCGGTGGGCAGCGATACCCATTCCGCAACAGGCGTTTCCTCGGTATGCCGTGCGGTGTTGATAAGATATACTTCCAAAAGGTGTTCGTCCACGTCTGCGCTCCTTTCTGACATAAGGGTTTGGGACTATCCCAACAAGCAATCGCCGCCCGGTCTGTGCCGGACGGCGATTTTCGGGAGTTGTAGCCACACTCCCTATGCTTGCTGCGTTACTGAATCGTTCTTTTATCTCCGTAAAATGCGTTCTGTCACGCTTTCAAAGCCGTTTTCCGTAGTTTCCATAGGAATACCCTGCACACTCCAAAAGCGCGTCTGGAAAACCGCTTGCCGCAAGGCTTTTGAAGCCCCTAAACCGTGACGCACCGTGCCTTTGCCCGCTGGCGGCGCTTGCGCTCGGCTGCATTGCGTCGGGCAGCATAGGGCGCACAGCGGTCACAGTATTTTGCACGGTTGCTGCGGGCGGGAAAGGGCTTGCCGCATAGCTCACATTTCTTGCGGGTGTCCGCCGTGGCTGCAAGATCCGCGCACAACTCCCGGTCTGCGGGCAGCACCGCTTCCCGGAAGTATCGGCAGAGCAGCGAATAGCTGATGGCCTGCACACAGACGCACGGCTCGCCGTCGTCCAGCAGCAGACAGCATCCGCGCATATTGTTGGCGCAATGGCAGCGGATCAGCTTTTTCACTCTGCGATGCTGCGCGTCATTCAGCCGGATCATTTTCTCTGCTCGATACGGTAATTCACATACTTCTCTCCCGTATCACACAGCAGCACCGTCCCGTCATAGGTCTTGCCCGTGCGCTCAGAGTACAGCCCCTTGACTTTCGCCTTGCCGTCCTTTAGGAGCGCGGCAGCGATCTTCTTGGAAAAGACGGTTCTCCGGCTTTCAAAGAATTTGTCATTCTTCCACATGACAAAGCGGCAAGAGCGGTCAGAGCAGTAGAAATTCTTCTTGCCCTCATAGACAGGGCTTTTGCAGCGCGGGCAGATGCCAACTGCTTCCTTTTCCGGCGCGAACAGCTTTTTGCCGTCCTCGGTGATGTGGGAATACCGCTTCACCAGCTCCCGCGTCATATCCTCGATTCCCTGCATGAAGCGCTGCGGGTCGTCGCTGCCCTTGGCGATCTCCGTCAGGCGGGTTTCCCATTCAGCGGTGAGCAGCGGCGATTTCAGCATATCCGGCAGGATGACGGCGAGATTGATGCCGTCCTTGGTCAGCACAAGACTTTTGCCCTTGCGCTCGACAAATCCGGCAGAGAGCAGCTTTTCGATCATTGCTGCCCGTGTTGCCGGAGTTCCCAGCCCTTGCCGTTCTGCATCCTCCGGCATATCCTCCTTGCCCGCGTTCTCCATTGCGGACAGAAGCGAATCCTCGGTGTAAGGTTTGGGCGGCGTGGTGTAATGCTCGGAAACGGATGCCGTGACCGCTTCAAAAATCTGCCCCTCGGAAAGCTCCGGCAGCGCCGCATCCTCTGCGCCGTCCTCGTCCGGCTTTGCTTTGAGCGCGGCGCGGAAACGGGCGTCAATGTCTTTCCAGCCTGCCATCAGGATCGTTTTGCCCTTGGCGGTGAATTGCTTGCCGCCGCAATCAAAAACCGCCGTAACGGTTTCATACTCCTGCGGCGCTGCAACGGCACACAGCAGCTTGCAGCAGACAATGGACATCAGCTTCTTTTCACTCTCCGGCAGTCCGTCAAAGCCGCTGCCTGCAAAGGCCGCCGTGGGGATAATCGCGTGGTGGTCGGAAACCTTGGCGCTGTTGATGACACGCCCGATCTCCGGCGTAAGCTCCGCGCCCTGCATAAAGGGAAGCACAGGCAGCAGTGCCGCAACAAGGTCGGTTGCCGTCTGCGCCATATCCTCGGTGAGATAATTGCTGTCGGTACGGGGATAGGTCAGAAAACGCTTTTCATACAGGCTTTGCGCATAGTCAAGGGTCTGCTTGGCGGTAAAGCCGTAAACGCGGTTGGCTTCCCGCTGCAACAAGGTAAGGTCAAATAGCTTCGGCGGCAGCGCGGTTTTCTTCTCTTTTTTGAGAGAAACGCAAACGGCCTGCGACGCTTCGCAAGCCGTTCTCAGCGCATCCGCAGCGGCAGCGTCGGAAATGCGTTCACTTTCCGCGTCCACGCCGCCGCAGCCGATATGCACGATGTGGTATTTCTTCTTGTGGAACATCGTAATTTTTCCGTCGCGCTCCACCAGCAGATTCAGCGTAGGTGACAGCACCCGTCCCACATTCAGGGTCTTGTGGTACAGCACGGAGAAAAGCCGCGTCGCATTGATGCCAACAAGCCAGTCTGCCCGCGCACGGCACAGCGCCGATTGATACAGCGCGTCATACTCCGTTCCGGCTCTGCGTCCGGCAAAGCCCTCGCGGATGGCGCTGTCCTCCATAGAGGAAATCCAAAGACGGGAAAAGGGCTTCGTGCATCCGGTCTGCTCATAAACAAAGCGGAAAATCAGCTCGCCCTCACGTCCAGCGTCACAGCCGTTTACCACCTCGGAAACGTCGCTGCGATGCAGCAGCTCTTTCAAAATGGCAAGCTGCTTTTCCTTGCCGGGGGTGGGGGCATATTTCCATGTCTGCGGCAGAATAGGAAGATCCTCATAGCGCCACTTTTTGTATCGCTCGTCGTAGCTGCCCGCATCTGCCATACTGATAAGATGCCCGATGCACCACGACACCAGCAGCCCGTCGCCGGAAAGATACCCGTCCTTTTGCTCCGCAGCGCCCAGCGCAAGGGCAACGGTCTTTGCCACAGAGGGCTTTTCACAAATAATCAAAACACTCATTCTTCATTCTCCTGTTCGTCGGGATCGCTGGCGCTGTCTGCGTCCTCATCATCCCCGTATTCTTCGGCTTCGTCATCCTCGTCAAAATCGAACTCGTCCAGCTCGTCGCCGCCCTTGACGCTGGATTTCGGCTTGCGCAGCTTGAAGTACCACAGCGCACCGCCGCCACCCGCAGCAAGAATCAGTACAAGGATCAGGATGCCGCCCACATTGTTTTTCTTCTCAGGCGTCGGCTCGTCTGACTGTTCCGTTTCCTCCGGCGTCGCTTCCTTTCCGGCACAATTCGTCATATCCGTTTTGCAGAGGGCACAGTTCGTATTGACCTTGCCAGCGGTGCATTTTTCGGTGCAGGAGCAGACAACGGGCGTGTTCTGGCTGTCGTCCTCCAGCAGCGCCATCAAGTCGGCTTCGTCTACGGGATTTAAGAAATATGTCTGATAGCGTTCTTCTTCCTCGTCCAGCAGCTTGTCATAGTCAATGACGATATACAGCGTATGCCCATTTCGGGTTTCCACGGTGATAAACTGCTTATTGGTGTGTTTATCATAGAGAAGATCGCGGGTCGCAGCGATGCCGTCCTCGGTGAACGGAGTGCCGGGGACAATCGTGTTGTCCTCCGGCTGCGTTTCCTCCTGCCACGTTTCAGGCGGCAGCTCGTCATCGTAGTAGTCGCCGCCGTCCGCATACGCGACGGTGGCAAAAGCCGTCATGCACAGCACCACGCAGAGCAACGCGGCGAATACAGAGCGAAAATGCTTATTCTTCGTCATCGGCCATGTCCTCCTGTTCGTGATAGGCGGTTTCCACGGGCGGCGCGTCATTTGCGCCGCCGCGCAGGAAATTCATCAGCTCGTCGCGGCTCATGCACATCGAGCGGACAAGATTGACGATTTCAAAGTTCTCCTGCTCGGTGCGCTGGGCTTCCAGCTCTTTCAGTCTGTTTTGGTACTCGGTGATTTTGCCGCGGGTCTTTTCAATCTCACGGTCAATGCGGTCAATTTTGCTCATAGCCATAGGTTAGCAGCTCCTTTCATTCAGCCGCTTTTCATAGCGGTATTTCATTTGCGCCGGATAGAGCGGCTGGGCAGGACGGCGGCTGCCTGTCCACGCCTTGCCGCCCGCAAGTCCGGCGTTCGTCCAGCCTGCGGCGCGTAGGCTTGCGCCGCTTTCGGTGTCTAAGGTATAGGTGACAATTTTGTGGTAGCCCATCGCCCGCGCAGCCCGTGCCGCTGCCGCATAGAGGATGCTGCAAGCGTTCTTCGTGCCATCGCTGCACAAGCGGTTGACTTCCAACGTAAAGCCGTCGTCCAAATAGCGGCTCACAGGCCGTCCCACAATGGCAACGGCACAAAGCCGCCCATTTTCAGCACAGCCAATGGAAAACTTATGTCCAGCAACGGGCTTGTGATGGCGGTGATGCTGCCGCACAAACTCGTTCGCCTGCGCAAGAGAAACGGGAATCAGCGTCAGCATAGCCGTCCTCCTTAGTTGTACGGCGGTCTGGCGTAGGCGTAGAAATGTGCCTGCCAATAGCTGCTGTTCAGGTTGGAATAGGAAATCGGATCTCCGCAATGGATCATCATGGAATTGCCGACGTAGATTCCCACATGGCTAACGCCCGGAGTATCGTATGTCCCGACGAAAAACACGAGGTCGCCCGGCTGCGGGTTGGAAACAGGGGTGGAAATATTGTAAAGCCCCTGTGCGCCCAGTCTGCCCGTATTGCACACGCCGCTGTTTGTCAGCACCCAGCTCACGAAGCCGGAGCAGTCAAAGGAGGTGGACGGGCTGCTGCCGCCCCACACATAGGGGTACCCTAAATATTTTTCGGCTTCTGTGATAACGGCGGCAAAGGTTTCGTCCTCCATTGCAGAGGGCGGGATCTCATATCCCTCTGGGCGGTTTGTGATGTACTTGGGGATATACTCGCTATCCCCGAACAGCTCCGGCTTGTTGCCCAACACCGACATATACAGCGCATATTTGGACAGCGTTTCTTCGTCCATGATATAAACGGGGATATGCGAGAGATTGAAGTTTTCCAGCTCGACGGTGCAAATGTAGTAGTTATACGGAACTTCTACCTCGTACTCGTTGCCCGCGCTGTCTGTCCGGGTAACGGTGCGGTAGCGCACCTCGGTCACGACGGTTTCTGTGAGAATATATTGCTTTTCAAAGAGCATTTGCAGCGTCCCCTGCACCTCGCTTGCCGTCCATGCGCCGTCATGTAGCGCGGAGAGGATCGATGCCAGGACATAAGGATCGTGCTTGATCTCGTCAAGGTCATAGTGGTATTCGTCGTAATCATGGGTGCGTTCATAGGTGTCGAGATATTCTTGCAGCTCGGCTTCCAGCGCACAGTAGGCGGCTTCGGCGGCAAGAATGTCCGCGTCCTCCGACTGATAGCTGGATGCCGCCACACCGCCGCCAGCCGCGCCCACCAGCGCAGAGCAGGATTGCAGCCCGCCGATTAGCATGACAATCAGCAGGAAACCAGCCAGAACGACCAGCGCACCTTTCCAATGGCGGGCAACGAACTCCGCTGCTTCCTTTGCCTTTTCTGCCGCTTTTTTCGCTGCCGTCGCCGTGGCTTCTACGGTTTTTTCGGCGCTTTTGGCGGTTGCCTGCGCGGTGCTGCCCGCAGCCTTTGCCGTTCTTGCAGCCTTGGCATACTCACGCTTTAGACGCTGCTTCTGGAAAAAGCGATTAAGCGGATTGCCGGAGAGCATTTCAGGGTTATCATGCAGCGCCTTTTGGTAGAGGAAATCGGCGTTTGCCTTTACCGCCTTTCTCTCGGCTGCCGCCGCTGCCCGGTAGGGTTTCAGCTTGTGGCTGCGTATGCCGCGCTTTACCGTCCGCGCCGCCATACCGCCCGCTTTCTCGCCCGCAAGTTCTACCCTGTGCCCGCTTTCCACACCGACATTTTCTTTCTCAACCTCGTAGATTTTCCCATGTACGGTGCTGTTCAACTCCTGCGCCGGACGGGACAAGGGGTTATGCCGCAACTTGCCGTTTGGGGGCTTATCCGTCTTTTCAAAGGAAAGGCGCGTCTTTGCCTTGCCTTTCGCTTCGTCAAAAACGCGCTCTTTCTTGATTTTGGTCTGCTTGGGGATAGCCGCCCGCGCTGCGTCTAAACGGTCTGCCGCTTTCTCGGATTTACGGATAGATTTCTGCAATTCCGGCGTTGCCCGTTCCGCTTCGGAAAACTGCAAGCGGGAAGTATGGGTTTTTAGCTGCGCCGCGTCAAGGGCTTTTTTCCCTGCGCCCTTTGCCGCTTGCCGTTCAACCTCTGCGCCGATACGGTCAACAGCCTTTTCTGCCGCTGCGGTAGGGGCTTGGGAATAGTTTTCCTCCTGCGGCCTTTCGCTGATACTCGTTGTTTCGCCCGTCGTGAGGTTTTCCGCAACCGCCCCGTCGCGGGTCATTTTCTGCGTTACCTTGTCGGGGGCTTTCCATTCCTTGCTCAATCTTCATCACCTCCAATCCGCTGTTTTGCAAGGGTGCAATAGTCGGGGTTTAACTCAATGCCGATATAGCGGCGGGAAAGGTGCTTTGCCGCCGCTGCGGTGGTGCCGCTGCCTAAAAACGGATCAAGGACAATCCCGCCCACGGGACAGCCCGCCAAAATGCACGTTTCCGCAAGTTTCGGCGGGAACGCTGCGAAA
>ERZ826613.3272-NODE-3272-length-13770-cov-3.457018_pt1 | contig 13770 bp, 10 predicted proteins | sample MGYA00519925_ERZ826613 | MGnify/ENA primary metagenome ERZ826613 (study PRJEB31778, sample SAMEA3449236) | human gut metagenome | biome: human gut; feature: human-associated habitat; material: faeces | place: United Kingdom | collected 2010/2012 ... | reverse complement strand
GCAGCTATTTGGTTATGAGCAAGTAGCGAAGCGGATTGCGAATATCCACTTGACTAAGTTTGACAACACAGAGGAGGATGAAGATGAATAAAAGAATCCAGTATCGTCAGATGGAAAATCTGTTAAAGAAAATGAATGAAAAAATAGACTCCCAGAATCGTAAAATCGAAAGTCAGAGTGAAATATTGCAGGAATTTATCGGACTTTTAAATGCGAAGCAGAGAGAAGGGGAAGATTTCGAAAAGTTTTTAAGAGAGCTTGCTTTATGGAGAGAAGATGTAGCCTCTTATCTGACTGCAAATGAACAGGAAGAACAGAGTCATCTGATTTTTAAACGGCTTGACTCTATTTTCGAAGAGATGGGGGTTAAAATTCATACAACAAAGGAAAATTCTGCTTTTGATTCAAAAATTCATGAAGTGATTGATATTGTGGAGACAGAGGAAGAAGAGAAACATGCCAGAATTGCAAAATCAATTAGAAATGGCTATGAATATCATGGAAAGATTTTGTTAAAAGAAATGGTGGCAGGATATAAATATACAGGAGGAGACTGACGATGTTTGAAGAATACGCAGCGAAAACGATTGGAATTGACTTTGGTACAAATAACAGCGTAGTAGGAGTCTATAACACGAAAATTGAAAAACCTTTAGTAATTGAAAATGAAGAGGGAGTGAACAGCACCCCTTCTGCTGTTCTCTTAAGAGAACCATTAGAATTTTCAGATGTGGGACGCAGTGCCAAGGAAAGAGCCATGCTTGAGCCGGTTGTTTTGTCTATGAAATCATTGATTGGCACGGAAAATAATGGATTTGCAATCAGCCGTGAAGGGGTACGTTTCCCGATTTTGGACGCTCATAAAGTATTATTTCAGTACTTGAAAAGAAATACAAAGACCAGAATGGATCCTGATGGAAAACTGAATTATCGTGCAGATAAATGTGTTGTTTCCTATCCGGCTTCTTTTAATCTAAAACAAAAGGAATTTGTGCGCAGAGCAGCGCAGAGTGCAGGAATGAAGGTGGCTGGTATGATCACAGAACCGGAGGCTTGTGCACTTGCATATCTGTATCCAGACAAGTTATCGGAGAAACCGCTCAATTTAAGAATCATTGATTTGGGTGCAGGTACATTTGATGTGGCTCTGTTATCTGCCTCAAAACGTCAGATTAAAGTGCTGGCAGTGGACGGAGTAAAAGCAGGAGGAGACGATATCGATTATCTGATGATGGCGTATTTTACAGCACAGTTAAAAGCGAATGGAATCGATCTCTCTGGGGATAAAGAGGCATTTCAGGTGTTAAGAAACCGTTGTGAAGAATGTAAAATCCGTATGTCTGCCCCAGGAAAAGAGTACGATAGTATTATTCTTTACACTCCAAAATATAATAAACAGGTTGAAATCGGAATCTCAAAAGCAGATTATCATAAGCTTTGTGAAAAATTGATGCAGGTAAAATTAATGCCTGTCTTGGAACGTCTGGCAAAGGTGGAAAGAGAAAAAGGAGTGAGAGCGGATCTGACTCTTTTAGTAGGGGGAAGTAATGTAAATCCATACTTTGTGAATGAATTTAAAAAGATGTACGGAAATAATTGTATCTCTTACAAATCAAAAGAAGCCGTAGCACTTGGGGATGCAGTCTATGCTTATATGTTGGAAAAAGGGATTATGAAAGGCTTGATTTATTCAGAAAATCAGTCAGGTAGTCATTCCAAAATCCCGAAAATGAAACAGGTGTCGAATGAGACACTTGGTCTTAGAATTTTAGATGGTTCTGGTGCAGGAACAAAAAGTTATCACGTCGAAAACTTGATTTTCAAAAATATGGAGCTTCCGGTACATATTAAAACAAACGTAAAAACTGCTTATGAGAAACAGACAAAAGTTGCACTGCATCTGTATTCAAGTGGCAGTATCAGTACAAAAATAAAATTGGAAGGAGCACAGGAAGTTGGAACCTGTCTCTTAAGAAGTAAAAAACCACTTGCAAAATATACGACTATTGAAGTGGAACTGATCATGGAAACAGCAGACAAAATTCAGGTAAAAGCATTAGAAAAAGGAATGAATCAGAAAGTAGATGTTACTTTGGATTTAAGCTAAACCTGGAGTAAATAAATGAATTTGGAGTAAAGAAATGCAGGAAAGACTCTGAGAGTACATATTTGGTATATTAAAAAAACAGGGGATGAAAGGAGCAAAAAATGGCAGAGGAAATTGTAAAAATTGATAAGATGGAACACAGCACTTCATTGCGCTGTGTCAATCAGTTAACAGGAAGACAGCAGGAGCTTTACTGGCAGTTTGTAAAAACGATTTCCAGATTAGAAAAAGAGGTTATCCCATGCACCGTTATGACAAAAAGAGACTGGTCTGCCGTCTTTTTAGCAATTGCATTAGATTTTCCGGAATTTTTCTATTGGAATCAGTATGAAATAAAACGGGTTCAGCAAAATGAAGACGGAACAGTTTTTTCCTTTGAAATGAGTTATCATTATAACGACAGGGATTTGATTCGAAGAAAAATGAATCAGATGTCGGCAATGGCGAAAGATATTTTAGAACAGATTATTACAAGAGGAATGACGGAAACAGAGATGGTTCGTGCGGTTTATGATTTTCTTACTTTAAATCTGACTTACACAAACGAGAAATATCAGAATGGTAATTCTTATCCTTATGCTTCTTACACGCTGGAAACATTATTAAATCGTGTCGGTGTCTGCGAAGGAATTTCAGTAACATTCCTTTACTTGCTCAGACAGCTCCAGATTGAATGTTTTGGCTATGCTTCAGAAACTCATGCATGGAATGTAGTCAAATTAGGAGACCAGCACTTTTTCTGCGACGTTACCTGGGATTTGAGAGAGAGAGAAAATGGAAGAAGATATCAGTATTATATGCTGACAGAAAGACAGATGCGGGCAAAATCTCATCCTGACGGAGATGGTGTTTTGTTTCCGGGAATGAGAGCTTATGAATAAAAAACCACCCTAAGGCAGGGTGGCTTTTTGTTTCATAGGAAATTGCATCCTATGAAATAAAAAAACTCCGCAGGGAGCGCACTGCGGCGGTGAGGAAATCTGTCGCAAAAGCGATCCGCCGCAGGCGGAGAATCTCGCAAGCGAGATTCTTTTTAAAGCTTGTCATAGATTTTCTGCTTGTCCGGAGTTTTCAGTAATAAATACTTACGAATTGCAAAAATTGCTCCAAGCGCAACAATTCCGATAAGCGTATCCACCATGGTTTCGTGGACGACGACCATCTGTCGTGCAAGAGCGAACATCAGTACTTCGAGAAGCGTTTCGGCAGTGTGTTTTGCAAGCATTTTTACAAACTCTACACCGATGAGTAAGGTGAGGACATTCCCCAGAAATGTGGTGAAATCGTGAGCCGTGATTTCAAGCAGAGGATGTTGTACAAAATCATATACGACGGGAATAATCAGTAGAACAATCACGGTCAGAATAATGAGAGATAGAAATATTTCCGTGTAGCGTGAGATTGTGTAGATGATTTCATTTAATTTCTTTTTTATGTTCACGCAAGAACCCCCTTTTATGATGAGTTTATAATACCATAAAAAACGTTGTGAAGACAACAAAAAAGAGTAAGGTTGTCTAAAAAAATAAGCACAAGAAAAGGAGTTAAATATTAATAAAATGTTACAAAATATAACATGAAAATTAATAAAAAATGAAAAAAGCTTGCATCTTTAAAAGAAGTGTGCTATTATGGACAACAGTGAAGCACAAAAAAAGGAGAGAGGTAAAGAAGTGAAAAAACGAATTATAGCTCTTAGCTTAGTTTTAGCGATGTCAGCATCTCTTACTTTTCCAGTTGCAGCAGCAAGAAAAGATGAGGTACAGGCTGAGAAAGCAGCAACAGAAAGTAAATTATCTGCGGCAGAAAGTAAGGCCGATGAATTAGAATCAGAAAAAAATGCATTACTTGGAGAAATTGATTCTCTGGATCAGAGTCTGGTACAGACGATGGCTCAGATTGAAATCTTAAACGGAGAAATTTCTGACAAGGAATCTGCAATTGAAGATACAAAACAGAAATTAGAGGATGCACAGGCTGAGAAAGATAAACAGTATGCATCTATGAAGAAAAGAATACAGTATCTGTATGAAAACGGTGGCAGTAATGCCTGGGCACAGATGATTCTGGAATCCGGAAGTATTACGGATATGTTTGATAAAGCCGAGTATACTGAAAAAATGTATCAGTATGACCGCGATGAGCTGCAGAAGATGAAAGATGTTGTAACAGAAGTTACACAGCTTGGAGAACAGCTTACACAGGAAAAAGCAGAGCTTGAAGATATGAAGCAGGCTCAGGAAGAACAGCAGAGTTCTCTGCAGACGCAGATGGATCAGAAGAAAGCAGAAGCTTCCGATTACGAAACTCAGATTGCAAATGTACAGGCTCAGGCTCAGGAATACAAAAACCTGATTGAACAGCAGAATGCAGAACTGAAGAAGATTCAGGAAGAAGAAGCAAAAGCAGCAGAAGAAGCAAGAAAGGCTGCAGAAAAAGCGGCAGCAGAAAAAGCAGCGAAAGAGAAAGCAGCAAAAGAACAGGCAGCAGCCGAAGCAAAAGCTGCGGAAGAAAAAGCAGCAGCTGAAAGCACAAAAGCAGAACAGACAAGTACAAAATCCGAAGATACAACAGATAACAGTAACAATAATGTTTCCGAAGATACAACAGACAACAGCAGTAACAGTGCTTCCGAAGATACAACAGACAACAGCAGTAACAGTGCTTCCGAAGATACAACAGATAACAGCAATGTTTCTGAAGATACTTCAAATGAAAATGCATCTAATGACACAACAAATGATGCATCTAACGATACATCCGATAATGACAGCAATTATTCTGAAGATGTATCTGATGACAGCTCCAGTACAACAGATAATAGCTCAAGCAGTACTTCCAGTGCAACTGGAGAAGCAGTCGTTGCTTATGCAAGCCAGTTTATTGGAAATCCGTATGTTTATGGTGGAAACAGCTTAACAAACGGAATTGACTGTTCTGGATTTGTACAGCAGGTATTTGCACACTTTGGATACAGTTTACCACGTGTCAGCGATGCTCAGGCAGGAGCAGGAAGAGGAATTTCTTATTCCGAATCCCGTGCCGGAGATATCATTGTATATTCCGGACATGTAGCAATTCTTACAGGAGACGGTGGAATTGTACATGCTTCTAACAGTGCACCATATCCACAGGGTGGAATTAAGTATTCATCTAACGCACTGTATCGTCCATACATAGCAATCAGAAGAATTGTAGAGTAATCTTACTTTAAGAGAATTAAAAAGCGAACAAAAGACAAAAGGGGTCTTGTACAAAATTGTACAGGACCTCTTATTTGTTACAAAAATTTAAAGTTATGCTTGCTAATGTAATAATTTTGTGATATCATGTTCAAGGTAATATTGTCTCAGAAAGAAAATGTGAGGTACATAATATATATGAAAAAAAGATTTCTTTGTCTCAGTCTTATTTTTGCTCTTGCAGTCACACAGGTTATGCCGGTAGCTGCATCTAGAAAAGAGGAAGTTCAGACTGAAAAAGCAAATACAGAAAGTAAATTATCTGCAGCGGAAAGCAAAGAAGCAGAACTGGAACAACAGAAAGAAGAATTATTAGGAGAAATTAATTCTCTTGACCAGAGTCTGGTAAAAACACTGGCAGAAATTGAAATCTTAAAAGGTGAGATTTCAGATAAAGAAGATTCTATAGAAGAAACAAAAGAAAAACTTGCAGAATCTGAAGCAGAGCGTGATGAACAGTACGCAGCCATGAAAAAAAGAATTCAGTATCTTTATGAGAATGGTGGAAGTGGTGCATGGGCACAGATGCTTTTAGAGTCCAGCAATATCACAGACTTATTAAGTAAAGCAGAGTACACAGAAAAGATGTATCAGTTTGACAGAGATGAACTCTCTAAAATGAAAAATGTTGTAGAACAGGTAACATCTCTTGGAAATCAGTTAGAAGAGGAAAAAGGCGAGTTAGAACAGATGAAACAGGCTCAGGAAGAGCAGCAGGAAAATCTGGAAAACGAACTGGAAAAGAAAAAAGCAACAGCTTCTGACTATGAAAATCAGATTTCTGAAGTAAAAGCTCAGGCTGCTGAATATAGAAAATTAATTGAACAGCAGAATGCAGAACTGAAGAAAATACAGGAAGAAGAAGCAAGAAAAGCAGAAGAGGCAAGAAAAGCTGCTGAAGCAAAAGCTGCTGAAGAAGCTGCTAAGAAGAAAGCCGCAGAAGCTGCCGCAGCAGCAAAAGCAGAGGCTGCAAAGAAAGCTGCAAGCACAAGTAAGAGCAACAGCTCTTCTAATACAAGCAGTGCTTCTGGAAGCCAGTCCTCTAATACAGGTGCTTCTAATACAACAACTGAAACAACAATTGTACCGGAAGAAAATACTACAGTAGATGAAACTTATGAAGAAGAGACTACAACTTCTTCAGGAAGTACTTCCAGTGCAAGTGGAGATGCAGTCGTTTCTTATGCAAGCCAGTTTATCGGAAATCCGTATGTCTATGGTGGAAACAGCTTAACAAACGGAATTGACTGTTCTGGATTTGTACAGCAGGTATTTGCACACTTTGGATACAGCCTGCCACGTACCAGTGATGCACAGGCTGGTTCAGGAAGAGGAATTACCTATTCTGAATCCCGTGCCGGAGATATCATTGTATATTCCGGACATGTAGCAATCCTTACCGGAGACGGCGGAATTGTACATGCTTCCAACAGCAAACCATATCCACAGGGCGGAATTAAATATTCATCTAATGCGCTTTACAGACCATACATTGCAGTCAGACGTATTGTAGAGTAAGAAAAATACATAGATTGAGAGATAGAAAAGGGATTTATACATTCGTTTGTATAAATCTCTTTTTTGATTCATAAATAAAAAATTTTTTGCGTGTTGCAAGTGGAAACTCACTGCCTTTAGGTGACGAGTAGTTGACTGGAAAATATATAATAGAATAAAAAAGTCAAAATAGTAAAGTTTTAAGTAAAATTTTTGAAAGCATCTTAAAAAAAATTGCATTATAATAAACTTAAACGAAAAAGGTTTAAATAATAAGGAGCGAATGAAAATGGGATTGGAAAAATATGTATTAAATGGAAATCCAATATGCTGTGCAGCAAATGTAGTAAGCGGCGAACATTATCGAATTTCAATGCTGACCACTGCGTTAGTACGCTTAGAATATAGTGAAAATGGAGAATTTGAAGACCGTCCGACACAGATGGTAGTGAATCGTGATTTTGCACCGACAGAATTTAAAGTAAGTGATGTAAATGGCGAACTTCATATTTACACAAAAGATTTAGAAATTCATTATGATAAGAAAGAGTTTACTCCGGGAGGCTTAATGATTCGTGTAGCCGGAGGAAAATCCAATGAAAGAGTGTGGCATTATGGAGAAGCACCAAGAGATTTGCTTGGAACTGCTCGTACGTTAGATGAAGCAGATGGAGCCATTCCATTAGAACATGGAATTTTATCAAAAAATGGATTTTCTTTAATTGATGATTCTAAGACAATGGCATTGAAGTCAGATGGAACAGTGGAGCCTAGAGTCGGAAATAAGAAAGATATTTATTTCTTTGGATATGGACACCGCTATCTGGAATGTCTGAAAGATTTCTATTATTTATGTGGAGAGACGCCATTACTTCCAAGATATACATTTGGAAACTGGTGGAGTCGTTATCATCGCTATACAGAAACCGAATATAAAGACTTAATTGAGCGGTTTGAAAGAGAAGAAATTCCATTTTCCGTGGCGGTTGTGGATATGGACTGGCATCTGGTAGATGATGTAGACCCAATTTATGGAAGTGGCTGGACAGGCTATACCTGGAATAAGAAATTTTTCCCAAATCCGAAGGAATTTATGGGATGGCTGCATGAGCATCACATGAAAATTACATTAAATGTACATCCGGCAGATGGAATCCGTGCTTATGAGGATGCTTATGAGAGAGTTGCAACAAAGATGGGAATGGATCCGGAAAAGAAAGAACCGGTATTGTTTGATGTGACAGACCCGAAATTTATGGAAGTATATTTTGAAGAATTACATCATCCGATGGAAGAAGAGGGTGTTGATTTCTGGTGGGTAGACTGGCAGCAGGGAACGGTAACAAAAGTTCCGGGACTTGACCCGTTGTGGATGCTCAATCATTATCATTATCTGGATAATAAATGGAAAGGCACAAGACCGCTGACATTTTCCAGATATGCAGGACCTGGAAGCCACCGCTATCCGGTTGGATTTTCAGGGGATACGGTGATTACCTGGGAAAGTCTTCAGTTTCAGCCGTATTTTACAGCAAATGCGAGCAATATTGGTTATGGCTGGTGGAGTCATGATATCGGAGGTCATATGATGGGATATCGTGATGATGAACTGACCGCAAGATGGGTACAGCTTGGTGTATTTTCTCCGATTAACCGTCTGCATAGTACGGATAATCCGTTTAATGGAAAAGAGCCATGGAAATATAATAAGATTGTAGAATCTGTTATGAAAGCGTTCTTAAAACTGCGACATGCGCTTATTCCGTATCTGTATACCATGAATTACTGTACCAATAAAGAGGGCAAACCGCTTGTTATGCCAATGTATTATTTAGAGCCGGAGAGAGAAGAAGCTTATCAGGTACCGAATAATTATTATTTTGGCAGTGAACTTATGGTTTCTCCGATTACAGAGAAAATAGATACAAAAACTCAGCTTGGAAAAGCAAAGACATGGCTTCCGTCCGGAGTCTGGTATGACTTTTTTAATGGGAGAAAATATGAGGGTGGACGTATGGTTCAGTTGTTCCGTGGAATCGAAGAAATTCCGGTACTGGCAAGAGAAGGTGCAATTGTTCCACTGAAAAATATGGAAGTATTTGATAATAACACGGATAATCCAAAATCTTTAGAAATAAAAATTTTCCCTGGAAAGACTGGAAGTTTTACGTTATGGGAAGATGAAGGAGACTGTGTAGAAGAAAGCTGGGTAGAAACAAAGCTGGAAAAAGCACAGGAAGAAGGGAAAGACTGCTTTATCATTCACAGTCCACAGGGAAATACAGCGGTACTTCCAGAAAAACGATGCTGGAAACTGGATTTTGTAAAAATAAAGGAAAATACAGTAAGCGTGCTGGTAGATGGAAAAGAGACGGCATATAAAGCAACAGTAGAGAAAAATGGTATGTGTATAGAAATAACAGAAGTGCCGGTAAATGCAGAGATAAAAGTAGTATTTGAAAATCCAATTGAAGAAAGTTTGGCAGACCTTGCCCAGGAAGCTTATGCGATTCTAGAAAAAGCACAGATTTCTTATAATTTAAAATCAGATTTGTATGAGATTATCAAAGAACAGCAAAAAGGAGCGATTGCAACATTAGCTTCAATGGAATTAGAACCGGCAATGTTTGGAGCACTGTGCGAAATTTTAACAGCAGAAAAATAAAAGAGAAATAAATTGTTCACGGAATATTATTTCAAAGACCGGAAAATAGAGCTGTAATCATCATTTGAGGAGACCAAAAGTCTCCTCTTTTTATTGCATAGAATTGTGTTCATGATCAAGTGTCGGAGCGGATTGCGAATGTCCGATTTACTTAATATACGATTATTTTTGCAAGTGAATCTCGTTTTGCTTCGGTCAACTGATAAAAGGAATCTAATAGCTGAACCTGAAAAGACCCAGGGGCTGTTGTCTTTTTCGCAGCGAGTTCTCCGGCAATGCCAAATTCAACAGTCGAAGTCAGAGTAGCGTTAAAAGCATTTGAGGCAGAAGCAAGGTAGGAAGCACAGACCATCCCAAGCATACAGCCGGTTCCGGTAATATTTGCCATATCGGGTGAACCATTTTGGACAAAGAAACACTCATCTTTTGATACAATCATGTCTTCTTTTCCGGTGATGAGAAAAACCGTATTCCATTCATCGGCCTTTTTCTGAAAGAGTCTGGTCAGTCTATTTCGATTTTCGTCGGTGATGGAATCTTTTTCTCCGGCGTCGATTCCGACAGCGTGGGATTCTTCCTCTATCATGGCAAGCAGTTCTGACATATTTCCCTTTAAAACCGAAGGAACATGAATTTTCAGTAATTCTTTTGCGAAATTTTTCCGAAGTGCACTGCAGGCAGTACCGACAAGGTCAAGAAGCACCGGAATTTCTTTTTGAACCGCAGTCTTTAAGGCAATCGGCATGGCTTCCATTCTTGCATCGGTAATATTTCCAAGATTTAAAGCGAGAACCTGTGCGGTGCTTGTAATTTCAGCGACTTCAAGCGGGTGTTCTGCCATAATCGGGCGTGCGCCGGAGGCAAGGACAATATTTGCACAGTCATGGATGGAAATTGGATTGGTAATGCAGTGAATCAGCGGTTTAGTGAGTCGATTTTGTTCTTTTAGATTTTCTAACTTTTTTATCATAAACTTTTGCTCCAAGATTTCTTTGAAACTCGGCAAGGACACCTGCCTGACTTAAGGTTTTTAAGAAGAACCAGGCAACTGTTCCGCCCATTGTCGTAGCAGCTAAAAACATTGGGGTATAGTAAAATGCGGTTAAACCGCCTCTTCCCATAAGAATTGCCATAACAGGGTAAGAAACCAGAGAACCGATAATTCCGGTTCCAAAGATTTCACCTAAGACAGCGCAGATGATTTTACCACCGGAAGCCCGATAAAAGACACCGGATAAAAATGCTCCAAATACGGCTCCGGTTAAGGCAAGCGGAGGGATTCCCATCATCATCATACGGATGATTCCGATTAAAGTTGCGCATAGAAGGGAATACCAAGGTCCAAGAAGCACGGAGCAGACAATGTTAATAAAATGTGCAGTCGGACACATTCCTTCGATTCTTAGAATCGGAGAGATGACAACACCGATGGCAACTAACATGGCAAGCATGACCATGCGAAGTAAGTGAGAATGTTCTGTTTTCATAAGTGTAATCCTTTCTTTTTACAATAAAATAGCTGTTAAACTGTAAGAAGAGTATCATAACGAAAATAGAAAGTCAACTTGTATTCTGAAAACACAGGTATTATACTTATAACAACTCAAAAAGTAAAAAAATGACAGGAGGATTAGAGGATGTTTCACTTTAATTATTATGCACCCACACAGGTAGTATTTGGAAAAGACACAGAAGAAAAGACAGGAGAACTTGTAAAGGCACAAAACTGTAAAAAAGTTTTGATTCATTACGGAAGTGGAAGTGTAAAACGGACGGGATTGTTAGACCGCGTAAAACAGGCATTGGAAAAAGAAAACCTTGCATATACAGAACTGGGCGGAGTGGTTCCGAATCCAAGACTTTCGCTTGTAAAGGAAGGAATTGAACTTTGCAAAAAAGAAGATGTTGATTTTATTCTGGCAGTCGGCGGAGGAAGTGTCATTGACTCTGCAAAGGCAATCGGATATGGAGTTGCAAATGGTGGTGATGTATGGGATTTTTATTCTCATAAAAGAAGTGCGGCAGGCTGTCTGCCAATCGGTGTTATTTTAACCATTTCAGCAACAGGAAGTGAGATGAGTGATTCTTCTGTTATCACAAATGAAGATGGATGGATTAAAACCGGATATCATAGTGAATACTGTCGTCCGAAGTTTGCGATTATGAATCCGGAACTGACTATGACGCTGCCGGATTATCAGACTGCATGCGGATGCACCGACATTTTAATGCATACAATGGAGCGTTATTTTACCAAAGGGGAAAATATGGAGCTGACAGACAGCATTGCCGAAGCATTGATGCGTACAGTGATTGAAAATACAAAGATCTTAAAAGAAAATCCAAAAGATTACAATGCCAGAGCTGAAGTAATGTGGGCAGGAAGTCTTTCTCATAACGGCTTAACCGGATGTGGAAATGGTGGAAATGATTTTGCAACACATGCACTGGAACATGAACTTGGCGGTATGTATGATGTGGCACATGGAGCAGGACTTGCAGCACTTTGGGGAAGCTGGGCCAGATATGTCTATAAAGAAATTCCGGAGCGTTTCCACAAATTTGCAGTGCGGGTAATGGGACTTGAAGATACCGGAGATGCAGAGGAAATGGCAGTGCATGGAATCGAAGCAATAGAGGCATTTTTCCGTGAAATAAAGATGCCGACCAATCTTCGTGAACTGGGGCTGACGCCGAGTGAAGAAGAATTAAAAGAACTGGCACATAAATGCAGTTTAAATACAGGCGGACATAAGGGTTCTGCAAAAGTATTATATGAGGCAGATATGCTGGCAATTTATGAAATGGCAAAATAATAAGGAATAATAGGGAATGAAACGTATGAATGGTTTATTATTTCCGACTTTAAAAAATTATAAAAAAGAATACTTAAAAAAAGATATTTTTTCAGGAATTATTATGGCAGCGGTGTCGATTCCGATTTCGATGGGATATGCACAAATTGCAGGACTTCCGGCAGTCTATGGACTTTATGGTTCGGTCTTTCCGATTTTATTCTTTGCACTGTTTTCTACTTCAAAACAGTTTATCTTTGGTGTAGATGCTGCACCGGCAGCGATTGTGGGAGCAGCACTTGTTTCACTTGGGATTGAGAGTGGAAGTAAAGAGGCAATGCAGTATGTGCCTGTGATTGCGCTTTTAACCGGACTATGGCTGTTGTTGTTTTATTTTCTAAAAGCCGGCAGGATTGTAGATTTTATTTCAACACCGGTTATGGGGGGATTTATCAGCGGAATTGCGCTTACGATTATTTTAATGCAGATACCAAAGATATTAGGAGGTAAGGCGGGTTCAGGAGAATTACCGGAACTTGCTCACCATATTTTTGAAACCTGTAAGGAGATTAACTGGTTGTCAGTTGTACTTGGAGTCGGAGCGTTGGTTATTCTTCGGCTGGCTGGGAAACTGATTCCGAAATTTCCGATGGCAATTGTGATTATGGCGGTTGGAGTAGTAGCAACGTTGCTGTTTCGTGTGGATGAACAGGGAGTAGTTCTTTTAGATGCAGTAGAGAGTGGTCTTCCGAAATTTCATATGTTTCAATTTGCAGGGATTGACTGGACGCAGGCGGCAGGGCGAAGTCTGATGATAGCTGCGGTTATCATGTCAGAAACCTTATTATCAGAAAATAACTTTGCTTTAAAAAATGGATATAAGATTGATGAGAATAAAGAAATTTTGGCCTGCTCAATGGGAAATCTTGCGGCTGCGTGTGTGGGTTGCTGCCCGGTAAATGGAAGTATTTCAAGAACTTCAATGAATGAGCAGTATGAAGGGAAAACACAGGCAGTTTCGATTACAGCAGGTGCAGTGATGGCAGTTGTTTTAGTCTGTGCAACCGGTTTTATCGGTTATCTTCCGGTGTCGGTGTTAACTGCGATTGTAATTTCAGCACTTATGAATGTGGTGGAATTGCATCTGGCAGTGCGGTTGTTTAAGGTCAGCCGAAATGAATTTTATATTTTTGTAGCTGCCTGTGTCAGCGTTTTGTTTTTGGGAACAATCTACGGTGTTGCTTTCATTTGTAGCGGTTGTACTGCGAGCAACCAATCCTCCACGTTCTTTTTTGGGGATGATACCCGGAAAAGAGACATATTACGATTTGAAACGGAATCGAAATGCCTATCCGATTCAGCATACGATTATCTACCGGTTTAGTGAGAACTTGTTTTTTGCCAATATCAAGATTTTTCAATCCGATATTGAAAATAGCATAAAGAAAGATACCAAAGTAGTAA
>ERZ826613.3267-NODE-3267-length-13778-cov-3.423668_pt1 | contig 13778 bp, 10 predicted proteins | sample MGYA00519925_ERZ826613 | MGnify/ENA primary metagenome ERZ826613 (study PRJEB31778, sample SAMEA3449236) | human gut metagenome | biome: human gut; feature: human-associated habitat; material: faeces | place: United Kingdom | collected 2010/2012 ... | reverse complement strand
GAGACGGTAGTATTGATGTCAAGGGTAAGCAAAGAAAGGGATTTCTACTATCCAGGCAAGCAACTGTCGGATGGCGGAAATCCCTTTTTTGTTATCACGGAAACAGATCAACTGCCCTGTTGGGGGAGGGGTGAGGATACAGATTGGCTGTAAATACATTGTATATAGTAAAAAATCCAACCAAAAGCCTGTACTTGACAATTCATCCAATGGTATCTCAGAATACAAACCGAAGCAGCAGCATATAGCAGATCGTCCCGCCGGAGATTGAGAAAAGCATCTGGCGTTTCCAGAGATGGAGGCCGGTGGTGATGGCGATCGCGAGCAGCTCCGGGCGCCCGTGGTTTCCGCTCAGAAAGCTGACATTTTTCAGGCAGTAGATGACGAGCATGCCGAAAACTGCAGAAGGGAGAAAATTCCTAATGTACTGGATGAAAGCCGGTGTTTCCTGATTTTCCCGGAAGATGAAAAACGGAAGAAAACGCGTGAGCAGGCCGAGGATGATGAGCATGGTCGGGATCATGAAGGAGTCCGGTCCGAAGCAGATGAGACACAGTGCGGATACAGAAAGCCCGATGATGGAGGCAACGTGATTTTTTTCCTTCAGCCACTGGTCGAGAAAGATGACGACGAACATGGCTGTCATGACAAAACTGATCCCGGATGTGTCAAACTTCAGCAAAGAGCCGATCAGTCCGCCGGCTGTGGCGCTGACGGTCCAGTAGAGATAGTCCAGTAGTGTGATGAAGAAAAGGAACCAGCCCTTATCGACATAAAAGGTGCCGCGCAGGTATCGATTCTTTTTTCTATGTTGGATAGGAATTGAAAGCGCTGGTGAATTCTGCTAATATGACATGGAAGGGTATTGTTTTTACCACAGAATAAGCATTTCCACGCTTCAGGTGTGAGAAACACTAAGCGGTGGGGCAGAGGGGCAGGAGCTATGGAGGGAAAATTAAAAAAACAGCTGCCGGTGCGGACGCAGATGATCTGGTATCTTCTGGCGACCGTGCTGATTCTTGTGGCAGGTGGCTTACGGGCGCTGGATCGCGGTATGTACAATAGCTTTTGGTCTGTATGGCTTCAGCTGCTTCGTCATATGATTCATATTGTATTGCTGATCGGCTGGATGATTTCCATCCAGTCGAGGATTTTACAAAGGCCGGTTCGCAGGTATTTGCTGGCAATTGGGTGCATGCTCAGCTTCTGGCTGTTTATCCGCGCCTCAAAATGGATGTTATTTGCGCATGACAGCCAGATGAACCGTTACTGCTGGTATTCCTATTATATTCCAATGGTGCTCGTTCCGCTTCTGGGTGGAATGCTGCTTCCACATATTGGACAATCCGAACGATACCGGCCGGGAAAAGGCAGATGCCTCTGGTATATTCCGGCGGTAGCCTTGATTGGTCTTGTCCTTACAAACGATCTGCATCAGCTGATATTTCGATTTCCGGATGGGATTGTTTTCTTTCAGAACCGGTATACGTACCAGATCGGATATTTTGTCATTTTTGCCTGGTGCCTGTTGTGGGGAATTTATTTTGTCGGAGGGCTCTTGCTCAAGTGCAGGATACCGGTCCGCAGATCGTATCAGTGGCTTCCGGTTCTGGTGCTTGTCGGAGCGGCTGCGTTGTCAGTTGCATATGTTTTTCGTCTCTTTATTTTTGATATAGCAGCTGTGGACTGTCTGATTACGGTACTGCTGATCGAGAGCTGTATTCAGTGCGGACTGATCCGGTCAAATTCCAGCTATAAGAGCCTGTTCCATGCTTCTTCAGTTGCAGTACAGATTACAGATACGGAATATCATGTCTGCTTTTCCTCCGGAAATGCAGGAGCACTGAGAGAGGAAGAGCGGAAAAGGGTGGCAAAGGGTGCGATGGATATCAGTGGATACCGCTTCTGCTGCGCGGCCATTACAAATGGCTACGTCTTCTGGGTAGAGGATTATACTGGGCTGTACCGGTATCGAAAGGAGCTTGAAGAGAAAGGACGTCAGCTATCCGGCGCAAATGATCTGTTAAGAGCAGAGCTTGCACTGCAGGAAAAGCAGCTGCATATCCAGGAGAAGAATCGGCTGTATGATCAGGTTGCGAAGGAAATAGCGCCGCAGCTTTTTCAGATTGATCAGCTTTTAAAGGAGAAGGAAGAAGGCAGAATTCAAAAAACACTGGCCAGGACCTGTGTCATTGGCGCGTATGTGAAGCGCCGCAGTAACCTGCTTTTGCTTTCGGAAAACACTGCATACCTCCCTGCAAAGGAGCTAGAGCTTTGTCTGCGGGAATCTCTGGAAAATCTGAAGCTTGTCGGGGTGTCCGGCTTTCTGGATGCGGACTGCAGCGGAACATTTCCGGCAGCCGTACTCGTGGCAGTATACGATATATGCGAGTCTGCCCTGGAGAGGCTTTTATCTGAGCTGGGGGCGCTGTTGCTCTGGCTTCGCGCGACAAAGGAGGGGCAGCTTCTTTTTCGTATACAGATGGACGGCGATGCGGCGTGTGTGGATGCCTCATGGATGACATGCCTGCCGGAGCTGGTGGACTGTGAAATAATACAGGCGGAGGCATTGTATATAACGGTGCAGTGGCCGAAAAAGAGGGTAGATCTTTACAGGAGAGAACCGGTGGAAGGAGGGGATGTAAATGCAGACGATCATACAGCTGTCATCAGATAGTCGGGGCATGATTTTAATGCTGCTGTTTTTTCTGCTTCTTGTCCAGCTGTTTGAATTTTTGTTGACGGTGTTTTTACATATCTATGGCCGACATGTGATGGCAGAGGGGCTGTTTGCTGTGACACTTCTTGGATTTGTACTGGTATGCAGCGGACATCTTTATACGGTTTCCGGGGCGAGATCCTGGAGATATGAGAAACAGATCGGTGATATACCGGCCATTTTTTTGTTTATCTTTGCAGTGCTTGCACTGACCGGGACGATATACAGTGGTATTCAGCTACTACGGTTTTACAGGGGGCGAACCGGGATTACGGCATTTTCCATTAAAGAGAGCATTGACAACCTGCCGTCCGGGCTTGCCTTTGCACGGGAGAGTGGATTTGTTCTTCTGGCAAATCGTCAGATGGAGCAGCTCTCTTATGTGACGACCGGCCTGGATCTGCAGAACGCAGAGGAGTTCTGGAAAATTCTCCTGAGTGGAGACCTGCAGGCAGGCTGCAGCCGCATCCGGACGGGTGAGGTACCGGTGATCCGGCTTCCGGACGGAAGCATCTGCAGCTTTTCCAGACAGATGATTCAGGCGGAGGGGCGTCCGGTAATTCAGCTGACGGCGGTAGATACAACGCAGCAGTTTGCGCTTGCCGGGGAGCTGGAGAAAAAGAATGAAGAGCTTTCGCAGGTGCATCAGAAGCTGGAACGATATGGAAAAGAAATGGCAGATTTTGTGCGCAGCAGAGAAATTCTGGAGATGAAAATGCAGATTCATAACGAAATCGGGCAGGCGCTTCTGGCAACGCGTGCCTGGCTTCAGTCTCAGGAGGACGGCGGAGAATCATGTCTTTTCAAACAGTGGGAAGCAATTATAGCGCTGATGCGTGCGGAGGCAGAACCAAAACAGGGAAAGACAGACTGGGAAATTTTTTGCAGGTGTGCGCAGGCAGCAGGTGTGGAAATCCGGCTGGATGGAAAGCTTCCGGAGGCTGGCCGTGCCTGCGATCTTCTGATCGCAGCTGCAGCTGAGGCGTTGACCAATGCGGTCAGGCATGCGAAGGCGGACAGCCTTTATGTCTATATCTGTCGGGAAGGTGGTATGCTGCAGGTTCGATTCTGCAACAACGGCGTTCCGCCAGAACAGAATATCACCGAGGGCGGTGGGCTTGGCGCACTCCGTCTTCAGGTCGAGGAGGCAGGGGGAAGTATGCAGATCCTCTCGGTTCCGCAGTTTGTGCTGATTTTGTTGATCCCGGAAGAAGAGGAGGAAAACGGATGGTACGAGTATTGATTGTAGAGGATGACCCGATGGCAAGGACGCTGTTTGAGCTTTACCTGAAACACAGCGGAAGGTATGAGCTGGCGGCAGCAATTGAGAGCGCCTCGATGGCTGAGCTGTATTGCCTGAAAAATCCGGTCAATCTGATTATTATGGATGTATGTACCGCATTAAAGGCAAGTGGGCTTACGGCAGCGGCAAAGATCAAAAAGAACAGCCCGGGAATACGGATCGTGCTTGTGACCTCTCAGCCGGAGTGTGATTTTATACACCGGGCAAAGGAAGCCGGGATTGACAGCTTCTGGTATAAGGAGCCGCTGGAAAACAGTCTGCTTTCTGTACTGGATCGAACGATGGCGGGAGAATCGGTATATCCGGAGGATACGCCGGTTCTGAAGGTTGGAGAGGCGTTGAGCACAGAGTTTACGGGAGGAGAACTGAAGGTACTGCGTGAGCTTACCGGCGGAGATACGGACGAGGAAATTGCAAACACGCTGAATTTTTCGATCTGGACAGTGCGCAAATATGTAAAAATCATGCTGGAAAAAACCGGGTTTAAATCCCGGACCCAGCTCGCTGTTGCGGCAAGAGAAAGCGGATTGGTGATCCGCGGGTATTGAAATACTAATGTTGGGGTCAAAAGGTATTTTGACCCCTATGATACACGGATTGCTTCGCATTTCATGCTCTCGCAATCCTAAAACACCTCAAATCCGCTCATTTTTCTACGAAAAATGGCTACTTTTCGGTGTTTTGCGGGTCAATAAGTCATGCTTTTTCATGCAAGCATGAAACGCATGACCTTTTGACCCTTTGTATCATATACTATTTTTAGTATAGGATTCTCCTGGTATTGACTGTATAATTGTAATATACAAACAAAGGATTCTGCTTTTGACAAAAAAAGACAGAATATTTATAGCCAAGAAAGAGAGGATGAGCCTATGACTATGAAGAGAAGAAATCAGACAATCTGTGCAGTACTGTTATCGACACTGCTCATCGGAATTCCTGTTCAAGCAGAGATTCCGGAGGATGCCCTTTCCGATTATATGGGGGACTGGTATGTAAACTATATGATAGAAGAAGGCACACAGCTTAATATGGCAGGACTTCTCGGCTACACGATGTTGCTTACACTGAATGATGACGGTACCGCCCATATGGAAATGATGATGCTGGAGGAGTCGGCAGAGGAAGAGGAAAACGAGGCGATGGAAGGCAGCTGGACGTATGCAGACGGTCGGATCGTACTGAAGATGGATGATGAATCGGTAATGGAGCTGGATGCGGAAGAGGGCGATCTGGTCGGAAAGGCAGCGGAGGAAGAATATTCATACCTGTTTGGCCGGGAGCTGGTGAAGGAGGATGTCGACCTTGACGCATTGATGGCAGGCTCCGAGGATGAGGAAAACCAGAAGCTTGCTGATACGGAAAAGGCAAATCCGTTCAGCTATAATGCGGAAACAAACAATCTTGTGAATGTTCTTAGTGCCTATATGTATGCGAATTACTACAGCGAGGATTTTGTAGTGACTGTGGATGAGGCAAATAAGACCTTTACAGCAGACCGCGAGGAAAGTGACTATCTGGATGCAGCGCATTATGATGGCACCTATGAGATCACAGAAGATGGATTTGTGAATGCGACCTGGAAGGAGCCAGACTATGATTATGATATGAGCTGTGTCGGAAGTGAATATGCAGCCCGGTGGGATAAATTTACATTAAAGGAAGACCTGAGCAACCTGGATGATGTTCTTTACAGTGTGATGAATGAGTATTCCTGGGATCATGACTATCCGAGAGAAAGCCTGACCCGGACAGAAACGTCGGAGCTGGAGGGTACTGCAGTGCTCAAGGACGGCGATGCGGAAAGATCTGCCGTGTATAAAATCTACGCAGGCGTGGATCCGCTCGTAAAGGTTACGATTCATGAGAATGATTCGGATGTGAATTATACAAACTACTATTTCCGTGAGTAAGACTGTAGACTGGGCAAATTCCCTGCACAGAATGTCGGAATGGAGGATATCAGGATAAAGAGGATACGACTATGACAGATATTATTGTATATAAATGTCCTGCCTGCGGCGGAAGGATGGAATTTGACAGTAAAACGCAGCATATGAAGTGCCCGTTTTGTGATACGGAGCTTAGCGTGGATGAATATGAGGCACAGCAGCCGGAAGCGGATCTGAGTCAGAATCCGAATGAAGAAAACGGGCAGTGGATGGCGGCAAATGACGGAAGCTGGCAGGAAGGCGAGGCAGGCTCACTTCGGGTCTATGCCTGCGCCACCTGCGGCGGTGAAATAGTAGGAGATTTTACAGAAGGGGCAGCAAGCTGCCCCTTCTGTGGTAATCCGGTTGTCATGAGAGGGCAGTTTTCAGGAGAACTGAAGCCGGATTATATCATTCCGTTTCGGCATGACAAAAAGGCGGCGAAGCAGGCATACTATAAGCATCTGGAAAAGAAATATTTTATGCCGCGCGTGTTTAAAAATGAAAATCATATCGACGAGATCCGCGGAATTTATGTTCCGTTCTGGTTGTTTGATACAAATGTGGAAGCTTCAGTGCAGTACGCAATGACAGAAACAGACAGCTGGGAATCAGGCGGTTATATTTACACAAAGAGCACAGAGCATGCCATTTATCGGGAGGGCGAGGTGGCGTTCGCGGGGATTCCATGTGACTGTTCAAAGAAAATGGATGATACGCTGATGGAGGCGATTGAGCCTTATCATTTCCGGGATGCAGTGCCGTTTCGGGCTGCGTACCTGGCCGGGTATGTAGCGGATCGTTATGATGTTGATATGCAGGACTGCATCGCACGGGCGACTAAGCGTGCGCAGGCGAGCACCGAGAAGGAAATGAAGTACGGGCTGCAAAGCAAGGGGACAATTACGGTAAAGTCCAACCGCATTCAGGTAAAAAGTGCAACCTATCATTATGCACTGTATCCGGTCTGGATTTTAAATACGACCTGGAGAGGAAAACAGTATACGTTTGCAATGAACGGTCAGACGGGAAGGATGGTCGGAGATCTTCCGTTTTCCAGAAAGGAGTTCTGGAAGTATGTGATTCCCCGTGGAATGATAGCAGGAGCCGGGATTTATGCAGTGCTTGAGTGCTTTATGGTATTGTCTGCTTATCAATGGACTGCATTCCATCTGGGGCTGATGATCCTTGCGGTACTGGCGCTGGTCGGATTGATCCGACTTCTGTCAAAATAGAGAGCGGACGAGCGAAGAAGGAAGCGGGGAGGGATCATGAAAAAAACGGTGTTAAAAAAAATATATCGCATTGGAGTTGGGTGGCTTCTGATGCTGTTGGTTTTGTGCAGTCTTGCAATTCCTTTTCCATCCCAAGCTGCGCAGATACCGGACGAACGGCTTGGACCGCGGCTGGCAGATCAGGAGGACCTGCTGACGACGGAGGAGCAGGAGGAATTGCTGGCCCGGCTGGATGAGATCAGCGAGCGTCAGCAATGTGATGTAGTGATTGTTACCGTAGCGAGTATAGAAGGAAAGACGGCAACGGAATATGCGGATGATTATTTTGATTATCAGGGCTATGGCTATGGTGAAAAATCAGACGGAATTCTGCTTCTGGTCGGAATGAAGGAACGCGTATGGGCAATCAGTACGCACGGAAGCCTTGGAATCTCGGCCTTTACCGATGCAGGGCTGGACTACATAAAAGAGGATGTTCAGTTTCAGTTGAAGCTGGACAATTATGCAAAGGCATTTCGAACCTTTGCGAGTCTTTGTGATCAGTTTCTGACCGCAGCACATAAGGGAAAGCCCTATGATGTGGGAAATCTGCCGATCAAGCATGCATCACCGTCAATCCTGATTTTTTTGTTTCCGATCGGGATTCTGATCATGGCCTGGAAAAGCCGTTCCAAAAAGAGGAGCCTGAAATCCGTTGTGAAAAAGACGGGCGCGATATCCTATAAGGTGCCGAACAGCCTGCATCTGTGGGTGGATGAGGACCGTATTACAGGCAGTCATGTGACAAAAAGAAAACGCCATGAGGAGAGCCGTGACCGCGGCGGAAGTGGTGGAAGCAGCGGCGGAAGCACGACGCATACCAGTTCCTCCGGCCGGACACATGGCGGTACGAGCGGAAGCTTTTAACCGGTAAAATCATTCCGTTGCTTTACGGTCAGTGGGTTGAGACTTGCTTCAGAAAGGGGGAAGAAGGATGAGAAAATTCAGACAGTGGTTGATGATTTCTTCTGTTCTGGCTGTATTTGCCACAACATCCGTGTTTGCGGAGGAAGAATCTGTATGGAAGTTTGATGACGAGCACCGGGTTTTGAAAGAGTATACCGGTGAAGACCGTGAAGTAACCGTGCCGGATACGTTGATGGGCTGCAGTGTAGACGGTGTGGGAAGTAATGCCTTTTGCAGCAGTGAAATCACGTCTCTGACATTTCCGGAAACGGTACAGTATCTGAATGCAAGTGTGGCCGCACACTGTGAGAGCCTTTCAGAGCTGAAGCTTCCGCAGTCCCTGGTCATGATCGGAGATGGCTGCTTTGTGGCAACCGCGCTTCAGGAGGTGACCATACCGGCGAATGTACGTGTGTTTGGTGAGCACGCGTTCAGTTTTTGCCAGGAATTGCGCAGCATTACGTTTGAAGGCGAATGTCCTGCTTTTGGAGGCGAATGCTTTGTCGCTTGTTCGGATGACCTGACGCTTTATGTTCCGGATGATCAGCTGGAGGCATACCAGGAGGCGGTGGATGAAATCAAGGATATTTATCCGGTCGAGGTAGCGGTTGAGCCAAGCGGAAAGAATGCCGTACCCGCGGAGGCAAAATACGATAATGAACACTTTGTATTTGATGCAGCGACCGGAACCATTACGGAATACACAGGAGAAAGCTATCGGCTGGATGTACCGGAGACGATCGATGGGGTAAGTGTCCGGACGATCGGAGCGAACGCCTTTAACGGAAACTGGAATCTGATTTATCTGACGCTTCCGGAAGGCCTGACGGCAATTGAAGATGGGGCGTTTGAAAGTGCATATCAGCTTTCCTTTGTGGAATTTCCGTCCACGTTAAGGACGATCGGAAATCGTGCATTTTACAACTATCGTGGCGGAAAGCTGATGCTCCCGGAGGGGCTGGAACGAATCGGGGATGAGGCATTTTATCGTTGCTCGGTTCGGGGGACACTGGTGCTGCCGGAAGGATTGAAGGAGATCGGGGACAGTGCCTTTGCGCGCAGCATTTTTATGCATACCCTGGATCTGCCGTCAACACTTGAAACGATCGGGGAGCATGCGTTTGAAGATGTATCCTTATCTTATGTCTATATGGATGGACTGACGCCCCCCAAGGTTGCAAAAACCGCCTTTGCAGAATGTACCAGCCTGGCAGATATTGAGCTGAATGAATACTGCACGAAGCAGCAGATGCTGGATCTGCAGGCGATTATCGATGAAGCCGGGTTGAACTGCCGGGTATGGAGATATGAAAATACACAGACCTCAACGGCAAAAGGAGCTTCCTATATCTATAATCCAAATAATTCGGATGAAGTGTATCTGACCGGATATGACGGAGAAGAGACACAAATAAGGGCCTGCAACCGGTATCGCTTTGCGGGTGATGATTATAAACCGGTAACCGGCCTTGGAGACGGCGCATTTGTGGGAAATCAGACGGTTACCTATTATGCGGTGACTCATAATGATATCTTTACCTATATCGGAAAGGACGCATTTGCAGACAGCAGGATTGAGCATGTTGATTTCTTTGATTCGGTGACGACGATCGGCGCAGGCGCCTTTCGCAACTGTACAGAGCTGCAGGAACTGATAATTCCGGAGTCAGTTACGGAAATCGGGGACGGTGCCTTTCGCGGTTGTACGGGGCTTACAGAGGTTACCATTTTGTGCGATCTGGCACTGATCCCGGAGGATCTGTTTTCGGACTGCTCAAAGCTTACGAAGGTAACGATCGCGAACGGAGCGATTCCATCCGGTATGTTTGCAAATCTTGCTTCCTTGCAGGAGGTGACGTTTGGGGACGGCGTGACAGTGATCGGAGATCGTGCTTTTGCGGGCACGTCGCTTGCGAGGGTGGACCTGAATCAGGTGAAGACAGTCGGAGCAGAAGCATTTGCAGATGCAGGGCTTACAGAGGTGGATACAAGAGCGGTAGAACAGATCGGCGCGGATGCGTTCCGAAATGCGAATATGGAGCAGCTTGTAATATCGGCAAATCTGCAGGTCAATGCGGCAGCGTTTGCTGGTATTCCGACGGAGGTGATAAGGATCAGTGATGCAGCTTCAGATGAGCAGGTGCAGGCGTGGTCCGAAGCACTGGAATTTCCGTGGTACAGTCATCTGATGCGTGAAAGTGAAACATCGACGTTTCTGGAGATGCCATATCAGCCATCCCCGGAGGAGGACTTTGAATTTGATGCGTCCACCGGTACGATTACCGGGTATACCGGAGAAGCTGTGGATGTGGTCGTACCGCGTACCATCGGCGGCGAGCCGGTACGTGTGATCGGCTATCACGCATTTGATGCGGCGAAGGATTATACCGATACGGAAATGTCGACGAATCGGACGGAGTGGGTGCATATCAGATCCATTGTGATTCCGGACACTGTGCGGACGATCGAGGACAATGCACTTTCCTATCTGCAGCAGCTGGAGCTGTTTGTCAGCTATGCACCGCTTGAGACGACCGGAGGAACACAGTTCATGCTTTGCCGAAGCCTGAAAAATGTTATTTTTGTCAATCCGCTTAAGGAGCTGGGCAATTATCTGTTTGAGAGCTGTGATGCCCTGGAGCTGGTGTGGTATCCGAATACACTGGATTCCGTCGGTATACAGTGCTTTTCACAAAGCAAGATTGATGCTCTGGTGATCGATGCAAAGGTGATTAATTATTATGCATTTGCAAGGTGCGATAATCTGAAGGAAATCCATCTGCGTGGCAGTCTGGAATCCCTGGATGTCAGTGCATTTGCAGAGGTTCCGCTTGAACGGCTGTGCCTGGAGACGACCAATCCGGATGTGATTACGGAGGGATACTTCGGAGCACCGCTTGAGAGCCTGATGGTCATTGTGCCGGAAAGTACGACAGATGAAGAGCTGAACAACTTTGTCAGAATGCTTGGACCGGCAGGAAAAAGAATGATACAAAATCAGGATCAGATCGTTCGCGGTACGTGTACGCAGCCGGATCCGATTCCGAGACCGGATGTGGATGCATTGCTTTCGGAATATGGAATTCATCAGAGCTGAGCTCCTTTTGCAGGGCATGCAGGAAGGCAGTAAAGCAGGGAAGGAGAGGAAGCGTGATATGAAGCAATTTCTGAAAAGAACCATAGCTGGCGCAGCCTGTCTTACGATGGCGCTGCTGTTTGCAAGATCAGCGTCAGCAAAGGGTGATATTTTTACGCAGCGGCAGATACTTGTTGATGAGGATTGCATTTGTGGGGTTATTTTTCTTGGTTATGTCAACGGTGAAAAATACCTTGCAGGCGATGAGGAATACCGCATGCAGGTACTTGAGAACAGCGGATATACGGAGGAGTTTGAGTTTCTGACAGAGATACCATCCGATCGTATCGTGGAAACGGACTGGGGAGCAGAGCTTTACTGCATTTATCCAAGATGTGCCGATGCAGTTGTCGCGGTGAATGCATGCGGATACGAGGAGTCTGAGGAGAATGGATATGATCTCGTGGTCGGCGAGATGATGTTTGAGAGCAGAAGCGGTGCTCCGTTCTTGTTAAGATGCAATATCAGCGATATTATGAATGATTGTCAGGTGTCGATTTTTAATCCGGATGGAACGGTGCTCAACTGGTCGCCGTCGATCAGCCTGAATGACGGATCTGTGGTATTGCCGCAGGAGGGACCGGCGGTCTACGATGCAAGCAGAAAACCGGAGGCCGACTATGGAGGCACAGATTACGGAGATACAGACTATGGTAATACGGATTACGGTGATACGGACTATGGTAATGCGGATTACGGCGATATGAACGATGGTGATATCGATCATAATCAATACGATAATGGAACAATCTGGCACTGGAGTCTGACGGATGGCTGGGAGGTATATCCGACACCGGATGCAGGGCTTTTATCCTACGAGGAAGTGGTGGGAGACGGCAATACGATTCTGCTGGACTGTTCGATTGCGGATCGGCGAATCGTGGCGAGCCGGAGCTTTGAAGCGGACGGAGAAATCCTTCGGGTCGGATGCTATGAGTATGAGACAGATCCGGTCTGGGGATATTGTACTTCGGTTAATTATGTAACGGAGCTGACTGCTACGGAAGCGTTTCTCGGAGGAACGGCACAGAATCCGGCAGTGATGATTCAGAATACGGATCAGGGCCTGTACAAGGTAAACATCTGGACCGGAGAGGTTGAGTGGATCCTACCGGCAAAGGAGCTGCAGATGAGCGGATGCATTTCTTATGCGGTTGATGACAGTACCGGAATGATTTATATGTGTGGCTACTACGGTCCGGATCCGGTGGCAATTTCACCAGACGGAGACATTCGCTGGAGGGCGGATGCAGATAACGATGATATCTACTGGCCATATCATCTTTCCCTTGAGAATGGAGTGGTAGTCACGAGGTATGGCGGCTACTGTGAATATGGTGAGTTTGTTGTTGCCTATCGACAGTCAGACGGCAAAAATGAATGGATGGATATCTGGTAACAGAAGCTTTTCATAGCAATCCCCGGGGCCCTTGTTTATGGATCCCGGGGATTTTTGACTCACAGGAGACGGTGGATCATCCTTCAATTGGTTCAAAATCTACTGCTCCGTGTTTGCAAAGCGGGCAGATGATATCTTCCGGAAGCTCATCACCTTCATAAATGTATCCGCAGACCTTGCATACCCAGCCCTTTTTGCCGTCGGTCTGTGGCTGTGGCTTTACATGCTTCTGATAGTAAGTGTAAGTCATGGTATCCTGCTCACTCATGACACGGGCTTCTGTGACACTGCAGATGAACATTCCGTGTGTACCCAGATCAACATAATGTTCTACCTTCAGAGACATGAATGCATTGATATATTTGATGGAGATGGGTGTGCTGCGAAGAGAGGGACGGAATGTGGAGCTGCTGGGGTAAAGATATCTTTTGACCCTGGCATCATCAACATGAGTTAAACGACAAATGAGACATATTTTTTGTCTCTGTACTATCTTGTATCTTGAAAATTTAATACATTATCTTAATTTTGTGAATATCACTATGAAAAGAACTTCGTTTGAGCTATGGACAGAGTTTTGGGAACCCTCTTTATTAAGCTATTTCCGGGGTTGGAGCATACTTACCCAAGCTGCTCATATATTTGACCAGCTTCCGCACATTCATTGCTGCTATCTTAAACCCAAAATATAGCCTGCAACGTAGTAATCCTCTCGCAGGCATTTTGTCAACGTTATGTCGTCTCCTTAATGCTGCCGGAATGGTTTCTACTCCGTTTCTAAAGCGAGCATATTCGCTGAATTTTTTAGTTTTAAAGAACCTTTGCTGTTCTGCATGGTAGGAAGTTCGTTTTGCAAGTTTTATAGTTGCAACCCTTACATGGAGCTGAGGATTACATTCCGCAAAATGTGGGCAATTTTTGCATTGTTCTATCGGGAAAGATGCTTTGCATTTTTGTGTATTGATGTCATATACATTGCTTTTGGGTCTATGACCTGCCGGACAGGAAATGATTTCTTTTCCGTCCTCTGAGAATTTAAAATCTGCATAGATATCTGCCACATCAGTCCCTTTTAGATCGGTTGTGATAAGAGTTACATTTTTTTCAGCA
>ERZ826613.3262-NODE-3262-length-13797-cov-3.142483_pt1 | contig 13797 bp, 8 predicted proteins | sample MGYA00519925_ERZ826613 | MGnify/ENA primary metagenome ERZ826613 (study PRJEB31778, sample SAMEA3449236) | human gut metagenome | biome: human gut; feature: human-associated habitat; material: faeces | place: United Kingdom | collected 2010/2012 ... | reverse complement strand
TCACCGTCTGAGTTTACCTTTAAAGTATAACCAAAATTCTCTATAAAAACTCCAAGCTTGTTTATTTTTTCCTCGTCAGGCTCCTCATGAACACGATAAACAAACGGAAGTTCCTGCCAGAAATATTCCTCTGCCACTGTCTGGTTTGCAGCAAGCATAAACTCCTCGATTATACGGTTTGCATTGTTTCTCTCATATTCTTTTATCTCTACCGGCTTGCCCTTTTCATCAAGAATTATCTTGCTCTCAGGGAAATCAAAATCAATAGAACCTCTCTTAAATCTTCTCTCTCTTAATATACCAGCAAGTTCATACATGAGTTCAAACATAGGTATAAGTTCTTTGTACTTCTCCTGTTCTTCCTCATCTTCAAGCTCGACTATCTTATGAACACTTGTGTAGGACATTCTCCTGTCTACATTTATAACGCTTTCTTCTATGCTGTGTTTTACTATCTCACCCTTTTCATTTATATCCATCATACATGAAAGTGCAAGTCTGTCTACTCCCTGATTGAGCGAGCAGATACCATTTGACAGTTTATGCGGAAGCATAGGTATGACCCTGTCTACAAGATAAACACTCGTACCTCTCTTAACGGCTTCCTTGTCAAGTGGAGAACACTCAGTGACATAATTTGATACATCAGCAATATGGACACCAAGATGATATATACCGTTCTCTTTTGTAAGTGATACGGCATCATCAAGGTCTTTTGCATCCTCACCATCGATTGTTACCATCTGCAGATTTCTATAATCGCTTCTTCCGTTCTTCTCCTCCTCTGCTACCTCATCCTCTATCTTTTCAACCTGATCCATAACCTCATCAGGATACTCCTCAGGAAGTCCGTAAGCCTTTATTATTGATAAAATGTCTACCCCCGGGTCATTTATGTGACCGATTATTTCAAGAATCTTTCCCTCAGGATTTGTCGTATCACTTCCATAATCGGTAATCTCAACAACAACCTTATGTCCTGTTATCGCACCTTTGCTCTCAGCTTTTGGAATATAAATATCCCTGCCAAACTTTTGATTGTCAGGTACAACAAACCCGAAGCTCTTACTCTTTGAATATGTCCCAACGAGAATATCTGTTCCACGCTCAACAATGGATATAACCTCACCTTCACGCCTTTTTCCATGTGCTTTGTCATCAATAACTACATGAACCGTATCTCCATCTATTGCTCCTCTGGTCTTGTGTGCAGGGATAAATATATCTTCGTCATCTCCCTCAACACGAACAAAGCCAAAACCTCGCTGAGTGCCCATAAATTTTCCAACCAAAATATCCTCAGAAAGCGGTTTTATCTTTCCCTTAAGATCAAGCTGTATCTTTCCCTCGCTATACAATTCGTCAAGAACTGCCCTGAAATCTTTCTTTTCCTTTGCCGGAACCTGTAAGACAACTCCCATCTCTTTTGTTGACATTGGTTTATAACTTTTTGAATTAACAAATTCAAGAATCATCTCTTTTTTACTGTTTAAAACTTCTCTATTCATACAAACACCCCCTATTGCTCAATTTATATATATATTATATCCTATAATCCATGATGAAACAATCATTTTGTGGGATAAAACGCAACAACTTCATATTCAAAAAAGGGATTGCCAATCGAACGGCAATCCCTTTTTATTACTGAACTGTTACTATTATGAAAAAATACTAAGATTCAATAAAAGTGAAATCAAAACAAATAATACTGCAAGAACTCTTGTAGCTACAACAAGTCCGCCCTCCATAGAACGACCTTTATTCTTTCCCCAATAAGACTCTGCTGCTCCGCTGATAGCTCCTGTAAGTCCTGCCTGCTTGCCTTCCTGAAGAATAACTACAACTGTAAGTGCAACACATACGATAATGTATAGAATCAATAAAATTCCATGAATTGTCTTAATCATCGACTATGCTCCTCCATTCAACTAAAACTCAAACAATAAATTTCATGCCCTGACATAAAGATTATTGTCATAAACTGATTAGTACAGCAAAAAACACTGTACTAATCTAGTCTATCATAATGTTACATATATTTCAATATATTTTTTCTATTTGGTAACAGTTACTTACTATTTTTTTATAAGAAGTGATTTTCCGGTCATTTCTTTTGGCTGTTCAAGTCCCATAATCTCGATAAGTGTAGGTGCTATGTCTGCAAGGCATCCGCCCTCTCTCAGTGTGTAAGCATCGTCATAATTTACAAGAACAAACGGAACAGGATTTGTTGTATGAGCAGTAAATGGTGCTCCTGTCTCATAATCTACCATCTGCTCTGCATTTCCGTGGTCTGCACAGATAAATAATACTCCGTCAGCTTTTTTAACTGCCTCTACTGCTGTTCCGACACACTCGTCAACTTTCTCAACTGCTGCTACCGCTGCCGGGATAACTCCTGTATGTCCGACCATGTCAGGATTTGCAAAGTTGATAACAATAACATCATATTTATCTGATGCGATAGCTTCATTAAGTCTCTCACTTACCTCAGGTGCACTCATCTCAGGCTTAAGATCATATGTAGCAACTGAAGGTGATTTTACAAGTGAACGCTCCTCACCTTTGTTTGGTTCTTCAACACCGCCGTTAAAGAAGAATGTTACATGAGCATATTTCTCTGTCTCAGCAAGACGAAGCTGTGTCATATCATGTGCTGCAAGGAACTCACCAAATGTGTTTTCAATACTCTCTTTCTCAAATGCAACAAGTTTGTTTCCAATAGTCTCATCATAATTTGTAAAGCATACAAATGTAAGAGGCATAAATCCGTTTGCTCTCTCAAACTTGTCAAAACTTTCATCACAGAAAGTGCGTGTAATCTGACGGGCACGGTCAGGTCTGAAGTTAAAGAAGATAACTGAATCGTTAGCCTTTATAGTTGCAACAGGCTTTCCGTTCTCCTCAATAACTGTTGGAACAACGAACTCATCATTTACATCCTGTGCATATGAGTCTGCTACTGCCTTTACAGCATCATCAGCCTTAACACCCTCACCCTTTACAAGTGCATTATATGCCTTTTCTACTCTGTCCCAGTTGTTATCTCTGTCCATTGCATAATAGCGTCCATGTACAGATGCAATCTTACCGACACCTATTTTGTCCATCTCTTTCTGAAGTTCCTCTACAAAGCCCTTTCCGGATGTAGGTGCTGTATCACGACCATCAAGGAAAGCATGAACATATACATTTTCAAGACCGTTTCTCTTTGCAAGTTCCAAAAGTCCATAAAGATGTGTATTGTGGCTGTGCACACCACCATCTGAGAGAAGACCAAAAAGGTGAAGATCTGAATTGTTTTTCTTTGCATTCTCAACTGCTGCAAGTAATGCTTTATTTTCAAAGAATGTTCCCTCTTCAATAGCTTTTGTAATTCGTGTAAGTTCCTGATAAATGATGCGTCCGGCACCGATGTTCATATGACCAACTTCTGAGTTACCCATCTGTCCATCTGGAAGTCCTACGCTGAGTCCGCTTGCATTTCCTTTCTGGAACGGACACTCTTTCATAAGTTTGTCCATAACAGGTGTCTTTGCCTGTGCGATAGCATTTCCCTCTGTCTTATCATTTAATCCATAACCATCAAGTACCATCAATACAACCGGTTTCTTACTCATAATCGTTATCCTTTCTTTATAAAAAATATTTTGATATAGGTTCAAAAAATTTTCCCTACATCACATTTAAAGTAGTTACATTTTTATCCGACAACAAATTATACATTATTTAATACAGGAAGTCAAAGGAAACATTTTTGCACCCTTTTGCGAAAGTTTCTCCTCTCATTTGTCACATCTGTATTATCGTACAGAATGATAACATGATAAAACATCATTATTTTCCATAATAAATGGTTTAGCTGTATCCTGTCCCCATTCCGTATCATACATTCTCATAAGATATTCATTAAGCTGCTGTTTTGATTCAAACTTAATAACCTGATATGGTGACTGGAACGAAAGTTTTTCTATAAAAATATATTTTTTATTTTTTAACGGCACAAGTACCCCTGCATGACCTATAAAAAGTTCATTCTCTTTTTTACTGAAGCTGGAATGAAAAACAACTGTTATAAGAGATGCCTTAGTCTTATCATTGGCAAGTTTAATATCATTCTTTTTTCGATATTTTTTGAAAACATTAATATGTTTATCTGTATTAGTCGAATAAACAGTATTAATACTTGAATATAATGCTTCAAACTTCTTTGTATCTTTTTTGTTATATTTCTGATAAGGTGAATTTTTCAACGCATCACTATCCATGAACAATTCAGTTGTATCCGTCTTTACATTTTTTCCTATTTTCACATAATCTTTTAAAAGATCAAATGCAGTTATACGACAATTATATCCGATAAACATATTATACTTCTTTGACCAGTACTCCGCTATTTTAGTGTCATTATACACTGGTACATTAAGACCAAGTTTTTTATATCCTTTTTTCACAAGACTGGTATTTTTAATAGTCTTATTATATTCATTCACATCTTTCAGCCACGCCTCTACATTTTTATTTGAAACACCGGCATCAATGAGATATTTTTTCACTTCATTTTGTGTATTTAAATCAGTAAGATTTGAATATTTTCCCAGAGTATCAGTAACCGTTACTTTTAGATGTGAATTATATTTTTTTCCATCTTTTGTTATTCCAGTTACTGTAATATTGCCTGTACCATTAGAAGTTCCTGCCGTAACAGTTCCTTTTTTATCTATTTTAATTTTTTTGAAATTTTCAGTTCTGAATGTTATTTTTTTATACTGTTTTTTATTTTTTATGTTAAGTCTGAGTCTTGATTTTTGACCAAGTGTATATTTACCGCCTGTAATATTCTCGCTGCCAGCATATATCAACGGAGACTTTGTAGAAGCATTAGTATCGCTTTCTCCAAACAATAAACCCATCGACAAAATAATACACATAACAGCTATAATTCTTTTTTTCATAATTATAATCCGCCTTTCTTAAAACAATAATTATTATCAACAAGTACAATGCAGAAGTTATTCTATAGCATAAAGAAGAAAAATACAATTAAGATTTTATTACATTTAAACAAATTTAATCCATTTTTCAAATTGATATAGTAATATTTAAAATATTGTTATATAATAATGCCGTATCAAAAGACATAAACATACTCCCGGAATCTTTCAAACAAATAAATTCGAGAGTACATATAAATATTAAGGAGGTTTTTCATGTACGAATTTACTAAGGATTGTATGATTGGCATTAAAGAAATAGATGACGAACACAAGAAATTATTCGATATGATAAATGATGCCATTGCTCTTGCTGACAAAACTGAAGATGTTACATATATTGCCAAAAATCTTATTAAAGGACTTAAAGATTATGCGGCTGTTCATTTTGCCCATGAAGAAGCATATATGAAAAAAATCAATGACCCTGAGCTTGACTCACAGATTAAAGAACACAAGGTTTTTACAGAAAAGGTAAATAGTTTTAAACTTGATACTTCTTCTAATGAAACTACTAAAAAATCATTAAATGACATTCTCGTTTATATCGTTCAGTGGTTATATAAACATATCTTAGGCAGCGACATTATGATTGGCAAACTTGTTGAGCACTCAGATGAAAACGAAAATGACAACCCTTTTGCCTTTACAGACAAGTATAAAACTGACATTCCACTTGTTGATGACGAACACCGCCATCTTTTTGAGATAATCGAACAGACCAATGACCTTATTCATGAAAAACTTCTCCATGATAAATATGATGAGATTATGCGTCTTCTCGATGAACTTAAAACTTACACTGAAACTCATTTCAGTGATGAAGAAGCCCTTATGGAAAAAATATCTTATCCGGGTATTGATGCCCAAAAGAAGGCTCACGCAGCTTTTGTTGACAAGCTTGTTCATATTGATATAAACGAACTTGATGAGATTGACGAACACCAGCAGACATATTTGTTTGAACTCATAAATTATCTTTTAAACTGGCTTTCAAACCACATTTTAGCTTCAGATATGAAACTAGGTGAATACATCAAAGAAAACAACATCAGTATAGATTAAAAAGACGGCTGCCGCATCTTCACTGCGACAGCCGTTTACCTTTCTGCGTTTCTTAAAATTCAAAGCAACAGTTCAGTCTTTCTTTTTTACGCTCCATCAGCTTATCATTTTATCTCTCTGTGAATATACATTCTGAATATCATGTGTTTCACTTTCATCCTGTATTTTTTTATCTGTCGGCCGGACAAGTTCTTTCATAAGTTCATGAACAGTTGTCATTTCATTTATGCGCCCCACATTTGCACCGCAGAATATAAGTCCGTTATTTATGTCTCCATTTACGGCATCGACAAGTGCTTTTGTTATACAATATGGCACTTCGTTAGGATTACACTTTTTCATGCAGTTGTAACATTTGTCCACCGGCTGTTTTTCTTTTTCAACACGCTTTATAAAATCATTTCTTATCGCACGCCCCGGCATACCGACAGGACTTTTGATTATTTTTACATCATCCTCCTTTGCATCAAGATATGCCTGCTTATATTCGTCCGATGCATCGCACTCTTTTGTCGCAACAAAACGGCTCGCTATCTGTACTCCATCTGCCCCAAGTTCAAGTGCATGGATAATGTCGTCATGGTCAAATATCCCACCGGCAACGATAACAGGTATATGTGTATTATATTTTTCACCATACTCTTTGGTACATTCGATAATATCTTTTATCTCCTCGTCATAATCAATATTTTCAATATCTGCGAGTTCTTCATCTGAAAATCCTAGATGTCCCCCTGCCTTTGGCCCCTCTATCACAACAAAATCGGCTGTCCTGTCATATCTTCTCGCCCACATCTTAAGTATTATATCCGCCGCACGCCTTGATGAAACTATAGGTGCTATTTTGGTTTTTGCTTTTCCTATATACTCAGGAAGTTTAACCGGAAGTCCTGCTCCGCTTATTATAACATCTGCTCCGGCCGCAACTGCCTCCATAACATGCTCTTTATAATGTTTTAATGCCACCATGATATTTACACCTACAAGACCATTGCCGCACGCTATCTCTTTTGCTCTTTTTATATGTTTTCTTATGGCTAAAAGATTACAGCCTGCCTGGTCTTTCTCAAAACCATCCTCATCATATCCTATCTGTGCCGTCGATATAATACCTATTCCACCTTCTGCTGCAACTGCACCTGCAAGTTTTGAACGGCTTATGCCGACTCCCATTCCACCTTGTATGATAGGTATTTTTGCCACCATGTCTCCAATACGGAGAGCTTTCAACTTTTCTCCACACTCATATATATCCATATTAATCCTCATTTCTGCACGCGTTTTTTTCGCATATCAATTTTGTTTGATTATCAAACTAATCTAAGTATATACCTATAATGTTTTCTTGTCAATGTTTTCTTGTATCTTTTTCTATTTTATGTAGTTTTTAAAACCATATACATTTATTCGCACAAAAAAAGTATTACATTTTGTCCTGGTGTCACACTACTTTACGGACATTTTCCTATGCATTAAAAAATAACCCATATTAAACAAATGTAATATAAAACCTAACATTGTTTAATATGGGTCATTGTTTTCTCATTAAAATCTATTTGTCTATTCCTATCTCAAATCCGATAAAATCATCTCTTGTCACATATGACTGATGAAGTTCACTTACAAAATCATGATCTCTTATCTCATTATAAAATGTTACTTCACATATCTTCCCGATAAATGACGGCTGAAAAACATCACCACCGAGCACGATACGCTTTGCATAACGGTTTCCCGGAACATTTTTCATGCTTCCGACAAGCTGTCCGTTTATGTATGCATAAGCAGTTTCAGTCTTTGCATTATAACTCACAACATAATGGGACCATTCATTCACCTGAAGTTTACATCCACTGATATCATACCAGCCATCTACTTCCTTTGAATCTCTTATTCTGAAAGATGAATGACCTTCCCACGCAATTGGAATCATGCCAAAAAAACCAGTCTCATACTTTACATATAAAGCACATCTCCAAGAATGTTCTTCTGTAGGGTATATCCACATCGAAACCATAAAACTATCACTTGACAAAATCTCATGCGGCAGTTCTATAACCTGTTCTTCCTTTGGACCTCCCGGAAATACAAGTGCCTTGCTTTCTTTAAATATACCGGTATCAAATTTCAGCTCACTAAAGCATTTTGTATCTGCCTCAAGCTTTCCATCATCCGATTTTACATTACCATTAAGCCTAAATACATAACTGGTGTCATCATTAGTTATATATTCATTCGCAAATTTGTCAAATTCATCAACCGGAAGCGGCTTTGAATAGAAATACCCCTGTGCTATCTGGCATCCGCATCTTACGATAAAATCTCTTTGTTCTTCAGTTTCTATACCCTCAGTGACAACATCCAGCTTTAAGTCTTTGCACATATTTATGACATTTCTCAAAACTTTCTTACCCCTGTCATCATCACCGGAACTGTTAAGAAATTCCTGATCTATCTTAATAATATCTACCGGCAGATCTTTAAGCAGATTAAGTGCTGAAAAACCTGAACCAAAATCATCAATAGAAACAATAAAATGTCTATCTTTCAACATTTTTACATTTCTTATCAGTTCTTCACTGTCTTTAACAAAAACACTCTCCGTAATCTCTATCTCAAGTTCACTGTGATCTATACTATATCTGTCTGCTATCTCAACAAGCATATCAGGAAATTTCTTATTGTAAAGATGCAGTCTTGACATATTGACTGACACCGGGATATGCTCATATTTTTTGCCTTTCCAACTTTTCTTTATACGACAGACTTCCTCAAACATATACATATCAAGCTTAGATATAAAACCGTTTTTTTCAAACAATGATATATATACTCCGGGTGTCCTGATACCGTCATCAGGATGATTCCATCTGGATAATGCCTCTGCTCCGGTTAATTTTGTTGATATCATGTTTACCTTTGGCTGAAGATAGGCAATAAATTCACCGTTTTTTAATGCATCGTCCATCTCGATTTCCATATTTCTGTTTCGCTGCACTTTCTTATCATTTTCCCGGAAAAATACATATCTGTTCTTTCCATCATATTTTGCTTCGTACATTGCAGAGTCACATTTATGTAAAATATCATCGAGCATGGTGCTCACTCTCTGCCTTGTAACGATACCTATACTGAGGGATACATTAGAAAGTATGTCCTTTCTAAAATCTATGTTTTCCATCTGTCTGAGCAGAGTTTCCGCTGTACTCTTAAGCTCATCTTCCGTCATATTACCGTCAATAAGTGCAACAAACTCATCTCCTCCGATTCTCGATGTAAAACCAGAAACATTTTCTTCTATAAGCTTTGCTATACATATAAGGAGTTCATCTCCCATGCTGTGCCCATATATATCATTTACACGCTTGAAATTATCAATATCTATAAACATAGCATGAATACTATCTTTACTTTCAAGTATATCATAAAATTCATAAAGTCCGCGTCTGTTTGGAAGCCCCGTCAGATAATCATACTCCGCAAGATGACTTGACATCTTTCCAAACAGTTTCTCATTTTCTTTCATAGTCATCCTCCACCTAAAATATATATATTTATAATACAACTTTTTGACAAAATATACTACTATTTTTTTACTTTTATTTATACATTTACACACTTATCACACAAGCCATGTTTTTTTGTATTCTGACATTATCAGGTTTTAATTTAAATATCTTTCCGGATTTAAGTATATTTTTTTCCAATATAAGCCAATACTATGTCTTGTCATATCTTATCTTTTCTTTTAATAAAAATGGACTACACATTTTTATGTAAAGGAGATTTGCTTTGAAAGAAAAATTGAATATTTTTTTCTTATGTTTTTTTATTGCTGTTTTTGTTGCTGCAGCAGCAATATGGCTTGTATTTTCTTACCGTTACAGGCAACAGCTTTCAAATGAAGAACACACATATAAAGAAATCCAAAATAAACTGATAAGAGAAAACACATGGAAAGATACCGACAAAATTTCTTTTTACGATAACAGTAATGACAACTCAGAAAACACACGGAATAAGAATATTAAAAGCTCCCATGGTTTAGATATCGCAAAAATTCCTGATGTAGATTTTAATTCTCTTAAAAAATACAATAACGATATTTATGCATGGATACAAATTCCGAAACTTGGTATTTCATATCCGGTTCTCCAGCACAAACGGATAAATAATTATTACCTGACGCACAATCTTGATAAAAGTTTTGGCTATCCCGGATGCATTTTTTCAGAAACCGGCAGTAAAAAAGATTTTTCTGATGCATTAACCGTTCTATACGGGCATAATATGAAGAATGGCTCTATGTTTGGTATGCTGCACCGGTTTGATAACACTGATTTTTCTAAAGTAAAATGCTATATCAACATCATAACACCAATATCTAAAATAAGATATAAGATAGTGACTAATGCAGTCTGGGGCACTAAAAATATCCCTTCTTCTTTTAAAAATTCTAATGAGGGACTGATAATACTTCTAAATACCGTCCGATTAAATTTATCCCACAAAAATACAATCCACTTAAAAAAAAGCATATCATCAAAAAATCAGCATATGCTTGTCTTATCAACCTGCGGTTCAAACGACAGATCACGTTTTTTGATAATCGCATTAAAACAAAATGAATGGAGGATTAAATTTTGAAACATAAGTCAAAAAAAATCATTGCACTAATAACCTGTATTTCTCTTTTGCTGATTAGCACCTGTGGTTTTATCACCAGTAAAGCTGCCGCACCTGTATATACTGATTCCGGCAAAAAATACAGCTACAAACAGTTTCTAAGTGATTACCAGTTTTTTGTCAAAGATGATCTAAAGACTTCCAACCACTTTGTAGGTGCAGCAGCCTGCGGCGGTATTGCAAACTTAAAATCTTTCGGAAACGGGGCTGTCTCACCTTCATATCTGAATTATATCAAACACATAGACGACTACAGCGGATGCTACAACAGTCATTTTCTTTCAGGTAAACCTGATTATCAGAAATTATTAAACCAGCCGGCATATTACCACGATAAATCTCTATTTGTAAAATGCCATTCTATCACTAAATATCCTGATAAAAACAGTGCTTATATAAACTTCTCTTCAGCATTTGCTTCATTAAAAAAAGAATCTCAGGATATGGCTGAAAAACGACAACTTACTCTTACTGAGAAAAATTTAAAAAATGCACGCATAGACAATTATTTTGGAAAACTCCTTACAATACCTTTTTCATCAAAAGTCACTTCCGTATATATACCTGAAAGTATTTCAAAACAGGCTGACTGGATTCTTATTGATGGAGTTAAGGATTTAGATGAGCTTGTTTCAACGGAGCATATTATCAGCTTTGAAAAAGGTAAGCCTATTGCCCTAGGCGGCAGTTATGATTTTGTAAAATCAGGTGATAAACAAAAAGCCGTATTTATATCAGCCTCCAAAGGTGATGGTAAAACATTTTATATCTCACCTGATAATAAGCCAAAAAATGCATATCTTCTTGATGATGCACACGGACTTAAAAACCTTAAAAGTGCTTCAACGATTCAGTCAGGTCAAATGGATCTGTCAGGTGTAAAACTTATCTGGAACTTCCCTCAGACGCAGAAACTTGCTTTTGAATACCTTGCTGGTCATGTTCTTGCTCCAAATGCTGATATAAAAATATCAGGTGGTTGTTTTGAGGGCGGATATATAGTTGAAAAGATTTCATGCTGTGCAGCAGAAGGACATTTTTATCCTTACGGTGAAGTTCCTCGTGACCAGGGCACTCCGACTCCTGCAACAACTGCACCTACAGCAAAACCGACAATTAAACCAACGGCTGCTCCGACTGTTAAACCGACTGTCAAACCAACAACTACTCCGACTGTCAAACCAACAACTACTCCGACTGTCAAACCGACGGCTGCTCCAACTGTTACGCCGACCGTTAAACCGACAACTGCTCCGACTTCTAAGCCGTCTGTCAGACCAACCGTTGCCCCGTCAGCTTCGCCGTCTGTAGTTCCTCCGGCTAGTCCGTCAGCTATCGTTCCATCGGCAACACCTGATGCAACTTCATCAACCGGTCCGGCAATCACACCTTCGCAGACACCGGCTCCAACTCCGATTCCAAATCCATCGCCGGCTCCATCACCATCGAATACACCTGTTGTTCCCGGTGAGACTAACACCCAGACACCGACAGTTACACCAAGTGTAACTCCAACACTTCCCATAAACACACCGTTGCAGACTGCTCCAACACTTCCTTTAAATACACCGTCGCAGACTGCTCCACCGACAGACACTTCTGCTCCGACGGACACTCCTGTCCCAACGGACACTGATACACCGACAGACACCGATGCACCAACTGACACTGATAATCCTAAAAACACACCGGCTCCAAAAGTCAAAAAGACTTCACACAACAATGATGATACAGACACTTACTCTGAGGAACCCGAACTTCCATCAGGACAAAAAGGTTCTCCTTCTACCGGAGAAAAAAATAACTCTCTGCCTTTTATCGTAACACTTGTATTATCAGGTGCAGGAATAATATTCTTTGGTGGCAGAGCATATTTAATCAGCAGAACAAAAAAGACTGATATTTAAAATCTGTTCTATGCACCCCGGCAAGCGGATATTAATAATCCACTCTGCTACCTGCACATAACAGAAATTACTTGTGTCACTCATGGTACAGAAAAGTCCCCCGTTTATTGCCCTAAGCAATAGAAGTGGGGGACTTTTCTCATAATGTTATAATATTTATTCTGAAAGATAATCATTTGCACTGTAGTAATGTGTGAAAATGTCAGTCATTTCATACACCACGCCACCTTTAGATGACGAACAATGACACCATGTTGCTTCACCTTTCTTATTTTTTCCACAATATATCCCAACATGATCTATACTTTCCTCAATATCTTTTTTATATTTTTTACGCTGTTTTTTCAGTTTCTTAAGCTGCTTATCATATTTATTAATCCTTTCAGAATAACCATTTATATCCGCCTGACATTTTTTTATTTTTTCATTGTACGATTTTATCAAAGCATTTATTTTCTCATTATTCTTTTTTTGTTGTTCAATTCTTTGCTGTTGGTCTTGTTGTTCCTTCTCCTCCTCTGATATTTCCTCCTGCTGCTCGTCATTGTCAGATGAAATCTCTGATTCAGATATATCAATAACCTCATCTTTTTTACCATTCAGAGCAGTTATCTTATCTTTATACTCTGATATTTTATCTTTCTTTTCTTCAATCCTATCTTTTAATTGTGTTTTTTTAGTCTTTCTTGCCTTAATCTTCTTATCAAAAGACTTTTCCTTACTCTCATTTGCATCCTGTGCCATCCCCGGCTCTGAGTAAGATTTTCCATCAGCATCAAAATAAAGTGAACCGGTACCATTTCTTAGACCTATATCTCCCGGCTGCAGCTCATTCTTTTTTATTTTCGGCAAACCTGATATCGAAATAGTCGACCCCAGTGACTCAATCCTCTTCTTATTGTATTTTGAATAAACAAACTGGATAAATCCTGAACAATCAAGCTTCTTAGGCTGCTCTTTTCCTTTAATTTGAGCATCTGTAGGCTTTCCTCCCCAAAGATATGTAATCTTTCCTTTATATTTTTTTGCAATTTTCACAATCTCTTTTCTTGGATTTTTCTTAACTTTCTTATCCGCCGCTTTGTTTTTCTTTTGAGAATTTCCTTTATTCATACGTAATGAGACTTCCGGCTTTCTGCCAG
>ERZ826613.3259-NODE-3259-length-13805-cov-7.146182_pt1 | contig 13805 bp, 10 predicted proteins | sample MGYA00519925_ERZ826613 | MGnify/ENA primary metagenome ERZ826613 (study PRJEB31778, sample SAMEA3449236) | human gut metagenome | biome: human gut; feature: human-associated habitat; material: faeces | place: United Kingdom | collected 2010/2012 ... | reverse complement strand
ATTCGATTCTTCTGGCTGTTGGAATGGCGGTCTGTGCACTGTCCTACTATAATGCCTACGGATGGATCTTATGCAGCTTTCTGTTTTTCTGCCTGACAGTCCTTCTGTGCAGGGAAGAGCCGGTAAAACAGAGAGTTGCATTTCTGTTCCGGAGAGGGATCGTGATCGCGGCAGTAACCTTTGCCTTATGCGGCTGGTGGTTTATACGAAATGCAGTTCTCTATGACGGAGATCTTATCGGAAGAAAAGCCTGTGCACAGTGTGCGGAAAAATATGCGGCTGTTGATTACAGGCCGTCCAGATACCCTACACCGGAGAAGCTGAACTGGTCATGGAAGGATATCCTTTTGTATCAGGACCCGGGCTGGCAGCATAACTGGCTGCTGACAGTACTGGTAAGCTTTATCGGAACCTTTGGTCTGATGCAGATTTATATGCCTTATAATGTGAGCAAGGCATATTTCCTGTTCTTTGGAATGGGTGGGATCGGTATTTTGACCATGCTGGGAATGTTTTATCCGAAGAAACGTACTGTGGTAAAAGAACGAAAAGCAGTAGGAAGTGAAAAGCTGAAGATAAAAACAATAACCGTGTACGATAAATGGGACAGAAAAGGAATCTTTCATCTGTTGCTGATCCTTCTGATCCTGATCCCTGTGGGTCTGTTTATGTATTATGTATATTATAGTGACAACCAGGCGCAGGGACGTTATATCATGCCGGCATTGTATCCGGCCATGTATTTTGTGACAGCCGGCTGGAATCGTCTGCTTGAGCGTTTTGTAAAAAAAGAAAATATCAGAATGTGGATATACCGGGTCCTGACAGCACTTCTGGCTGCTTCGCCGTTTTTATGCTATATCTTCCTGGTAGTTCCGTTTTATGGCTGACACCCAGATGGTGAGATGGCAGAAAAAAATCCCTTCTATGTATCCGGATATGACCGGTGCATAGGAGGGATTTTTTGATTCTGAAATATATTTGCCTGGGAACCAAGATCAGGAACGGATGATCCGGATCATGCGCCACAGCAGAAGGATAAGGAGCAGGATGCCCACACCGCAGATGGCAAAATACGGAATCTGGGATCTGGATTCGGAATAAGCTTTTGCAGAATCCATGTTTTCATCATTTTCCAGTACATCGGAAGAGCTTTCCTGGGAGGAATCCTCGACAACTGCAGTTCCCACCTGAGTTCCGCCAAAGGAATAGGTGCGTAAGATCTGACCATCAGATTCCGTATCTTCCGTAGTCAGGTCGTCTGCGGTCGCGCCGGATGGAACCATTACAGTGCCGCCGGACAGGATGTGAAAATCATCCTCGCTGAGATCCAGAAGCTGGAAATTGGAAAAACCGTAATCCAGAAGTGAGATCGCTTCGGTGGCTGTCTGACCGGTCGCTCCGTTCATAACTACTGCGATCAGAGTAGTACCGTTTCGCTGTGCAGCTGTGACAAGAACGCTTCCGGAAGCAGTGGTGGTACTTTCACGACCGCCGATACATCCTTCATAATAGGAAGCGGATGCAGGATCTGTCATGGTAAAAGAGCTTGTCAGGTTACGGGTACCGCCGGAAACATTGGTAGCTGGGATCGTATAGGAGGTGGCTCCGGAGATGGTGCGGAAGCTGTCATTACGGATAGCCGCCTGCATGATCAGAGCCAGATCATGTGCTGTGGTATGCTGGTTGTCATCCGGGAGACCGGTAGGATTGGTGAATACCGTATTGGTACATCCTAGCTCCTTGGCACGGTCGTTCATTTTCTGGACAAAGGCATCTACAGATCCACCGATCTGTTCTGCAACCTGGAGTGCAATGTCATTGGCAGAGGCCAGCATCAGAGCGTAAAGGCACTGCTCCATGGTAAATACCTCTCCGAGCTGTGAGGAAATATGAGCGCCTCCGTCTGTAACACCGGATACGCCGGTTTCTGTCATGGTAACCTGATCGTCAAGCTGGCTGTTCTCCAGTGCCAGAAGACAGGTCATGATCTTAACTGCGCCGGCCGGAGAAAGCGTGGTGTCCATATCCTTGGCATAGAGGATCGTATCGGAAGTATCTTCCATGATCACGGCAGATGCGGAAGTGATCTCAGGCCCCTGAGGCCATCCGCTGATCCCATTGGTGGTAATACCGGAGGATACAGCAACAGCGGTTTCTTCTGTGGCGAAAACTGGAGTCTGGAACACCATGGAAGCGGAGATCCCAATAGCCAGAAGCGCTGTGGTTATTCTTGATTTTTTCATGATAAATGGTACTCCTGTATAAAAAATAATTCTTATGTAAGCAATACATACGTAAGCTCAGTATAACACATTTCCTCTCTTCCTTGCAAAAAAAATGATGGAATGGTAAAATATGTTCATCAAACTGTTACTGAGAACAGAGTGAACAGTAACATCAAACTGAGTAATACGGAGATAATATATGAGTAAAGATGATTCTACAGGAAAGATCCAATGGGACAGACTTATAAAGAAGCTTTCCCCCTATACAGTACAGAAGGGCTTAAGATACCTGAAGCATTATGGCCTGAAAGAGTTCTGGATCCGGCTTCATGAGCGTTTTGAACCGGAAGAGGTTCCTTACGGACCATGGTATGAGGCATACAGACCTGACGAGGAAACACTGGAGAAGCAGCGGAAACGCAAATTTCCGGATGGGCCGCTGATCAGCATTGTGGTACCTGCATATCTGACACCGGAGCGTTTTTTAAGACAGATGCTGGACTCTCTCCTTGCACAGACATATGAGAACTGGGAGCTGTGTCTGGCAAACGGAAGCCCGGAGGATCCGGACATGCAGACTGTGCTGAGATCCTATGCAGAGATGGACAGGAGGATCCGCTATCAGGATCTGAAAGAGAATCTTGGCATTGCAGAAAATACAAACGCAGCTTTTGCCATGGCAGAGGGTGATTTTATCGCACTTCTGGATCATGATGATCTGCTGGCACCTAATGCATTGTATGAGATCGCGGCGGCACTGGAGGAGCATCCGGAGGCGGATGTGATCTATACAGATGAGGATAAGGTCACGACAGATCTTTCTGAACATTTTCAGCCCCATCTGAAACCGGACTTTAACCTGGATCTTTTAAGATCCAATAATTATATCTGCCATTTTCTGGTGGTAAGACGTTCCGTAGTGCAGACAGTGGGCGGATTCCGCCGGGAATTTGACGGCGCCCAGGATTATGATTTCATTTTCCGCTGTGTGGAGCAGGCCAGGGAAGTGGTCCATGTACCGGAGATCCTTTATCACTGGAGGACCCATAAATCCTCCACAGCAGATAATCCGGCAAGCAAGATGTATGCTTTTGAAGCCGGCAGACGTGCCATTGAGGGGAATCTCAAACGGACCGGAACTCCGGGAACCGTGGAGCATACTCCGGATTTTGGATTTTACCGTGTGAAGTATCCGGTGCAGGGAGAACCTCTGGTTTCTGTTATCATTCCGAACCGTGAGGAGAAAGAAACGCTTCAGGCCTGCGTGGAATCCATTTTTGAAAAAACTGCCTATAAAAATTACGAGATCATCATTGTGGAGAATAACAGCAGCTCCGAAGAGATCTTTCGGTATTACAGAAAGCTTTCGGAGGATCCCAGGGTCCATCTGATCCGCTGGAAAAAAGGCTTCAACTATTCTGCCATCAACAATTTCGGGGTGCGCCATGCCAAAGGAGATTACCTGCTTTTTCTGAATAATGACGTAAAGGTCATCGATCCGGACTGGATGTCAGAGATGCTGAGCGTGTGCCAGCGTAAGGAAACAGGTGCAGTTGGCGTCAAGCTGATCTATCCGGATAACACCATTCAGCATGCAGGCTGCGTGGTGGGAATGGGCGGAATTGCCGGGAACATGTTTGTGAATATGCCGGCAGAGCGTACCGGATATCTCCATAAGGCCTCTCTTCTGCAGGATATGAGCTGTGTGACTGCAGCATGTATGATGATGAAGAAGGAAGTTTTTCTGGAGGCAGGAGGCTTTACGGAAGAGCTTGCAGTTGCGTTTAATGATGTGGATCTCTGTCTGAAGGTGCGAAACCACGGCCATCTGATCGTCTATGATCCGTATGTGAAGCTCTATCATTACGAATCCAAGTCAAGAGGCACTGAGGACAGCGAGGAAAAGGTCCGCCGTTTCCAGACGGAGATCGAATACATGCGCTGTCACTGGCTGGATATCCTGAAAAAAGGAGATCCATACTATAACAAAAATCTTTCTTTAACCAAATGGAATTATTCCCTGAAGCCCCTTCCGGGAATGGGAAAGAAGAAGGGATAAAGCAATGCAGGAAGTATCAGTAGTCATACCAAACTTTAACGGAATGGCATATCTGGATGGTGTTCTTTCCAGTCTTGAAAGACAGACTATCCGTAATTTTGAGGTTATACTAGTGGATAATGGTTCCACTGATGGCAGCTGTGCATTTGTTTCAGCGGAATATCCATGGGTACACATGATACAGCTTCCGGAGAATTACGGCTTCAGCAGAGCCGTCAATGAAGGGATCCATGCGGCACGTTCCCCATATGTGCTGCTTCTGAACAATGATACGGAAGCGGAACCGGATTTCCTGGAGGAGATGGTTGCCGCCCTGCGCAGACATAAGAAGGCATTTTCCTGTCAGGCAAAGATGATCCAGCTTCATGACAGGGACAAGATGGATGATGCCGGAAATTATTACTGTGCCCTTGGCTGGGCTTTTGCCAGGGGAAAAGGCAAGGATATCCGCCATTATGACCGAGAGCAGAAGATTTTTTCCACCTGTGCGGGAGCTGCGATCTACCGTAAGAAATTTATTGACAGGATCGGAGATTTTGATGAGGAGCATTTTGCTTATCTGGAGGATCTGGATATCGGCTATCGTGCCAGGATCTGCGGTTATCAGAACTGGTATGCTCCAAAAGCGAAGGTTTATCATGTAGGAAGCGGCACCAGCGGCTCCAGATATAATCAGTTTAAGATCCGGTATTCTTCCAGAAACAATATTTATCTTATCTATAAGAATATGCCGTTTCTCCAGATCGTGCTGAACCTTCCGTTTTTTCTGGTGGGATTCGGTGCGAAGATCCTGTTTTTTGCGTCCAAGGGATTCGGACGTGAGTACCTTGCAGGCATCAAAAACGGCTTTCAGATCAGCCGCAAAAACAAAAAAGTCAGATTTTCCATGAGGAATCTTCCGCGTTATATACAGCTCCAGTTTGAACTCTGGATCAACATTTTTAGGCGTTTTGCCGGTTAAGACATCATATTTTCACAGAATTTTTATATTTCGGAGGGAAGATTTTATTGCTTTTGAGTTTCATCTATTATAAGATAAAAGCAATGAACTTAAATGAGGTGGCGGAAATTGATTAAAGACAACCAGAAAAATTTCAGTCGTCTCCATATGCTGATCGATGTATTTGTGATCGCGGCCTCCTATGCCCTGGCCTGGTTGATCCGTTTTCAGGGAATTTTTGAACATTCGGCGGTCCAGTCCAAGACCGTCCAGGAATATATGTTTATGCTGATATTCATTATTCCGGGATATTTACTTCTTTATCAGGCCTTTGATCTTTATACACCGATGCGAATGCAGGGGCGTCGTCTCGTACTTGCCGGAATTGTGAAGGCAAATGCGTTAGGGCTCCTTATCATCATGTTTGCACTTTACAATTTTAAAGAGCTGGACTATTCCCGTCTTACTCTGGTTTCTTTCTGTGTGATCAATATCGTCCTGGAATGGTTTGTGCGTATGGTCATATTTTACATTCTCCGGGATATGCGCAAAAAAGGAATGAACCAGAAACAGGTGCTGCTGGTAGGATACAGCCGTGCTGCCGAGGAATATGTAGACAGGATCCTGCAGAATCCGCAATGGGGATATGTGATCAGGGGCATACTGGATGACAATGTGCCGGCAGGCACTACTTATAAGGGCGTTAAGGTGATCGGTCGAATCGCCAATCTGATGATCATCCTTCCATCCAGTCGTCTGGATGAGATAGCCATTACCCTGGGCTTAAGTGAGTATTATCGTCTGGAAGAGATCGTTGCACTCTGTGAAAAATCCGGCGTGCACACAAAATTTATTCCGGATTATAATAATATTATTCCGACCAAACCATATACAGAAGATATTCTCGGGCTTCCGGTGATCAATATCCGGTATGTGCCCCTGAGCAACACGTTTAATGCACTGATCAAGAGATCTATGGATATTGCAGGCGCGATCGTTGCGATCATTGTGTCCTCACCGGTGATGCTGGTGTTGTGTATGCTGATCAAGCTGACTTCGCCGGGACCGCTGATCTATAAGCAGGAACGTGTCGGGCTTCACAATCAGACTTTCCGGATGTATAAATTCCGTTCCATGGAGATCCAGAAAGAATCAGAAGAAAAAAAGGCGTGGACAGTAAAGAACGATCCAAGAGTTACCGGAATCGGTAAATTTATGCGTCATACCAGTCTGGATGAGCTTCCACAGCTTTTTAACATTCTGAAGGGTGAGATGAGTCTTGTGGGACCAAGACCGGAGCGGCCATTTTTTGTAGAAAAGTTTAGGGAGGAGATACCACGTTATATGGTCAAGCATCAGGTGCGGCCAGGTCTTACCGGGTGGGCACAGGTAAATGGCTATCGTGGAGATACTTCTATCAGAAAAAGGATAGAGTGTGATCTGTATTATATCGAAAACTGGTCTGTGGGATTTGATATAAAGATCATGTTTCTTACCATATTCAAAGGATTTATTAATAAGAACGCATACTAAAAAGGGGAAAAGGAAAAGATGTCAAAACCTCGGAAAAAAAGCAAGAAGATTTTATTTATCCTGGAGATCGTCGTACTGCTCCTGTTTATCGGAGGTCTGTTCGTTTATGGTCAGATCTCAGCCAAACTGGATAAGATCGACATTCAGGAAACAGATCTTGCAGACCAGGATATTGTAACTAATGATCAGGCACCGCAGATGACGGGATATACCACCTATGCACTGTTCGGACTGGACCACAGAAGCAAGAATGAGAAGCTGAATACAGAGAACAGTGATACCATCATCATTGCGAGTATCAACAATGATACGAAGGCAGTCAAACTTGTGTCTGTCTATAGAGATACCCTTCTCAATGTAAAGGATGATACCTATTCCAAAGCCAATTCGGCATATGCATTTGGCGGACCGACCAACGCGGTTTCCATGCTGAATACGAATCTGGATCTGAATATCACAGATTATGTTGCCATTGATTTTAATGCGCTGGTAACTGTGGTAGACTGCCTCGGAGGATTGGACATCCCTCTTTCCTATGCGGAGATCGTTCATATGAACAATTACTGTGTGGAGACATCAGAGGAAACCGGAAAGAGCTACACACCGGTCGAACTGCCGGATCCGAAGCCGGAGGATGAGGAAGCGATCGTAGATACCTATCATCTTAATGGTGTACAGGCTACCTCCTACTGCCGTATCCGTTATACCGCAAGTCTTGATATGGGACGTACTGAGAGACAGAGGCGAGTGATCCAGATGATCGTAGATAAGGCGAAAAAGGCAGGACTTTCCACTATCTTTGATATTATGGATCAGGTATTCCCGATGGTCAAAACTTCTGTTTCCAAAACAGAGATCCTGAAGATGATCCCGGCTATGATCGGCTACAGTATTGATGAAACTACAGGCTTCCCCAACGATTATAAATTTGCCCAGGTAAAGGGCAGCGTTATCGTACCTACCACACTGGAATCCAATGTTCTGAAGATGCATCAGTTTCTGTATGGAGACACCAGTTACACTCCGACGCAGGATGTACTCAACAGAAGTGCCCAGATCACAAATATCGCAGGCGGAGGCGACGTGCAGGACACTGCACCTGCGGTGACAGATACACCGAATGACGCAACGGATGATTCGTACACGTGGCAGGGAGATACATCCACAGATTACAGCAGTACGGACACAAGTGATGATGCTGATTACAGCACAGACACAGATTATGATTCGGATTACTCCGGAGACGATTACAGCACAGATACGGATTATTCCGGAGACGATTACAGCACAGATACGGACTATTCCGGAGGCGATTCCGATACAGATTATAACGATTATACCGACGGAGAAGATTATTCGGAGAATGAATAAAACATCAAAATAAGCAACCAGCAGAAGGGACCATCCAGTAACGGGTGGTCCTTTCTGGACAGGAGACAAATATGAAAACATTAAAAACAGACGTGATCATCCCGGCATACCGTCCGGGAGAAGAATTTGAAAAACTGCTGGAAAGACTCAGCGCACAGAAATATCCTATCAATAAGATCCTTGTCATGAATACAGAAAAGAAATTCTGGAAAGAGACTTGGGAACAGGAATATCCGCTTGTGGAAGTCCGGCATCTTACAAAAGAAGAATTTGACCATGGCGGTACCAGAAGGCAGGCGGCAGAGCTTTCGGATGCGGAGATCCTTGTATTTATGACACAGGATGCAATGCCGGCAGACAGGGAACTGATCGGAGCACTGGTAGGAGCTCTTGCAGAGAATCCACAGGCAGGAGCCGCTTATGCGCGTCAGCTTCCAAAAAAGGACTGCAGATTTCTGGAAAAATATACCCGTTCCTTTAATTATCCGGAACAGTCCTGTCTGAAAACGGAAAAAGATGTACAGACCTACGGGATCAAAACCTATTTCTGCTCCAACGTTTGTGCTGCTTATGATCACAGGATCTATGATGAGATTGGTGGATTTCCGGAGCATGCTATTTTTAATGAAGATATGATCTATGCAGGCTGGATGGTAAAAAAAGGCTATGGAGTTGCCTATGTATCAGAAGCGCGTGTATATCATTCTCACAATTACACCTGTATGCAGCAGTTCCATAGGAATTTTGATCTGGGAGTTTCCCAGGCGGAGCATCCGGAGGTTTTTGAAGGAGTGCCTTCCGAAGGTGAGGGCATCCGGCTGGTAAAAAAAAGCATGGCATATCTTCTGAAAACAGGCCACATATGGCTGATCCCCGGACTGTTTTTGCAGAGCGCTTCCAAATACGCCGGATATTTTCTCGGAAAACGATACAAAAAGCTCCCTGAAAAAATGATCCGATCCTGCACCATGAATCCGGAATACTGGAAAAAGAACAAATAAGAGCAGGTCACGGTTTTTTAAAAGAGATATCACAGTTTAAACACAATTCCCTGTTAAACTGTCTTTTATAAGAGAAATAAATGTTACTGAGAACGGAGTGAGCAGTAACAGATACATGCATCAGATAACATAGAAGGGAGCACCAGAGGCATGAGTGAAGAGAATAAATGGGTGACAGACTTGCCGGATGAGGATAAGAATGCTTCGGCAGAACAGAAACCGCTGACGCATCCTTATTCTGAGGGACGCAGGATGCAGGAGAGCGGACAGGACAGTTATGCAGGTGCCGGACAGAGTGAAGGCACTTCGCAGGAGAAACCAAAATACGGACATTATGAGGTGCATCAGCCTCAGGCCGGTAATTATGCCGGTGGAAATATACCGCCCAAAAAGCCGCGGAAAAAGAGAGATTTTTCAGGCAACAACAGCTTTGGAAAGAAAGCAGCCACTGCGGTGGCACTGGCTGTGATCTTTGGGCTGGTAGCCGGAGTAGTTTTTCAGGGCGTGAATATTGCAGCAGATAAATACAGAGGAAATGACAGCAGTACAACGATCGGAAAGACAGAAACAGTTACCGGGACAGAGGACAGTACTGACAGTAGCTCTGCGGATTCTACTGTGAAGGATATTGTGGCAGAGAGTGGTACAGTGGCCGGTGTAGCCCAGGCAACCATGTCTTCTATCGTTGCCATTACATCTGTCAGTGTGCAGGAGATCCCAAGCTTTTTCGGATATGGAACGAGGCAGTATCAGAGTGCAGGAAGTGGTTCCGGTATTATTGTAGGAGAAAATGACAGCGAGCTTCTCATTGCGACTAACAACCATGTGGTATCTGGAGCGACTACACTTACTGTGTGCTTTGCAGGCAGTGATGTGGTAGGAGCGGAAGAAGAAACCCAGGCTATGGCAAGCAGCTCCGATGGAGATGCGGATGTGGATAACGCAGTTTCTGCCAAGATCAAAGGTACCGATGAAGAGAATGATCTGGCAGTGGTGGCAGTGGAGAAATCCGATATTCCGGATGAGACCATGGATGAGATCAAGATCGCACAGATGGGAAGCTCGGACGATCTTGTAGTCGGTGAGCAGGTGGTTGCCATTGGCAATGCACTGGGCTATGGACAGTCAGTTACCTCCGGATGGATAAGTGCCCTTAACAGAAGCATCAGTACAGAGGACGGAGAAGCCAGCGGACTGATCCAGACTGATGCAGCGATCAATCCCGGAAACAGTGGCGGTGCACTTCTGAACATGAACGGTGAAGTGATCGGTATCAATGCGGCCAAGTATGCAGACAGTCAGGTGGAAGGCATGGGATATGCCATTCCGATCTCCAAGGCAGAGCCGATCCTGGAAGAACTGATGAACCGCGAAACCAGAGATAAGGTGGAAGATTCTTCCAAGGTAGGATATATGGGAGTCAAGGCTGCCGATCTTACAACAGAAGCCATCCAGATGTATAATATGCCGGCAGGTGCTTTTATTACTGAGGTAACGGAAGGCGGCGCAGCAGATAATGCAGGGATCAAAAAAGGCGATATCATTGTGAAGCTGGATGGACAGAAGGTAAGCGGCAAGGATGACCTTGTTGATAAGCTGCAGTATTATGAGGCAGGAGAAACCATCGAAGTGGTGATCTCCAGAGCGAACAGCGGAGAGTACAAGGAACAGACGGTTGAAGTGACCCTCGGAAGCAAACCCTCTTCTGACAAATAAAAGAAAATACAGGATAACCATTTATAAACCGGGGAGCTGCATAAGAACATGCAGCTCCCCGGTTTATAAAAACTTAATTTGATACAGCCGGATTATGTGCTATAATATGCATAATAAAAACCAGAAAGGAAATGTTATGGCAGATCAGTTTGATAATAATAAAGACAATGACCAGGAGCAGAAATACGAGAAATTCTGTTTTTTATGTCGCAGACCGGAGAGTCAGGCAGGGAAGATGATCGACCTTCCTAATCATATACATATCTGTGCGGATTGCATGCAGAAAAGCTTTGATACTATGAACACCCAGATGAACAATGGAAATTATTCCGATCTTTTTAACATGCCGAATGTGAGCATGATCGATCTCAGCAGTTTCCAGAATCCCGGAAACCAGGCGAAGAAGATTAAGAAAAAATCAGAGACTCCGAAGCCGGTGATCGATCTCAAAGATATTCCTGCACCACATAAGATCAAAGCAACTCTGGATGAATATGTGATCGGACAGGAATATGCCAAGAAGGTAATGTCTGTAGGTGTATACAACCATTATAAAAGAGTTGCCACAGATACCATGGATGATATTGAGATCGAGAAATCCAATATGCTGATGATCGGACCTACAGGCTGCGGTAAGACTTATCTGGTGAAGATGCTTGCCAGACTTCTTCAGGTACCGCTTGCCATTGCAGATGCCACATCTCTTACAGAGGCTGGTTATATCGGTGATGATATCGAGAGCGTAGTATCCAAGCTCCTTGCGGCTGCAGATAATGATGTGGAGAAGGCAGAGCACGGGATCATTTTCATCGATGAGATCGATAAGATCGCAAAGAAGAAGAATACCAACCAGAGAGATGTCAGCGGAGAGGCTGTCCAGCAGGGACTTCTGAAACTTCTGGAGGGAAGTGAAGTGGAAGTTCCGGTGGGTGCTACCAGCAAGAATGCCATGGTACCTATGGTGACTGTAAATACAAGGAACATTCTGTTTATCTGTGGCGGTGCGTTCCCGGATCTTGAGAATATCATCAAAGAAAGACTGAATAAACAGGCGTCTATCGGATTTTATGCAGATCTGAAGGACAAATATGATGATGATCCGCATGTGCTGGAGAAAGTAACGGTAGATGATCTCCGTGCATTTGGAATGATTCCGGAATTTATCGGTCGTCTTCCGATCATCTTTACCCTGAACGGGCTGACGGAAGATATGCTTGTGAAGATCCTCAAGGAGCCGAAGAACGCCATTCTGAAACAGTACAAGAAGCTTTTGGCACTGGATGAAGTAAAACTGGAGTTTGAGGACGGTGCCTTACATGCCATTGCCCGTAAGGCATTGGAACGCCATACAGGAGCCAGAGCTCTCCGGGCTATCCTGGAGGAATATATGCTGGATATCATGTATGAGATCCCGAAGGACGACAATATCGGTGAGGTCGTGATCACAGAGGGATACATTCAGGGCAACGGAGGTCCGAAGATCCTTATGCGTGGACAGGAGATCCCGGCACTGGAAGGATAAGAAACAAGAAGATTCTTTAATATATAAAGGAGCGTGACAGATATGGCAAAAAGCAGTTTTTGGGATGATCTGGGAAACACACTGACAAGAAAGGCAAAGGGCTTAAGTTCCAGAGCAGAGAATCTCTATGAGATCCAGAAGATCCGTAACAAGCTCTCTGCACAGGAGCGTATGACCGAAAAGCTGATGATGGATATCGGAAAGATGATCTATACACGTTATGAGCAGGGAGAAGCCGTTGACGGTGAGACGGGAGCTATCTGCGAGGAAATCAGCCAGCACATGCTGGAGGCGGATCACTACAGAGATGCGATCGCTGCCAGTAAAGGGGAGAAGTTCTGCCCGGCCTGCCATAAGGCGGTGATGCGGGAGGCCAGCTTCTGTCCGTATTGCGGAGCGGCGTGTCCTACAGCGGAGCTGGAAGAGAAAGCTGCCGATGTGATCGAGCAGGCAGATGAGGAGCTTGAAGAGGCTGCTGAGGCAGAGGTGACAGAAGTACCGGAGACAGAAGCGGAAGAAAACGCAGAAGCTACAGAAGCGGCAGCAGATCCGGAAGAGACAGTAGAAGCGTCAGAAGTAGTAGAAACAGAAGAAGCTACAGAAGTGGCAGCAAAAACCGCAGAAGCGTCAGAAACAGAAACATCAGGATCAGATCCGGAATTGGAAGAGGAAAGAACGGAAGTGGGATCTGCAGAAACAGAGGAGCCTGCGGCTGATCCGGAAAATACAGAAACAATAGAAGAAAAAACAGAATAACCATAAGCATATAAGGCAGGCTTTCCCCAGTGGGAGCCTGCCTGAATATTATGCAGACCACAGAAATAAGGAGGGGGAATAATGTTGTGGAATTTACTGACGGCGGGAATCTTTGGTACAGACTATTATATAAAGAAAAAAATCAACACATCGGAAAAGAAAGATCTGAAGGAAAAGTGCCTGGGAGGCAGACTGATCGTAAGAAATTGCCATAATCATGGGATGATGCTTGGAATATTAAAAAACAAAGATAAAGAATTCCTGAGAGATCTTGCATCTATGGTGCTGGGCGGTGCGATCTGGGAGTATATACGTACTTCCGGAGAAAAAGGCACACGCATATCCAAGCTTGGGCTTTCCATGATCCTGGGCGGCGGTCTGAATAATTATACGGAACGTCGCAGAAAGGGATACGTCACGGATTATGTGAGCCTGAATGTGGAAAATCCGAAGTTTAAGAAGGTCGTATTTAATATTTCGGATCTTTTCATATTTACAGGTGCGCTTCTCTGGGGCGGGAGCGAGATCTTTTCTGAAAAAGAAAAATAAATAAAAAAACAGAAGTGCCGGTGTTGGGCGCTTCTGTTTTTTTGATTTTGGATAAAATAAAAAAGAATGCAGGAAATGGGACTTGAACCCACACGATCTTGCGACCACAGGCACCTGAAGCCTGCGCGTC
>ERZ826613.3248-NODE-3248-length-13881-cov-3.417547_pt1 | contig 13881 bp, 12 predicted proteins | sample MGYA00519925_ERZ826613 | MGnify/ENA primary metagenome ERZ826613 (study PRJEB31778, sample SAMEA3449236) | human gut metagenome | biome: human gut; feature: human-associated habitat; material: faeces | place: United Kingdom | collected 2010/2012 ... | reverse complement strand
TTTTTTAGCTCGTCCCATGAAATCTCTGTCTGAAATGGAACTGCCACAAATTCATTCTCATTTGTAACTTCACCTGCCATTTGCTTTACCATCCTTTCTTACAGACTTCCCTTTGTTGAAAGTACATCTGTAATGCGCGGATCTGCAATTGTTGCCTTGTCAAGTGCCTTTGCAAAGGCTTTGAACATGCCTTCTATGATATGGTGGCTGTTCTCGCCTGCCAATTGACGAATATGCAGATTCATTGATGCTGAATATGAAATAGCATTTCTGTGGACATATCGCCAATCTTTTCGCTTGTGAACTCTCCGTCAAAGGAAAGATAGGGACGTCCTCCAAGATCCACTGCGCAGAGCACCAGGCACTCATCCATAGGAAGAATGCAGTCTCCATAGCGGCAAATAGACTTTTTGTCGCCTACTGCCTGTGCTATCGCCTGACCAAGCACAATACCCACATCCTCTATCGTATGATGGCAGTCCACCTCCAGATCACCCTTTGCCTGTACTTCCAGATCAAACAACCCATGTCTGGCAAAACTATTCAACATATGATCAAAGAATCCAATCCCGGTCTGAATAGAAGCTTTCCCTGTTCCATCCAAATTTAAACGGATCGTAATATCCGTTTCTCCGGTCTTTCTTGTCACCTCAGCCTGACGGCACTTCACGTTCTGTTCCATAGGAATCCTCATTTCTTTGCTTTTCCTTTTATTTTACCCGATTTTTCAAAAGTTTGCAATTTGTATTCCAATTATTGTTCGAATCGAACAGCGATTGAATTTGCATGTGCAGTCAGCTTCTCAGCAGTTGCAAAGTCCTCGATATCCTGATGTACTAGCTCCAGTGCCTCTCGGGAATAGGAAATGATACTGGACTTCTTAATAAAGTCATCGACCGACAGTGGGGAGAAAAACTTCGCAGTGCCATTTGTCGGAAGCACATGGTTTGGTCCTGCAAAATAATCACCCAAAGGCTCACTGCTGTACTCTCCTAAGAAAATCGCTCCGGCGTTACGGATTCTCGTCATTGTATCGAATGGATTTTTCGTAACGATCTCTAAATGCTCTGAAGCAATCTCGTTAGCTGTTTCAATCGCCTCCTCCATCGTATCTGCAACCAGAATATAACCGTAAGAATCCAATGATTTTTGGATGATCTCCTGACGGGATAATTTTTTCACAAAACCATCAACTTCTTCGGATACTTTATCAGCCAGCTCTTCGCTAGTCGTGATCAGGATCGCAGATGCCATCTCATCATGTTCTGCCTGTGACAATAAGTCAGCAGCTACATAACGTGGGTTGGCTGTCTCATCTGCCAGTACTAAAATCTCACTCGGGCCGGCGATCGAGTCAATGCTGACATGTCCATATACCGCTTTCTTGGCCAGTGCCACAAAAATATTACCTGGTCCCACGATCTTATCAACCTTTTTGATGCTTTCGGTTCCATATGCCAAAGCACCGATTGCCTGTGCTCCACCCACTTTATAAATCTCATCGACGCCAGCCTCTTTGGCTGCAACCAATGTGATCGGATATACTTTGCCATCTTTTCCCGGCGGTGTTGTCATAACGATACGTTCTACTCCTGCCACCTTTGCCGGAACAATATTCATCAGAACCGATGACGGATATACTGCTTTGCCACCCGGAACATATACACCAACACGTTCCAGTGCCGTTACTTTCTGACCTAACAGCGTGCCATCCGGTTTGCTGTCAAACCAACTGTATCGAACCTGTTTCTGGTGGTAATCACGAATATTCACTAACGCCTTACGAATGATTTCAATCAGATGAGAATCTACTTTTTCGTATGCCTCAGCAATTTCTTCTTCGGTAACACGGAAGGTTTCCTCAGTGATCTTTACACCATCAAACTGTTCTGTATACGCAAACAGTGCCTGGTCACCTTCTGCTTTCACTTTATCCAAAATATCGCGAACCGTTGTCTCAAATTTGCTATATTGATTCGGACTTCTTTTCAAAAGATTTTCCAAAATATTTTCGCGCTCTTTTTGTGTCAGCTTTACAATTCTCATCGTAATTTCCTCCTCTTTCTATGTTACTGTGGAATAACTTCCCGCAGATCTCGGATCAACTTTGTAATACGCTCATGCTGCATCTTCATACTCACTTCATTAACAACCACTCTCGCCGATAACGGACAGATCTCTTCCAATACTTCCAAACCGTTTTCACGCAGTGTCGAACCTGTCTCAACAATATCCACGATCACTTCTGACAGACCAACGATTGGAGCAAGCTCTACCGACCCATTCAGTTTAATGATCTCAACTGTCTGATGTTTGACATTATAAAAATAATCCTTTGCAATGCGAGGATACTTGCTTGCCACACGGATCAGGGAACCGTCATTCAAGCGTTCCTTCGCCTCTTTCGGTCCTGCAACACACATACGGCATTTGCCGCAATTGAGATCCAATACTTCGTATAACTTGCGGCCTTCTTCCAAAATGGTATCCTTACCGACTACACCAATATCAGCAGCACCCATTTCAACATAAGTCGGAACATCCGATGCTTTCGAAAGGAAAAACTTAAAACCAAGTTCTTCATTTACAAAGATCAGCTTACGCGTTTTCTCATCCTTCATTTCCTCACATGTAATACCAATCTGCTCTAACAGCGCTAATGTCTGTTTTGCCAAACGCCCTTTTGCCAGGGCAAATGTTATGTATTTCATCGCTATCCTCCTACTTATTTCGCCTCTATCATCTGCTGTTTTTCGCCATCTTTCGTCAGGTAGATCAAAGAATCATTACCGTTGCGTTTTGCGTAAGCAACATATTCTTCAATTTCTTTTTTGGAAGATTTGCGCATCATCTGAACAACTTGTCCACCTTCACGCATTTTCTTAGCCTCCTGCAAAGCCTGCGCACGCACCTCTTTCGGATACACCAAAAGTGTTCCGCCAAGTGCAGTCTCCCCAAACAGCTTCTGACGCTCCATTGCGATCATCAACTGGTCTAATACGATAACCAAACCGATTGCCGGCGCCTCTTTGCCAAACTGTGCCACCAAACCGTCATAGCGGCCACCGCTGGCGATCGCCTCACCATTTCCATATGTATAGGCACGGAATACAACTCCTGTATAATAGCTGTAATGACTCAGCATACTGAGATCGATCGTGACATAATCTTCTAAACCATATATCTTTAAGATCTCTTCTAATTTTTCCAAGCGTTCTAATGCTTTATATACGCGCTCGCTCTTACTTCTCGCACGCACAAAATCTGCCGCCTCTTTTAAGTTTTCTAATAGTTCCGGCAGTTTCACAAAGACCTCTTTTAACCCCTGCTGTACCGTGAGCTTTCCTAACAATTCTTCCACGCCAAAGAAGTTTTTGCTCTCGATCAGATCACGCAGCGTCTCGATCGTCTCCTCCTCAAAGCCTGCTTCCTCTACCAAAGCCCGGAACAGATCGGCATGTCCCACTTCGATCTGAAATTCCTTCAAACCGCTCTCTAACAGACATTCTATCGTCAATGCTAACATCTCTGCGTCCGCATCGGAGCTGTCATCCATAAAAAGCTCTGCTCCAACCTGTGTCACTTCCTGCAATTTACCCTTGTATTGTCCGGTACTGACAAAAGTCTGTGCCGTGTAGCAGAAACGCATCTGCTCAGTCTCCTCACGGAAATATTTGGCAACACAGCGTGCGATCGCCGGCGTCATGTCCGGTCGCAATACTAGTGTATTGTTGCCACGGTCAAAGAACTTAAACATCTCATTGGATGCAGCTGTTCCACGTTCTTTATTAAAAATATCAAAATACTCAAACGTCGGTGTCTGCACATTTCGAAATCCATAGGAATGCATCACCTGCTCTAACGAATGCTGTACCTCCAGCTTTCTGGCACAAGCACTGCCATAAATATCCCGCACTCCACCGGGTGTGTGCAACAATTCTGATGCCTTTGTATTTTCTGTTCCTGCCATAAAACAACCATTCCTTTCTAATACATACCTGTCGGTGTCTCTTCTTTTGCGTCATACCCCTTGTCACGAAGCGCCTTTAAGATCTCATTTTTGTGCTCCTGTCCAAATGCCTCAAGCGTGATCCGAAGCTCAACTGCCGCATTACGGTTGATGCTGACAAACTGATTATGCTCTAAGCGGATAACATTTCCTTTTTCTTTTGCGATAATATCCGCTACGTTGACAAGTTCACCCGGTCTGTCCGGTAACTGTACGGCAACGGTAAATACTCTGCCGCGGGCGATCAGTCCATGCTGAACGACGGAAGACAACGTAATAATGTCCATATTACCGCCACTTAAGATTGAAACGACCCGTTTGCCCTTGCAGTCAAGATGCTTTAATGCTGCCACAGTAAGCAAGCCTGAGTTTTCTACTAACATCTTATGGTTTTCCAAAATATCTAAGAAATTGACGATCAACTCTTCATCCTCAACAGCAATGATCTCGTCAATATTTTTCTGTATATATGGGAAAATCTTATCTCCCGGAGTCTTAACAGCAGTACCATCCGCAATTGTCTCTACATTTGGCAGTGTAACTACTTTGCCCGCATCTAAAGATGCTTTCATACAGCTTGCGCCTGCCGGCTCTACGCCAATCACTTTGATGTTCGGATTTAACAGCTTAGCAAGTGTTGAAACACCGGCTGCCAGTCCACCACCACCGATCGGGACCAAAATAATGTCTACTGTCGGCAGTTCCTTAAAGATTTCCATTGCAATCGTTCCCTGACCGGTTGCAACGGTTTCATCATTAAACGGATGTACAAAAGTAGCACCGCTCTTCTCTGCCAATTCCAACGCTTTCTGGCAGGCTTCATCGTATACTGATCCATGCAGTACCACGTTAGCGCCATAACCTTTCGTTCGATTCACTTTTATCAACGGCGTCGTTGTCGGCATTACGATCGTTGCCGGAACACCATATAATTTGGCCGCGTAGGCAACTCCCTGCGCATGATTTCCTGCAGATGCCGTAATCAATCCTTTTTCTCTTTCGTCCGATGACATTGTACTGATCTTATAATAAGCGCCTCGCACCTTATAAGCTCCTGTGTACTGCATATTTTCCGGTTTCAGATATACTTTATTTCCTGTCTGTTCTGAAAAGTACTCGCTATAGATCAGATTGGTCGGAAGTACGACTTCCTTAACCTTTTCTGAAGCTTCTTCAAACTTATCTAATGTCATCATGTTACTATCCTCCAATGAATTTTCTTTTTATCCTGTCAATCATTCAAACAGTGCGTCAACAAATTGATCTGCATCAAATTTCTGCAGATCATCAATCTGCTCTCCAATACCAATATATTTCACCGGTACATGCAGCTCTGATTGAATTGCGATCGCAATCCCACCTTTGGCCGTACCATCTAATTTTGTCAAAATGATTCCGGTAATGTCTGCCACTTCGCCAAACTGTTTTGCCTGTGCTAATGCATTCTGTCCCGTCGTTCCATCCAATACAACCAGTGTCTCCCGATGTGCATCCGGATATTCACGTTCAATAATTCGATTGATCTTGCGCAGCTCCTCCATCAAATTTTTCTTGTTATGAAGTCGTCCGGCTGTATCACAGAGCAAAATATCTGCCTTTCTTGCCTTTGCTGCATTTACGGCATCATACACAACTGCTGCCGGATCACCGCCTTCCTGACCGGAGATCAACTCCACGCCTGCACGATTTGCCCATTCGGTAAGCTGTTCAATAGCCGCCGCACGGAATGTATCCGCCGCCGCCAGAATGACCTTCTTGCCCTGATCCTTTAACTGACCGGCCAGTTTTCCTACAGAAGTAGTCTTTCCAACGCCGTTGACACCGATCAACAATACTACCGAAGTCTCATTCTCATAGTCATATGCATGTTCATCCACGCGCATCTGATCTTTGATACTGTCGATCAACAGTTGCTTGCAGACACTGATCTCTTTGATCTTCTGCTCTTTGACTTTTTGCTGCAGATTCTCAATGATCTTTGACGTAGTATTTACACCAATATCTGCCATAATAAGCACTTCTTCGAGCTCTTCATAGAAATCATCGTCAATCTCCGAAAAGCCGTTGAATATATTGTCAATTCCAGCGACAAAGTTGTCTCGTGTTTTTGTCAGTCCGTCTTTCAGTCTGCTGAAAAATCCCTTTTTTTCACTCATATTCACTCTCCATGTTATTCTTTTTTATGCACCATCTTACTATATTACCTGTTTTACTGCTAAAATGCAACATCAGATACAATATGTTTCAAATGCCGACAATCTGTCCATCTAATTGGCAATCTCTTTTTCATCCAACAGACTGACAGAAACCAACGTAGATACTCCCTTTTCCTGCATAGTGATACCATACAGGATATCTGCAGCATTCATCGTACCACGTCGATGCGTAATAACGATAAACTGTGTATTTTCGGTCAATTTATGCAGATAATTGGCATAACGCCCTACATTAGAATCATCCAACGCTGCCTCGATCTCGTCCAACAGACAAAACGGAGATGGTTTCAGACTTTGGATGGCAAAAAGCAGCGCGATCGCTGTCAGAGCTTTCTCTCCACCGGACATCTGCATCATATTTTGCAGTTTCTTTCCCGGCGGCTGGGCAACGATCTTAATGCCTGCCTCAAGGACATCTTCTCCCTCTGTCAACTCCAGTGCTCCACGTCCACCACCAAATAGTTCCTTAAACACTTTATCAAAACGTGTCTGAATTTCAGCAAACTGTTCTTCAAACTGTTTTCTCATCTCAGTATCCAGTTCCTCGATAATGCCACGTAAGACATCGGCTGCCTTAATGAGATCATCATGCTGGCCGTTAAGCAGTTCATAGCGTTCCATTAGCTCCCGGTACTGTTCAATTGCATTGACATTGACATCCCCTAAGCCTTTGATCTTGCCTTTTAGGGTTTTGATCTGGGCACGCATTTGCGCCCCGGACATATTTAACGCTACACGAATTTCTTCCGCTTTACTAAAGGTCAGTTCATACTGCTCCCACATATAGTTCGTGTAAGAATCCATCTTTTCCTGCAGTTTTTCCTGACTGTTGCGCAGGCGGAACACCTCTTTATCCAATGCATTCATCTGCTCCGATAAGCTCTCCCGACGCTCAAAAAAGCCTTTCTGCCTCGTTGTCAGCTCCTCACGTTTCTGCACTTTCTGCTCAACCATCTCTGTCAACGTCGTGATCTGCACAGAAAGCTGATCCATCTGCTGTCTTAAATCCGCGATCTGTGCCTCTTTTTGACGTACCCGCTCATCTGCCTGCATATTATTCCCGGATGCTTCCTCCATCTGCTGGCAAATATTCTGCAGTTCTCCGGCAACACGATTCACATTTTCCTGCTGAAACTGTTTCTTCTGCTCCAATGTTGTATAGTCCAATTGAAGCTGTGCATCTTCTGTCTCTAATTGTTTTTGCTGCTCCCGGACCTGATCAAGCTTGTCCGTACACTCTGCAATGCGCTCTTCGCGGATCTTATTCTGATCCTCATTTTCCTTACGTTGATCCTGCAGCTTATCTAATTCAACCTGCAGCTCCTTTTTCTGTCCCTCGATCCCCTGACTTTCAAAACGAATGTGATCAAGCTGTTCCTTCGCTTGTTCCATATCGCGGTTTGCACGATCATATTGCAATTTTGCAGTATTTTGCTGCAATACCAGTTCTTCTCGCAGGTGATGATTTGTCTCGATCTTCTGACGGATCTGCGCACCATCTTTCTCATACTTGGCAATATCTGCATCGATTTCGGTAAGGCGCGCTTTCCATTTCTTCGTCTGCTGCTCAAGTTCCTCCATCTCGCGGCGTCTTCCCAACAGATTATTGTTGTTACGAAAAGCACCACCGGACATAGAACCACCCGGATTTAAGAGTTCACCCTCTGTCGTAACGATACGTATCGTGTGATGATACTTCTTGGCCAAAGCGATCGCATGATCGATATGATCAACTACAACAAAACGTCCCAGCAAATATTCTACCAATTCTGAGAAGCGATCTTCTGCCTCTACAAGGGTGGATGCCATACCGATCACACCCGGCTCTGCCATAATATTTTGTGCGCGGCTTGCTGCCTTTGTATGTATATTGGTCAACGGCAAAAATGTAGCTCTGCCGTAGCGATTCTTTTTTAAATGAGCGATCATACTTTTGGCGGTCTGCTCATTATCGGTCACGATATTTTGAATGCTACCGCCAAGTGCAGTTTCCACTGCGATCTCATACTTTTTATTTACGCGGATAATATCTGCCACAACTCCGACAATGCCCGAATAATTCGGCTTTTGCTCCATAACACGCTTGATGCTCTGCCCAAACCCCTCATAGCGCTCTGTCATATTTTGCAGAGAACGCAGTCTGGAATGATCCATGTGATACTGTCGCTCCGTCTCCCGGCGCTCGAGATTTAACTGCTCTGTCTGTCCCTGCATATGCTTGACAGAATGTGCGAGTTCTGCTCCGGCATCATCTAACGCTTGTATCTTATCCGAGATCTCCTGCAGATTGCTTTGCTCTCGGTCTAAAATCTCCTGCAAACCGGCCGTTTGCGTTTTATTTTCCAAGATCCGTTTTGTCAGTTCCACTTTTTTGATATTGTTCTGCTCTAACAGCGTTTGAAAGCGTTCTTCCTGCGTCACAACATCCGTATTTGCATCTTTTGCCTGTGCGATCGCCTCATTGTGACCTGCGATCTCCTGCTCGAGAAGTGCGATCTCATTGCCGGTCTTTTCCCGCTTAGCAGTAACATCCTGACGGGACTGTTCCATCTGCTGTAATTTATCTTCAAATTCTTTCGTTTTTGCGCGATGCTCTTCTTGTTCGCTTTCCAGTTCAGACACTTTGGCACGGTAGTTCTCTATCTGCTCACGATAATACAGCTCGCTTTGGCGCACCGCATTGATCTGCTCCTCTAATACTTTTATATCGCCTTCCTGCTGATTCAACTTCACTTTATCAGCACTCAGCGTTTCACGGCATTCTTCCAGATTCCGCGTATGTTTATCCAGTGCCTCTTCTAATTGAATATATTCTGACTTGACCGTTTCATATTCTTCCTTTGTCTTAGCCAGATCTCCATCTGCAATACTTTCCTTCTCGCGAAGTTCCTCCATGGAAGCACTGTTTTCTTTGTAATCCTGCAAAAATACATTGATATCCAGATTGCGCAGCTCATCACGGTAACTCAAATATTCTTTTGCTTTTTCGGATTGCGCCTCCAATGGCTCAACCTGTTTTTCCAACTCCGATAAAATGTCTTCGATTCGCACAAGATTTTGCTGCTCTTCCTCTAAATTCTTCTCAGCAACCGTTTTGCGCTTTTTGAACTTCACAATACCGGCAGCCTCGTCAAAAAGCTCGCGACGCTCTTCCGGCTTACCACTTAAGATCTTATCAATCTGACCCTGCCCGATGATAGAATAACCTTCCTTACCAATACCGGTATCTAACAGTAATTCCTGAATATCCCGCAAACGACACGAAGCACCGTTGAGCAGGTACTCGCTTTCACCGGATCGGTATACCCGTCGAGCAATCTTTACCTCTTCATACGGCACTTTCAACTTGTGATCTTCATTATTGATCGTGATCGCCACATACGCAAAGCCCTGTGGCTTACGAAGCTGTGTTCCGGCAAAAATGACATCTTCCATCTTCGCTCCACGAAGCTGTTTGGCACTCTGTTCACCAAGCACCCATCTGACAGCATCTGCCACGTTACTCTTACCACTGCCATTTGGTCCAACGATAGCAGTGATTCCGTTATGGAATTCAAATACTAATTTATTGGCAAACGACTTAAAGCCATGTACCTCCAAACTTTTTAAATACATCCCTTACCTCATTTCTCCCGCAAAGCAAGAATTGCCTCATACGCTGCCGACTGCTCTGCTTTTTTCTTTGTTCTTCCTGTCCCGACCGCTATCTTTTTACCGTTGATCATCGCAGCAACCTCAAATGATTTACAGTGATCCGGTCCGGTTTCTTTCACCAGCTGATATGCCAACGCAAGATGTCTTCCCTGCACAATCTCCTGCAGGATCGTTTTGCTGTCATAAAACAACTTTTTGTTCTCGATATCACGCAGCACAAATGCCTCGACATACTCTTTTGCTCTGGCAAATCCTCCATCCAGATAAACAGCACCGATCGTAGCCTCCATGGCATCGGACAAAATAGAATCCCGCTCTCTGCCCCCGGTGCGATCCTCTCCTTTGCCCAAAAGCAGATAATCTCCCAAAGAAATATCTCGCGCACAAGCTGCTAGCGTCGGTTCACAGACATAACTTGCCCGTATCCTTGTAAGATCTCCCTCTGGTTTCTGCGGATTTTCCTTAAAAATATACTCGCTGGAGATCAACTCTAATACAGCGTCCCCCAAAAACTCCAAACGCTCATTGCATTTATATTTTTTCAGTCGTTTTTCATTTGAATACGAACTGTGAGTCAATGCCGTCACCAACAGATACGGATTTTCAAACGTGTATCCAATCTTTTTTTCAAACTCAATTATCTTTTCCTGTCTCACTGTTCATCATACTCCTTTTTATACAGGTATCATCACAAGATTGCACAGATCCTGTACCGTCTTCACCTGATACACCGCTTCTTCCTCTAAAATAACATCAAACGTGTCTTCCATTCCCATAATGATCTGAAAAACTTCCAGAGAATCCACTCCCAGATCCTCCACCAGCCGCGCTTTGGCATAAATCTGCTCCGAGTCTTTGCCCAGAACTTCTGCAATGATCATCTGCAGCTTTTCAAACTCCATAAGAAACACTCATTCCTTTCCCATCTCATACTATTCGCTAATCTTCCTGCTTTACTGCAAGATTCTCTTTGATCTTTTCATTGATCTGCTCTTCGGTAAACTGCACACACTGCAAAATGCCCATTTTGACATCTTTCGCATTGGAGCTGCCATGCGTTTTAACAACTAACCCTCTCAAGCCAAGCAATGGTGCTCCACCATGATCATCCGTGTTAAACTCTTTCATTGTCTTTTTCAATGCCGGCTTGATCAGCAATGCACCTATCTTACTGCGAAGTGTAGACATGAGCCCCCGCTTCACCTTAGAAAGCAGTGTCCCTGCCAATCCCTCGTATAATTTCAAAATAACATTACCAACAAATGCCTCACATACAATAACATCGGCATCACCCTTCGGAATGTCTCTTGCTTCAATACTTCCGGTAAAATTAATATCTTTACATTCTTTCAATAAAGGATATGTTTCTTTCACCAATTGGTTTCCTTTTTCTTCTTCTGCACCAATATTTACAATAGCAACTTTAGGATTGTCTACTCCAACAACGTGTTTCATATAAATGGATCCCATCTGTGCAAACTGCACCAAATGAGAAGCTCTGGCATCTACATTTGCTCCACAATCGATCAGCAATGCCGGTCCTTTGGCCGTTGGGATCAATGGCGCTAACGGTGCTCGCTCAATACCTTTGATCCTTCCAACGATCATCTGACCACCAACTAATATAGCACCGGTGCTTCCAGCTGATACAAATGCATCTGCCTCGCCTTTTTTAACGAGTTTCATGCCAACTACGATGGAAGAATCCTTCTTTTTGCGAACTGCCATCACCGGTGGCTCGTCAAATCCGATCACTTCCTCTGCATGAACGATCTCTATGCGCTCTTTATCATACGTATATTTTGCAAGCTGCTCCTTGATCGCATCTGTTCTACCTACCAATACGATAGAAATATTTGTATTTTCCTGCAATGCTTCTACGGCTCCCTGTACCGGAACCTCTGGTGCGTAATCACCACCCATCGCATCCACAACGATCTTAATCTTAGTCTCCATCTTTCTTCACCATGCCTTTCACTATCCACACTATAAGCGTTTATAAAAAAATGACTTAAAACTTGCAAATCCGATATTGCCGGGCGATATGATCTGTTCTGTACTTCCAACAAACAACAACCCGTCTTTTTTAAGGGATGCATTAAACTTTTGATATATCTCCTTTTTGGCTTCCTCCGTAAAATAAATCATCACATTACGGCAGACGATCATATCACATTCTTTTGGATATCTATCCTTCAGCAGATTATGTTGACAAAATTTGACACAACGCTTGATCTGATCACTGATCTGATAACTCCGGTCAGAAACCTGTGTAAAATATTTCGACACAAATTCTTTCGGTAGTCCTTTTAAGCTCTTTTCATCATAAATACCTATCTGCGCCTTTTCTAACACTTGTCTGTCAATATCCGTCGCATAAACATGGATCTTATCCAGCGGAATAAACTTTGCTAACAGCATAACAAGTGTGTACGGTTCATCTCCTGTCGAGCAGGCAGCACTCCATATATGCAGATCATTGCCAAAGCGCTCAAATAAATACGGAAGCATCTCATCCTCCAACAGCTTCCACTGCTCCGGATTGCGATAGAATTCAGATACATTAATGGTCAAGTATGCCACAAACTCATCCAATCTCACTTTATCTGTCTTTAGCAATCGGATATACTCCTCATATGATGTAATCTTGCACTTTGTGATCAACGCATCAATGCGTCGTTTCATCTGACGTTCTTTATAACAACTCAGGTCTATCTGGGTCAACCCGAATACCTGTTTCTTAAACAACTCATAATCGCCCATTTCTGACCTCCTTTACATACGCAAATTTCATTCCATACTTTTCGCACAAACGAAAACCCTATACGAAAAAAATCGCCAACCCGTACAAGTACGGATTGGCGAGCGATTACCTACTATTACTCTGCTGGCTCTTCAGCGACATCCTCTTCTTCATCCGCCTGTGAGTCATTCAATAAAGCCTTGATGCTCAGGCTGATCTTGTGATCTTCGCTATTGAAATCAACAACTTTAGCTTCCACTTCCTGACCAACTTTCAATACATCAGACGGCTTATCAACATGCTCCTTAGAGATCTGAGATACATGCAGTAAAGCATCAACACCAGGCTCTAACTCAATGAATGCACCGAAATCAGCCATACGTGCAACTTTACCCTTCACAACAGAACCAACGCTATATTTTCCATCAGCATTTAACCATGGATTCTGATCCTCAAACTTCAGGCTCAATGCAATCTTATCGTCTTTGATGTCTTTAATAAGAACCTTAGTCTTGTCGCCAACGTTGAATACCTTTCTAGGATTTTCAACACGTCCCCAAGACATCTCAGAAATATGAAGAAGTCCGTCTGCTCCGCCAAGATCGATGAATGCACCGAAATCTGTCAAATTCTTAACAACACCTTCTACAGTATCGCCAACATGAATTCTTGCAAAAAGTTCTTCCTGTTTCTTCTTCTTCTCTGCAACCAAAAGCTGCTTTCTATCACCAATGATTCTTCTCTTCTTTGGATTAAACTCGCTGACAACAAACTCAATCTCCTGTCCTGCATACTTAGAAAGATCTTTCTCATAAGTATCAGATACAAGGCTGGCCGGGATAAAGATCTTAGTCTCATCAACGATGACACTCAAGCCACCTGTTAATACATTGACAACCTTAGCTTTAAGTACTTCTTTATTCTCAAATGCTTCACGAATGCGCTCATTACTCTTCTCCATAGCAAGGCGTTTGTATGTTAATAATACCTGTCCCTCACCATCATTCACCTTGAGTACCTTGGCGTTCATTTTGTCGCCTTCTTTCACAACATCTCTCAGATCAATGCCGGATTGATTACTGTACTCATTTCTGGTAATGATACCATCTGCTTTGTAGCCGATGTTAAGAACGATCTCATCTTCCTTAACGCTGATGACTGTCCCTTCTACAACCTCTCCATTGTGGATTGTTACTAATGATGTTTCTTCCAATAACTGTTCAAATTCATTATTCATTTCTGACATATGATTGAACCTC
>ERZ826613.3246-NODE-3246-length-13892-cov-4.916095_pt1 | contig 13892 bp, 12 predicted proteins | sample MGYA00519925_ERZ826613 | MGnify/ENA primary metagenome ERZ826613 (study PRJEB31778, sample SAMEA3449236) | human gut metagenome | biome: human gut; feature: human-associated habitat; material: faeces | place: United Kingdom | collected 2010/2012 ... | reverse complement strand
GCTTTTTCTTCTCTCGAAAATGCAAAGAAAGCCTGCAAGACTGGATATGCTGTTTTTGACAGTTCCGGCAAGCAGGTGTATCCTGCAAAGAAGTCCGTTGACGAAGTTGCCCGTGAAGTCATTCAGGGTAAGTGGTCAAATGGTGCGGAACGAAAGAAACGTCTGACTGATGCAGGTTATGACTACAATGAAGTGCAGAAACGTGTAAATGCTCTCATGAAATAAAATATCTCTTGATTCAACGAAAGCCATTGTATCCTTGACAAATTGTCCCGGATGCAATGGCTTTTTTTATTTTTTTACAAAAGGGTACGAATTCAACACATTTATTTAGACTATATGGTTGAGGTGAAATGATCATGAATATCAGACAAAAAGCTCAGATAGAAACAATGAAAAAGCAAGGCTGTACAATTCAGAAAATCAGTACTGAATTAAACGTTCCTGTCGGAACAATCAAGTCGTACTTATCACGCAGGAAATCTTTTCGACAATGTGAGTGCTGTGGAAAATCACTTTCCAATGCAAGTGCTCATATAAAACGTTTTTGCAGTGACAAATGCCGCATGAAATGGTGGCGTGAAAACAAAGAAGTTTCACTGAAAATGACAAAAAAAGTTTGCCCTGTTTGTAATCAGATATTTCTTTCTTATCCGAGCAAGCAACAAGTTTATTGTTCCAGACAATGTTCCGGAAAGGCAAGGTGGAAAAATGAATCGTAATATCATCATCTATCAGGTTATGGTTGAAATTATCAAAACCTGGCTTCGTTCAGGAAAGATCTCAAGAAAAGATTATGCGGAAATGAACACAAAAATGGCTGAAAAATACGGCATATCTTTGTCGGGTATATTCGTTGATAAATCTGAAAATCCATGCTAATATGGTATCTGAAAGGAGGAGGTTTACATGGAACGTTTGATACAAAAAATAGAACCTTCTGTTGATATTTCACATAAATTACGAAACGTTGCCGCTTATGCACGAGTATCAAGTGGTAAAGACGCCATGCTGCATTCCCTTTCTGCTCAGGTAGGATATTATTCCGAACTGATTCAAAGTAATCCGGAATGGAGATTCTGCGGCGTATTTGCAGATGAGGCAATTACAGGAACGAAAGAGTCAAGACCTGAATTTCAAAAAATGCTTGCTGAATGCAGAAAAGGTAAAATAGATCTTATCATTACAAAGTCTATCAGTCGATTTGCAAGAAATACCATAACTGTTCTCGAAACTGTAAGAGAATTAAAAATATTAGGGATCGATGTCTATTTTCAGGAGCAAAATATTCACAGCATTTCAGCTGATGGCGAACTGATGCTTTCCATTTTATCTTCCTATGCACAGGAAGAAAGTTTTTCTGCCAGTGAAAATCAAAAATGGAGAATCAGAAAAGATTTTGAACAAGGCAAGATCTGCAATATACGAATGTTAGGTTATCGCAGAACGACAAACGGCAGTTTGGAAATAGTGGAATCAGAAGCTGAAATCGTCCGATTTATTTTTTTAAACTATCTCAGTGGAAATGGAAAACTATTGATTTCCAATAAGCTGAATGAAATGGGAATTGCTACGATCAACGGCTGTGAGTGGACTACTGCAGATATCCATAGGATTTTGCAGAATGAAAAATATGCCGGAAATATGCTTTTACAGAAACGTTTTCGGGAAAATCATTTGACAAAGAGAATGATAAGAAATGACGGTCAGCTGCCAAAGTATTTTGTAGAAGAAAGTCATCCAGCAATCATAGAAAAAAGTATTTTTGATGCTGTTCAAAAGAAACTGGAAGAACAGCATCAGCGATTTTCCTCTTCAAAATCTGTTGTCTCATATCCGTTTACAGGAAAAATACAATGCACCTGTTGTGGAAAAAACTATCGGCATAAAACAACTGCAACAGGTAATGTTTGGATCTGTGCAACTTACAATACAAGAGGCAAAAAATATTGTCCCACAGCAAAACAAATTCCTGAAAATACGCTGATCTCTGTTTGCTGTGAGATACTGAGCATTACTGAATTTGATGCAAATATTTTTGAAAATCAGGTTGAAAAAATTCTTGTTCCCGCACCAAACAAATTGATTTTTCAATTAACAAACGGGAAATGCATAAATACCACATGGAAAGACCGTTCCCGTTCTGAAAGCTGGACAGAGGAAAAACGTGCTGCCGCTGCTGAATCATCAAAAACAAGGAGATGGAGAAAATGCCAAAAGTAACAAAAATTCCGCCAAGATTAAATCCTGCCACTTTTGCACCTTTGGAGAGTGTTGAAAAACGAAAAGTTGCAGGATATGCAAGAGTTTCAACTGATTCAGAAGAACAAAAAACTTCCTATACTGCTCAAGTGGATTACTATACGAAATTCATTAAAGAACGGATCGATTGGGAATTTGTCGGAGTTTATACAGACGAAGGCATCAGTGCAACAAACACCAGGCACAGAGAAGGATTCAACAGAATGATTGCAGATGCTCTTAACGGCAAAATTGATCTGATCGTAACAAAAAGTGTCAGCAGATTTGCCAGAAATACTGTAGATTCTCTTACAACGATTCGCAAACTGAAAGAAAAAGGCGTTGAAGTATTTTTCCAAAAAGAGAATATTTACACGCTGGACTCCAAAGGAGAATTACTGCTTACTATTATGTCAAGTTTATCTCAGGAAGAAAGCCGGTCTATTTCAGAAAATGTTACCTGGGGTCAACGAAAGCGTATGGCTGACGGCAAAGTATCTCTTCCTTATTCGCATTTTCTTGGCTATCGAAAAGGAAAAGACGGTATTCCTGAAATTGTTCCTGAAGAAGCTGAAATTGTGCGATATATCTACCGTTCTTTTATGGAAGGGAAAACACCAAACCATATTGCAGAATGTCTGACATTCAAACATATCCCAACTCCGGCAGGAAAAGAGATATGGTCACCATCCACTATAGAAAGTATTCTGACAAATGAAAAATATCGTGGTTCAGCATTGTTACAAAAAAGTTTTACAGTTGATTTTCTAAGTAAGAAAAAGAAAATCAACGAAGGCGAACTGATGCAATACTATATTCCTGAATCACATGAAGCAATTATTCCACCGGATGAATTTGAACTTGTTCAGGCAGAATATACACGCAGAAAAAGAATTGGAAGAGCCTACAACAGCAAAAGCATTTTCTCTGCCAAACTGGTATGCGAATGCTGTGGCGGATATTTTGGTTCAAAAATATGGCATTCGACAAGTAAATACCGCAGAACAGTATGGCAATGCAACGGAAAGTTTAAAAATGGTAAAAAGTGTATGACTCCGCATTTATATGAATCACACATCAAAGAAAAATTTTTAACTGCAATGAATCAGGTTCTTGCAAACAAAACTGAAATCATTGAAAACTGCTTGTTGTTTAAAGAAACATTTTTCAACACAGATATAATTGAAGGGAAAATTGAAAATATTCAAAAGCAAATGGAACAGCTGACAAAACAAATCAGAATGCTGATCCAAAAACAAAGCATAACGCCAATAAAAAGTGAAGATTACTACAGACAATATGATGGGCTTGTTATATCATTTGAAAAATTAAAATCCAAACAAGATACTCTTATTCAAAAACAGGATGAAATGGAAACCAAACTGAAATTCATCATGGATTATATAGAATTTCTAAAATCACAGGAAAATCTGATCACCGAATTTTCCGAAACACTTTGGTTCAAAGCAGTTGATCAGGTAACCGTCTGCACAGATGGCAAAATGATCTTTGCTTTTAAAGATGGTTCAGAAATCAAGGTTTAATGCATATAAATTAAAAAGTCTGCTGTCGGGTATATTCCGATCGGCAGACTTTTTTCTGTAAAGAAACGCTTTTTTGACCAAAGAAACGGCAAATCTAAAAAAATGCAACCATAGCAAAAAAAAGCAACCTTTTGACATCCGTTTCGTTGCTCTCACTCATTCGTTTCTTTGCTTGATTTCTGCTCTCCAAAGAAACGGAAATCCGTTTTTCAGATGCTTCTTTTCATAGCAAAAAGTACATATTTTCGGCATTTTATGGGTATAAAAAAACGGAACGACTTTTGTATCAATCGTTCCGTTGAGATTTGCCAAAGAACGCTTATTTTGATACAATTTAGGGTGCGTTTTCTTTTGCATTGAACGTTTTCTTTTGGTAATTTTCAAAGCAATACTGATAGATAGTTAAAATTATCTAATTCGTAAAATATGATCAATTCATTATTAGACTCACACTCGAGATATTCTATCGTTTCACTTTGGTACAATATACTCATTTCATTGAGATAAGGTTATATTTTTAAAGTTGAAAAAGCTATCGTTCCGAAATTAAAAACAAACAATTCCATCTACAAGTGCCTTATCATTGAATTCAATTTTATGCCACTACTTTGCTTATTTTGTTTTGTTAAATTTGAAACTGAGCAAATATTCTTTATTAATACGGTAGTAATTTAGATATTCTGATAATTACGGCTCTCACTACGTGTTGTATTCATCACTGTACCAGATTTTCAGCTTAACGATATACTGGCGATTGCCTTGATTAACAAAAATTCCACCAAAGGTATCCGTATCATTTGCTATATCGTTTATTATAAGTTTACTCCATTCCGCTCCATCTTAATCTTTGAATCTGCTTAGAGCTGTTTTAACACGTTTTTTCTATGGTTTTACAGGCACGAAGTTATTGAACTGATACTAAAGAACGGCGATGCTTCATCAAATTCCATCCGAAAAAGCTCGAATTTGATGAAACACTGATAGAATATCTGCTCACAGCACTTACAATTTTTGATAACAATTTGTTTTTTAAATTAAATCAGACGTGGCGGTAAGTGTTGAGAAGTTAAAAAGAAAACATCCTAGTATTCCATAACATTATAATCTTGCGTGAATTGTTTTTGTGTGGTATACATAGTCTTATCACAGGATGAAGAGAATTATTATGCCGACTAAAAATATATTATTGAGTTAACCGAGACAGATCGTAAGCATACCACAGATATTGTTAAAAGAAAAGAAATTCACCTGCAAAAATCATTCTAAGAGCCAATATACTTCTCGCTTCCGACAGAGGAAACAAGAAACATATGACAGTTGCAGAAATTGCATTGGTTAAGAACGTATACCTGACCTTAAAACACCCCGCACCCTATTAAATCATGGTATGTTGACCGAAATAATAAACAGCGTAGCGTTGAATGGCATTTTTCTACTTCTGATACCAAAACTAAATTAAAGCATCTGTATCCGGTTATAAATATTTAGCTGCTACAGAGTACTAGAACAAAACCTTTTCTATTAATTGAACAAATCCGTCAACATTTTCTATTATTTTTAACTTGTATAAGTTTGACAAAGAATTATAGATAACATTTGGGGTAATGTTGTTACATTCGCAGGATTTCAATGCATCATTTTTCAATACTAATGAAACTAACTCTCCTTCTTCTACTTTTCCTCCAAGTTTAGCTAAAATAGATACTATTATTGCTTCAAGATAATCAATAGAAATAGTTGTAACTTTTTCTAATTCAATAAATAAAAACAAAATAGATAATATTAATTCAAAATAGTTTTTTTCTACAGCATTTTTCCCAACTATATAAGCATCGTTTATTAATTCGAAACAGTATTTTAAATTAAATTGTATGTTAAATAATTTGTTAGATTTTCCTTTTTTTAAATTACGAATATCAACAATATGAGCATAAAACTCTTCCTGAGAAATTAATTCTATAGATGCATCTAAAATACGATTAAGAACAATCTCATTGACACATGATGATTTTACTCTATTCGCCAGCCGCTGTATTTCAGCAATTCTTTCATTATGAGAATATGAGCCATCTTTATCAAAGCTTTTCACAATAAGTTTTGCAGCACGCAACTGAGCTTCAGCATATTTTTGATTATTTTTTTCTATTACCTTTCTCACAACTGGTATATTTTTTTGATATGCTTTATTGGTCATTGAATCAATTTTTTTTTGTTTTTAAATCAACTGAAGACAAAACACTATCATCTAATATCAATTGTCGTACTTTAGACATAATCGTATTCCTCCAAATTATTTATGTATCTTCCAATTGGGGCAATTGAATCAAATTCATCTGACTTCACAAGTCTATTCCCATTAAAATACTTTACAGTTTTAGCATCATGCATGTAAATCCATGGTTCGGGCTCAAGCGATGAGCATGTTGCATCAATTATTATCAATCCATCAACTAAACCTTTCTTATAATTCTTAATGCTTGAAATTTCTACAATCCATATAAACTTTGGCATATTCATTCTAGCTATTGTATGCTTCAATTTTGTGTTATTAAAATTATGTAATGATTTAGTTTTAAATGAATTAGATGAAGTAATAAAAATTCTTAAAATCTTTGGTGAAGACAAATATTTTAAATTGTTTTTTATTAACAAATCCACAACAATATTATATATTTCATTGTATGTAATCTGCATTTTTTCATATAGAGGAATAATAAAATAATCTATATTATCTAAGTTATATACTGGATTTATATCTTGGTTTTCTGGCAAATCATTCACATTACAGTATACTGAACGATATGGAAAGTAATTATCATCATTAACTATGACTGATTTTATAAAACGTGTACTTAATATAATATCCGTTTTCTTTTCAGAATATTCTACTTTTTCATATAAATCACACAGTCTATTACTGTCAAATTCCAAACTAATTGCACCATGACCTATAATACATATTGCATGTTCTGATTTTGATGATATGCCTATTAATGGCAATCCAGATTCTATATAAGACAATATCTCGTTGAGATATTGCCTTGCATTCAAACTGCTTTTCTTATCTCTTATAAGGGTAGAAAAATTATACTGCATTAATAAATTGGATATTTGACGAGTACTTAATCCTCTACAAGGTGTTTTTCTATCTAAATTGAACTGTATTTTGTCACATATTTCCCCCATTGTCATATCAGCATAATTCGACTGAATATTTCCAAAATATCTCAATGTTGCCCATAGAGCAACATGTGCACATGTTGAAATATCGTTTTCTTGATGCATCCACGGAAAACATTCAATATCAATCATGCTTCCAACAACGTTAGCCGTAAATTGACCTGTCATTAAATATGCTCTTTGATCTAGAAGTAGTGAAGGGTGCAAATATGTTCGTCCTATCTTTTTTACAGCAGTAGGTCTAAGCGTAATAAAGCCAAAATAATCATTATTATTAAACACATGCAATCTATAACAATCTTTTGTGTACTCTTTAAATTTTTTGAATAATGAATATAAAATGTACTTAAATAATCTTTGTCTGCATAAGGAAATTCCACAATAATTTTATTACACTTCAGTCCCAAATATTGTTTAAGTTCATCAATTGTTTCTGAATTAATGTGACTTTTTCTTATAAAACTTAATAGATTATCATAATCAGACAACCCATTTATATATACAGTTCTAATATCAATCACGTCTATTCTTCTCCTCTATTCTATACTTATTATATCACAAATCAAGAGAAAATTCTACTAACAAGAAAAAATATTTTTTCACAAATTTGCGAAGCAATTTTGCTTAGAATTTATTTATTATTACCAAGTGATATTTTATTTAATATACTACTACATCTGAAACTAAACGAATAATATACGAATTATAAATGCAACAAATCAGCAAGTATTCTTTATAAGTGTCATTTTAAAAATAAATCTGGCATCTATAAAAAACCTATTTGCAAGAAAATTAACAACATAAAATAAGTTTATTTGAATATCTAATTAGCAAAGTATTAAAAAATAGAGAGTACCATATATTTTTATACGAGTCATTTAACGCTGTATATACCTACCAATCATGTTTACTAGCTGCAAATCAACATGAAATTTCCGTGCTACTTCCTCAAGTGAATCTTGGCCAATTAACAGCTCTTTAATAATTTGAAGGATTTTTTTGCATGTTTTGTCACTTATTTTCGAATTATTCATCAAATTATTAACAGCTTCCAGGTTTAGGCAAAACATTTGTCTTTGTTGCATTGATTCTAGCATTGGTTGATTTTCTGAAGGCAATTGTGTTGATTCTTTTTCTCGCTGTTGATAATTCTTAACATATATGGTCTGTCCAAATGCCGTTTGTAATTTTTTAACCGTAATAATCATTTTTGTAGCTGAAATATTATAGGAATCAATTTGACGTAGCATTCCCATCGGAGTCTTATTCCAGCCATCTTTTTCTTTGATTACTTGACTTATATATTTTTTTGAAGTTTCCAATTTTTTATCAGACATCAAAAGCTCTGTCATTTGTATAAAACAATTATAATCCTGAACCAACCTCCATTCATTTGGTATCCAGCTAGTTCCACAGATCATGCCTAGCATTGCTCCAGTCATAGAGGCAATTGTATCAGTATCCATTCCAACAGCAAAAGCCGGAACTTTAATCCCAAGAGCAGGATTATTCGCATATTTTGATGTTAAATAAATAGCCGTAAGAACAGCAACATCTCCTGCTCCATTAGTCTTTGAAAAACATTCTAAATTAGAGAATACTTTTCTATCATCTTCCATCAAACCTTTATTTAAAGCATCTTGAATATATATTAGTTGCTTTACCATATATGAAACAGTCTCATTCCATACAGCAATATAATCATATCCACTTTTTTCAACAGCTAAACTTTTCCATTCATTCAATACATCAAAATCAGGAATATGACCCCATATTTTTTGTCCATCTAATACTGCAGATACAATTTCACCATACTTTAGTACTTCATTCTTTTTAAGAAGATAATTCAATGTATAAGCATAACATGTTGCACCAAGCAATGCACGAGGATGACCATGTGTAATTATTCCGTCACGCAGTACTTCAACCATAAGTTCTGTAATGCTTTCACTATGAATTCTACCAATCACATGTGGCAAAATTCGCATTGCTACACCATTTCCTCCTGCTGCAAAATAATCGTGCGGATTATTTTTTTTCCACAAAACAGTCTTTTCTTTGCAGGCAGTAGCGGCTTTCAGAAGTGAGTTACCTCCACCTCTTTGATATGACAACCAGTACGGCAATTCATATCGAACTAGGCTATTTTCCCAGTTTTCAGTAAGAATACTTCTTGCAACTGCTAACATCATTTGTGTATCATCGCTATATTCTCCAGGTAGAATTTGTTCCTTGTGCCAACAAGGATAACGAGTATTTCTTATCCAACTTACAAACAAATCATTAACAGTACTATTTTTTTGGACATTTTTCGATCTGGTTTCATTTGGCCAGCCAAGGGCATCACCAATCGCTGTTGCAATCATGGCTCCTTGACATTTTTCTTGTTTCGTTGGTATTAAATCTGTCAAAAAACATCACCGCTTTCAATCATATAAGTATTCATATTCTTTTGGAAACTGACCATTCCTAACCATATCACTCCACGTTTTTGTGAAAATTTCCTTGCAAATAGAAATTTTGATTTGAGTTTGATTAGTTATTTTCAACATAGCCGCAGTTCTCTCTGCCATTTCTTTATTAGGAACTACTATACCAAAAATCAAATTTCTTGGTATGTTATTCTTTATCAAAATTTCAGCTTGTCCATCTGTCGGACAACAGGCTGGCATCATTGAGCTTCTTAAGTATTTATATGTCGGCTGTTTGGGTGCGAAAATACTTTCCAACTGGCTCATGTCGTTATTAATATATGCTCCAAACTCCTTGCTTGCATTACATGGACAGAATTTTGCATTTCTATGATTCAGCACGGATGGTTGAATATACAAAACAACCCATTCTTTAAATATCAAATCAAAATTTTTATCTCTAGCTTTACTAAGATACCAAGAATTAGGATACTGAATAGAGCAACACACGTAATTAGTCTCTCCATCATATCGTTCAGCATCTGTCACATTTTTTATATCATTGCTAATAACACTGCTTGCCAATATTCCTTGTTCAGATTCAAGTATATGACATAGTTTCTGGAACTTTGTAAAGTGGCATAAACGCGTAACTCCATGCTTTTTTAAAATTTCATATCCATTCATATTCCATCATTCTCCTGATAATAATCGTAATTCATAGATGATTCTGGAAATAAGAATGACAATTCTCCACTATAAGTCATATATAGACCATATTTTGATCTTGTAGCAGCCACATACAATAGTTTAAGTTCATCACTATATGCGATTTCTTGAGAAACTGCTGCCTCTATAGCCTTTTGATTAGGAAAATGATTAGAATCTAATAATGGAACAAACACATAATCAAATTCAAGTCCCTTTACACTATGATATGTTGATATATATATATCTTTTGAATTTCTAACTCCCGGAGTATCCTTACTAATCAAATGTATATATTGCCCCTTATTTTTAAAAGCAGACTCCAATATTGCTTGTTCCTCATAACTTCTGCACACCACAACAACAGAAGAAGTTCTACTCATGGAAATAGCTCGGTCTGTAACCCAAGCAATTTCATTTGTTACATTAGAGAACCTCACAAGAATTGGCTTTGGACCTTCTGCTATAAATGGTGTAGCACTAATCATATCCATCTTTTGCTTCCAATACTTGGATTTGATAATATCCTGTGAAAACTTAATAATGGATTCTGGATTTCGATAATTTATTTCGAATTTCCATATCTTACTTGTTTCAATTCCCGAATCCCTCCATGAAAGACGGTTTCCATAAATCTGCTGTGCCACATCACCAAAAAAAGTAAATGATCCTCTATCATGTGTTGCATTAACCAAAGATTTAATCATCATAGGGGAAAAATCTTGACCTTCATCAACAATAATGTGTGTATACCGTCTCTCAGTATTATCAATTTCCAACTCACAATTAGCATAAAAGGCAAGGTCATCCCAATCATATTTCAAACCATCTGCAGCTCGCAGCTCAAGATATCTTTCATAAACCTTAGCTATCCATTTTCGGTTCTCACGTGTAATATATGCAGATGCCCTTCCAATTCTTTCTGCCTGTTGATATTCACTAAAATTTTTAAAACCAAATTGCTGAATAAAAACAATCTCATCATAAAAGAATTCCTTTGAACGTTCAAAAGTCGATTCATATGGATATTCATTCCTACATTGAAAAATAGCTTTTTCTATATATTCTCTTTTTTTATTAGTAGAAAGAACACCATTATAACTAGGCATTTTCCCTCTGCTGTTAAGATATCCCCTAGCAAACTTGTGATAACTCTCTACAACCAATCCAGGGCACACTCTATTATTAATACTTTTCATATACTCTACCAAGGCGTTATTAAAAGTAACCAACAATACTAGAGGTTTACTTGGTAAATTAGAAAGGAAAATAGCTCTTTGTAATGCAATTGTCGTCTTCCCGCTACCGGCGGTACCAAGCACAACTGTATGTCCTGTAACAGGTAAAGCCATAACCTCTGCCTGTTTACCTTGAAGTGTAATGTTCATTATTTTATCCTACCTTTCCTAAAAAATATATAGAAGAAAAATAGTAATGCATAGCATATATCTATAACATTCACACCTCAATATGAATACTATAACATAATTATATGCATATGTCAATTTTTGCACTATGAATAATCGTATAAATCAGTTTTAATGCTGATAACAAAAATACTATTGCTATCCATACATTCAACGATCGGATAACCTTAATATTATTAATATTCAATCATTTTTTGCCTTTTAAACCAAATAAGTATAAATCACTGATCAACCATAGATAACTATAAATATTCTGCCACTAAAAAATCATACAAAACTTTAAAATAGAAATTCAAAAAGCAACTCAAATTATATTATATTGTAATTCAATCGAAATTTATGGTATTCTCTACAGTGAACTGTTTGCTCAATATATCGATAGTTCTATCCACAATCGTCATTATTTTTAACTTTTGTTCTTCCGACAATCCGATAAAATCAAACTGAACTCCATCATCAACAAATGAGTTATCATATATTCTTTGGAGTTCACAAAGTAATTCATCCACAACTTCATATTCATCAGTGTATCTTGGAAGATCATTATCAATCACTTTACCGTTTTCATATATCCAAACAGGATAACATTTATACTCAAGTTTAAGTTTTAAAATCATATTAATCTCCATTCTGCCGCTAAAGCGTCAGCACAAATAGGAATGAAAGCAGCTGACAGCGGCGATTTATCAAAAATGTGATAATTACTGTATGAGGGAAAGGCAAACTACAACGCACGGTAGGAGGAGTCGTAGACTTGCTATACGCACTCAAACAGTATATTAATCAGTGTTGGAATCATCTTTTCAAGCACAAATAAGTGGCGCCTTCAGCCCGTACGCTAAGAATTGTTTTAGCACCTGTTAAATTGTGTGATGATTCAGTCCCTGCCTTCCTCCATCTTTTTTACTGGTCTGTATGAAAAGCAGTGAGAAGAATCGTTTTCAGAATGCCTTTACTGTTTGCAATGTTGCTCTTGATTCTGTTGTTTCCGATATGTTCGGAAAATCCGCATCGGCAATAACCGACTATTTGATTTCTGATGAAGCCTTCAATCCGGAACATTGTGTTTCTCTTTTACAGCGTTCTCTGAAAAAGAAATCTGATTCCGTGCTTGAGTCTATTGAAGGGTATTCTATCACTTCTGAACAAAAGCTTCGTATGCGAATTGTCCGTTCTCACCTGAATCACATCAGCAAGTTAATTGCAAAAGTGGATGATGCGATTCATTCCATGGTTGAAAAACACGAAGGTCTGATATCGCTTTTGTGTACCATTCCTGGAATTGATCGCAATTGTGCCATTACAATCTTCTTTGAAATTGGTACAGATATGTCTCAGTTTGGTTCCTAAAAACGATTATGCTGCTGGGCGGGATTAACACCCGGCAACAATGAATCTGCCTGAAAAAAGAAGCCTGTTCGGATCACAAGTGCCGGAGTCTATCTCAAACCTGCATTAGTGCAAGCTGCACATGCAGCCGTGAAATCCAAAGAATCTTCTTACTACCGTCTGAAATATGAGAATATCTCCAAACGCAGAGGCAAAAAACGGGCAATCATCGCCATTGCAAGAATGATTCTCACTGCGATCTATTCCATGATATCTACTGGTGAAGTCTGGAATCCTACCGACCTTGTGAAAATGGATATGCCGGAATCTCTCAAGGAAAAAATGCTTTCCAAAGCGATAAAACAAGCCACTAAATTTCTTCAAAATCAAGGGTTGACTGTTTTGTAGCACTGTTTTTCTTTGTGCTTTCAGGCTCTGCAAAAAAATGATACTTGCAGGGCCTTGTTGTTGTGCCCGTTTGGTGGTGTGTTGGTTAGTTCTTTCACGCTATTACTCCTAATCATTTTATCTTGGATTAGCGCCTACTATAAAGCCATTATCTCCTATAGTTACTGCAATTTCTCTTGTTTCACCATTATATTCAAATGAATATATCGGTCTTCCAGGAGGTCTTCCCTGTGTTCCAATTATTTCTCCATTTGTTACAGCATCCATAACATAATCAGGTATTTGCTCTGGACTAATTCCTTGGTTTGCAAAATCTCCTGCATGTTCTTCAAGAATATGTTGATATCCAGCATTACTGTTGCCTTCTTCAAGCCAAACAACTTTGCCATCAACATCTCTCGTCATTCTCATAATCTTATTTTCATTGAATTTAATGTTATTATCTTTTAATTCCTGGATTAAATCCGGATCTTTAGGATAATTCGCATTATGCACCCAAACTGCACAATCGCCAACATAATATGTATGAAAATCCTCCACCTGGAAATTAAAAACATCAACAAGATTTTCTGTTTCTTCAATGTTATAGTGTAACCGCCAACCACACCCTAACGTTGATTGGGCACTAAAAAAGCGATAAAATA
>ERZ826613.3235-NODE-3235-length-13947-cov-2.901598_pt1 | contig 13947 bp, 16 predicted proteins | sample MGYA00519925_ERZ826613 | MGnify/ENA primary metagenome ERZ826613 (study PRJEB31778, sample SAMEA3449236) | human gut metagenome | biome: human gut; feature: human-associated habitat; material: faeces | place: United Kingdom | collected 2010/2012 ... | reverse complement strand
TTATGAAAGACGGGGAGGTCGTGCAAGTAGGTACCCCTGAGGAGATCTTGACAGATCCGGCCAATCATTATGTCTCTAGATTTACGGAAAATGTAGATCGTGGACGTATCGTTACGGCCTCATCGATTATGATAACCCAGCCGGTTGTCGCTCGTATCCGTAAAGATGGCCCGGAGACCGTGTTGAGGAAAATGAAAGAGAAAAACTTATATGTATTGCCGGTCGTGGATGGGAATAGGCAATTTCTGGGCGAGGTTCGTTTGAAAGATGTCTTGGCTCTTCGGAAAGCGGGGAATCATGATCTCTCATCGATTGTGATGAAAGAGGTGCCTTCGGTTCTGGAAAACACGACGGTTGAGGATATGCTTCCTTTGTTACCGGAGATCCGGCAGGCCTTACCGGTCGTTAATGAGGCCAACCAATTGGCTGGCTTGGTTTCTACTTCATCGATTATAATCGAGATGACGGGGAAGGATAAAGAGGAAATAGATCAAATTGTTCAAAATGCGATAGAATTATGATAAATATAGGAAAATATATAGAGATTGCCATTAATTGGCTGACTGAGCATTTCGCTCGTTTTTTTGATGTGATAAATGATGGGGTCGGAGGATTTATCGATACTTTTCAAGATGGGCTGACTTGGATTCCGTTTTATGTGATTATTTTGGGCTTGGCATTGTTGGCTTGGTTCAAGGCAGGAAAAGGAGTCGGCGTGTTCACGGCATTGGGTCTATTGTTAATTTACGGAATGGGTTTCTGGGTGGAAACGATGCAGACTTTGGCCTTGGTACTGTCTTCTACCATTATCGCCTTGATGATCGGAGTTCCGTTAGGAATTTGGACCGCACGTAGTGACCGGGCGGATAAGATCATCCATCCGGTCTTGGATTTGATGCAAACGATGCCCGCTTTCGTCTACTTGATACCAGCCGTTTTGTTTTTTGGTTTAGGTCCGGTACCCGGCGCCTTTGCAACGGTAATTTTTGCCATGCCTCCGGTTGTGCGGTTGACCGATCTGGGAATCCGTCAAGTCCCGGCCGATATTGTGGAGGCTACCCGCTCATTTGGCGCTACTTCCTCTCAGTTGCTTTATAAGGTGCAATTGCCATTGGCTTTGCCAACGATCATGACGGGAGTGAATCAAACGATCATGCTTTCACTTTCTATGGTAGTGATAGCGGCCATGATCTCGGCAGGAGGATTGGGTGAGATTGTCTTGCGAGGAATTACCCAAATGAAAATAGGTTTAGGTTTCGAAGGAGGTATAGCGGTCGTTATCTTGGCTATTATCTTGGATCGTATTACGCAGGGCTGGGCGAAAGGTAAAGTGAATAAACAAAAGAAATAAGAAACATAGAAAAGAAAGAAATAGATATATGAGACGATTTACGATTATTATTGGATGCTGTATGCTTTTGGTGACCTTGCAATTTATTTTCAGTTGTGTGGATAGCAAGGATCGAAAGAAAATATCGATAGCGTACGCTAATTGGGCGGAGGGCATCGCTATGACCAACTTAGCCAAAGTGATATTAGAGGATCAAGGATATCGGGTAACATTAAAAAATGCGGATATCGCCCCGATCTTTACTTCTGTCGCTTCGGGAAAAGCGGATGTGTTCATGGATGCATGGTTACCGGTGACCCATGCGGATTATATGGAACAATACGGGGACCGGCTTGAGACACTCGGAACGGTTTATGAGCATGCGAAATTGGGCTTGGTAGTTCCGGAGTACGTTACCATTCGTTCCATCGAGGATTTGAATGCCCATAAAGATCAGTTTAAAGGTGAGATTATAGGGATCGATGCCGGCGCCGGTTTGATGAACTCGGCGGATAAGGCGGTTCAAGATTATTCTTTGGATTTTGATTTGAAATCTTCCAGTGGGGCTACGATGGTCGCTTTCTTGAAAAAATCGATTGATGCGAACGAATGGATCGTGGTTACCGGATGGACCCCTCATTGGATGTTCTCACGTTATCCGTTAAAATTCTTGGAAGACCCGAAAGAGGAATTTGGAGACTCGGAGCATATCGAGGTTATCGCTACGAAAGGATTCTCTGAGAAAGATCCATATGCAGCCTCTTTTTTCAAGAACTTTAAGTTAACCGATGAACAACTGAGCGAATTGATGTATTATATGGAAGACGGGACACGTACGGAATCGCGATCAGCCCGTGCTTGGCTTGAAAAACATCCCGAGATAATCAAATTATTCTTACCTTCGCAGGAGAATCAATTGAATGGGAGCCATGAGACAAATTAAGGGAGTCATATGTATTTTAATAAGTATCGTTATGTGTTGGTCTGCTTCAGCCGCAAACAATAAACGTTATGTGAATATCGTATTTATCGGGAATAGTATCACGTTTGGCGCCGGGTTACCGAAGCCTGTCCATGATGCGCCTCCTGTAAAGGCTGCGTTGTTTTTAAGCAAGTGCCCGGAAGTGGCTTCGGTCAAGTATTCCAATAGAGGACAGAGCGGCTGTACTACCGTTGATTATTTGCCGGATACGAATACGCTCTTCCCGTGGGCCGTACGTGCTGCCGATAAATTTAAGGATGAGACTTGGGCGGATTTGGTGTTCTCTATTATGCTGGGGACGAACGATAGCGCGATAGAAGGCACGAACGGCTGCCCGGTAACGCCCGAGCGGTATTATGAGAACATGAAGACAATTATCAATCGCTTATTAGCTTTATACCCGAATTGCCGTATTGTGGTACATCGTCCTCTATGGTATAGCCCGAATACGTATAATGGAGCTAAATATTTGGAAGAAGGCTTGCGAAGGCTCCAAGATTATTATCCGCAAATACAACGATTAGTCGATTATTATGCGTCTCATTTTCCCGGACAAGTCTTTCTGGGAGATACGAAGGGATTTGATTACTTTAAGGAAAACCATTTGACAGATTTCCAAGCGGAGAAGGGCAACGCCGGAGTGTTCTATCTTCATCCGAATGAGAAAGGAGCGGTCCGGTTAGGCGAATTGTGGAGTGAGGCGATTCGTCAGGCTTTAGGGCTTTGACCTCTATAAAAAAGCCATGCCATCCCAAGAAGACGACATGGCTTTTTAGGTCCATTTATAGGTATGACAAGCAAGTATTCGTTTATCTTTTTCCTAATCGATGATCTATTAATACGGCATGATGTTCTCCGTATAATTTAAGTTTCTCGACAATATTTTTCGCTGTAGCCTCTTCCTCTACCTGCTCTCGGACGAAGCCCCATAGGAAATCTTGTGTCGCCTTGTCTTTCTCTTCGGAAGCGATATCGACAATCTTGTCGATTGATCCGGATACATGCACCTCATGCTCGTAGATATGCTGGAAAATCTCCAACGGCTCTCCCCATGCTGTAGGAACGGAATTAACTACTCCGATCGTCACTTGTCCGCCACGCTTGATTGAGTAATCGATCATTTTATAGGCATGTTCAAGTTCCTCTTGCGATTGTTTTAACGTCCAATGCGCGAAACCATCCAGCCCTATCTGAGTGAAATGTACCGACATGGATAAATATAGGTTGGATGACCACATCTCCATGTTGATTTGCTCGTTGAGAGCATCTGATAATTTTCTGCTTAAAATCATAATGGCTTATTCTATTTTATGTTGTTTATAAATAGAACAAGCCATTATCGGTTTTGTTGAGTTTTTACGAAGGAAAGTGTATCGAGGTTATTTGATCTCGATTACTTTCTCGGCCATTTTAGCCTCTTCCTCAGTTCTTTTCGGTATGCTGATACTCAAGACGCCGTTCTCAACCTTCGCCTCAATCTTGTCTTTCTCTACATTGTCAGGCAAAACCATGGTTTGTTGGAACTTGCTATAAGAGAATTCGCGTCTCAGATAGCGTCCGTCTTTCTTATCCTCATTCTTTTCTTCTTTTTTCTCCATAGATACGACCAAGTTGTTGTTCTCATCGATCTTGATGTTGAAATCGTTCTTCGTCATACCGGGAGCGGCTACCTCAACTCGATAATCCTTATCGGATTCTATCACGTTGATGGCTGGAGCTGTAGAGTTTGCTTTTATCATCCAGTCGTTGTCAAATAAATCATTGAATACATACGGTAACCAATTTTGACTTCTTCTCATCGGTGTCATAATACAGTCCTCCAATTATTAGTTAAACATTCTATTTACTATTCTTATTTCTGAACTCGTCCTTTTTAATCTCGAATTCGCTATAGATACTTCAAATGGCATGCCAATCTGATAATGTGTGTGTTAATGCGGATAAAAGAGATTGAATAAGGTTTAACTCACGCATGGGGAACTTATGATTCGGGGGATGCGGGTGCAGGGAATAATATCTTTTAGAAACTGGAATAAAATACAATGAAACGGAAATCTGTAATATTGGCATAATATACGTTATTTTGGCACGATAGAATGACGGGTTGGATAATAACTTTTATCTTTAGACGTTTTTAATAGTAAATCGGTTCGTATATGAGAAAAAAGATAGAGTTGTTTGGACTGCGAATGAAAGCTGCGGTACAGAGCCATCCGGTAGAGGTGTCGCTTTCGGTTTTGGCCTGTGCGATGGGATGTTATGATTATGAAAGCGAGGGTAGTTTTTTCGACATGGTACTACAGTATATGCCAGTTGTTTTCTTGTTTGTTTATACCTTGAACAGGTGTTGCGCGAGGATGAGGAGACGTTTGTTGTATTATTTCTCGGCGTTGTTATGGATTCCTTTTTTAATGATGCCAGTAGAGCGATCTTTCTCTTCTACGCATCTGGTTTCGTTGATCATTGTGATACTCGTTTATTTGGGAAGTGGATGGATGAAAGATAACAAGCGCTTTGTGGAAAATACGCTTTTCTTTGTCCGGTCGCTTTTATATGCGGGCGGGCTTTCGGTGGTTATTTATCTGTTGTCCGGATCGATCTATAAGTCAATCCAATATATTTTCGAGATCTGGCAAGATGAGGCAGAAAGAATAATCGCTTATACGGCCTTTGTCGTTTTTAGCATCATTTTCCCACTATTGTTCTTGATGTTTAATGAACGAAGGGAGCGATCTTGGCTTCCTTTCAAGAGCAAGCTATTTGATGTTTTGCTAAACTATGTGCTTTCTCCGGCATTGCTTATTTATGCGGTGATCTTGTATCTGTATTTTATTAAGATCGCTGTCCTGTGGTCATTGCCTAAGGGAGCGGTTGCTTCTATAGTGGTAAGTTTTACTGCCGCCGCATTTATATTAAAAGGATGTCAGGTTTTTCTTACCCGGAGGTATTACGATTGGTTTTATGATCATGCCAGCCTTGCTGTGTTTCCGGCGTTGGTGATGTTTTGGATAGGCACGCTTTATCGGATTCGTGAGTATGGGTTTACCGAACCAAGGGTTTATTTAGTTGTCGTGGGGTTGATATTGACCGGGGCTGCCGTTTTATTTTCCGTCAAACGTTGGGCATCTTATTTATACGTAGCCTGTTGGGCGATCCTTTTGCTGGCGAGCGTAACTTATATCCCGGGGATGACGGCCAAAAATATTGAACATATCTCCCAAATGTCTCGAAAAGATGATCCGATGAAGAAGTCTTGGGAGGTGGAGTATATTCATATTTCCTCGGATAAGCCGGTTGATATCCGGGGATATAATACAATGGCGAGCTTACGGAGTTATAAAATGAGCGATGCTGCTCGGTTAGTGGCGGAGAATGATACGATCGCGGTTTACGATGAAGAGGATGTCTTGGTCTATCAAAAATCCTATGATGGTTTTTTGGACGGGCAATTGCGGAAAGTCGGGCTTTCGCGGCTGGCTCCTATCCCAGAGTCCGTCTATCCCGATCTTCTCCGGATCGATATGGATTCATCCGCCATTATTTTGGAGGCGATAGACTTGCGGAGAGATTCCGCCAATCATATTAACTATATCATAGGATCATGTTATCTAAAACAGTGAAATTGTATGTCTAGAAGTAAGGAGTTGGTTTTATTGGCCCAGCGTATCCGGGCCTTGTCTCAGACGGGGTTGGTTTATTCATTAAGCGAGTACGATACGGAACGTTATGAAGAGTTGAGCCGCCTAAGTGATGAGATAACGGCTCTGGCTACCGGATTGAAGCCCGATGATGTGGCGAGTGGTTACCGCCCGGCCCAAGAGTATGTAACCCCGAAAGTCGATATCCGTGCGGTTGTCTTTAACGAGAAAGACGAGATTTTGCTGGTCCGTGAGAAAATGGACGGATGTTGGTCGTTGCCCGGCGGATGGAGCGATGTGGGGTATTCCCCGAAAGAGGTAGCGGCGAAAGAGGTGAAAGAGGAGACGGGCTTGGATGTGCTTCCGGTCCGCTTGCTGGCCGTGATGGATATGAGCAAGCATCCGCATCCCGCTATACCTTATTATGTATATAAGTTTTTTATCCTTTGCGAGTTGAAGGGCGGGTCGTTTACCGAGACCTTCGATATCTTGGGGAAAGGCTTCTTTCGATTGGAGGAGTTGCCCCCGTTGTCCTTGGAGCGTGTGCTGCCGGAGCAGATCCAACGGATGTACGCCTATTATAAGCATCCGGGCGAAGATGTTTATCTGGATTAAGGATACTTTTGTACCTTCGCGACTTCATTTTAAAAACAATGTTATGAAAAGATATTGTCAGACCTTGGATCTGAAAGAGGACGAGCAGTTGATAAAAGAGTATTGCTATTGGCATTCGCCGGAACATATCTGGCCGGAGATACCGGAAGGAATCCGTGCGGTAGGGATCTTGAATATGGAGATTTACCGTTTGGGAACCCGGTTGTTCATGATCGTGGAGACGCCGGATGATTTTGATTGGGATGCGGCGTTCGCCCGTTTGGCGACGATGGATAAGCAAGCGGAATGGGAGGACTTCGTGGCGAAGTATCAGAAAGCCGCTCCGGGAAGCTCCTCGTCGGAGAAATGGCAGTTAATGGAATGTATGTTTAAATTGCCGGGTGCGAGTAAATAGACGGAAGAATGGAAAAACAAAAGAAACAGTCGCTGGTGGCCGCCCCGGGAGGGAAATCTTATTTGGTCCCGTTTATCTTGATCACGAGTTTGTTCTTGCTTTGGGGATTCGCCCACGGACTCTTGGATGTGCTGAACAAGCATTTTCAAGGAGTCTTCACGATGACCAAGGCAGAGAGCGGTTTGGTGCAATTCTCTACGTATATCGCTTATTTCTTGATGGCGTTGCCGGCGGGAGCGTTCATGAAACGTTACGGATATAGGAAAGGGATTATCATGGGTTTGCTATTGTTCGCTATCGGTGCTTTCGGGTTTATCCCGGCGGCTTTTTTGCATTCGGCTACGCCTTTCCTGATCGCCTTGTTTGTGATCGCTGCGGGCTTTGTATCTTGGAGACGGCGGCGAATCCTTATTCTACGATATTGGGGCCGTCCGCTTCCGCCGCCCAACGGCTGAACTTATCCCAGTCTTTTAATGGATTAGGTTGGATATTGGGGCCTTTGGTAGGTGGTTTGTTGATATTCGGGGCACCGGAGGGAGATTCGATGGCGTTGACTAAACCTTATATCTTGGTAGGTGGTATCGTCTTGTTCGTGGCTTTGCTCTTCTTTTTCACGAAGTTGCCGGAAATTAAGCCGGAAGAAGAGGAGGAGGAGGTGACCGCTATTGTCGAGGAGAAACCCGCTGCCTTCCTATGGAAACGTAGGCAGTTTGTACGTTCCGTGGTCGCCCAATTCTGTTATTGCGCCGCGCAGACGGGAATCTTCGGGTTCTTTATTAATTACGTGACGGAGATGGACCCGGGCATCAGTAATTTGCGAGCGTCTCGTATTCTGGCATTCGGTGGAATGGCCTTGTTTATGATCGGGCGTTTGAGCGGTAGTTTTACGATGAAGTGGTTGGCTCCGGGCCGCTTGCTGACTTGGTATTCTTTGTTGAGTGCCGTTTGTATGGCTTTGGTGGTGGCTTCCGTAGGTACGCTTTCGCTATACGCTCTTTATTTATCCTTTTTCTTCATGTCCATCATGTTCCCTACGATTTTCGCCTTGGGGCTGGAAGGTATGGGCGTTTATACCAAGAAAGCCTCTTCTTATATCGTGATGGGAGTCGCCGGCGGCGCTTTCAGTCCGATGCTGATGGGATATATCGGCGAGGAGAATATGGCGCTGGGCTTCATCGTCCCGTTGATCGCTTTCTTGTATATCTTGTATTTCGCTATCAAATGCAAGCGGTAAATTTGGAATGCTGTTTTTTACTTATGGAATCCGGATAATAAACCAGTATGGCTTGTGTATGAAGGCTTGGGCTTCATGGGATAAATGTTACGCTCAAGCAATATCTGCTTATCTATATCGTTTTCATTTTAAATAAAATAAAAGAGAGTGGATATGAATAAAGGTTTGTTTTTGTGTGGGCTATTTATAGCTCTATTTCTGGCTGGTTGTGGGGATGATGAGGTTAAAATCGCTAATCAGATGACTTTATACTCAAGGCCGGATACGATTCATCTGGGGGGTGACTTAGGGATGGATTCCATATTGGTGAAGGGCTTCACGGCTTGTGAGGCGTATGACGCGAAATGGGGAACATTGCCGGAGGTTGTTGCGTGCGAGTTTGATATGAATGCCTCTTATCTCTATTTCTCGTATGAGGCAAAGGTGGTTTCTTTAGAGGATAGTATTTATGATATAGGCCAGAACTCGTATGCGGAAGAGAAAGCGGGTTTTTTGAAGGATTTTAGTTCGCAAGGCTTCGTTATCAGTTCGCAGCATATGCGAGATGATAAGAGGCAAGTGATAGCATGTACCTATTTAATATATGTAGAGAAGAATTCGGATGGAGAGAAGATCGATCGCTGGCTTCCTATGCGACCGGAGGAGTTGCGATGGCGTTATCTTCGTGTAAACTTTGATCAATTAAAAATATAAAATGATATGAGACATTTAATAGTTGTATGTCTAGCTTTTATGACGGGCTTTAATGTGGCTTGCTCACGGGATGTGGATCTGGGAAAAAATGATTTGCATTCAGAGTCGATGATAGAGAAGGTAAGTGATGATACCTTGGATATCATAGGGTTCACTCTAGCGCATGAACTGGCTACGACTGAAGGGTATTTGCCTTATGGCGTAGGGGATGAGTTTGGTTATACGGGTTCTTATACCTATAAGTCCTATGTGGTAAGGACGGAACATACATATCAAGATGATGGTACTAGTTTATGGGTTTGGAATGATACCATAAACTCTAGGGTCGGTTTTTATCCTTATCTTAGATCTGAGGTATATGATCTTGCGGATATTCAATTCCATATCCGGTCGTGTGCTTATAGATCAATGATGTCTGTCGGAGAAACAACAGATATGTATGATACAGCCCTCCTACACATCATTCGTTCCATTACTACAGGAGAGGATATGGATGTATGGATTCCTTGTAAACCATCGGAATTGAGGTATCGATGTGTTGTCTATCATTTAGAAGAGTGAACGGAATGTTTTTAGCCAAGCTCCGGCAGTAGATAATACCTGGAGCTTGACAATATCATTATCACTGCAACATCTGCATCAACTTATCCAACTTCGGAGCCATGATGATCTCCGTACGGCGGTTCTTGCTACGTCCATCGGCGGTCTCGTTATCAGCGACCGGCATAAACTCCCCACGACCACAAGGCTGTATCTGTAGCGGATTCACCCCGTAGTCCTTGGTAAGGATACGCACTACGGAGGTCGCACGGATCACGCTTAGATCCCAATTATCCTTGAATTGGGCGGTATTGATCGGCTTGCTGTCCGTATGGCCCTCTATATAAACGTCTATATCGTTTTGCTTATTCAACACCTCGGCCAACTTAGCCAACGCTTCCTTGCCTCGTTTATCGACCTTTGCGCTACCCGATTGGAACAGAAGCTTATCCGACATGGCTACATATACTTTACCATTCTTCTCGGTTACGGTCAGCTCATCACTGTTGAAACCCAGCAAAGCGTCTTTCACGCTACTCAACAGATTCTGTACCTTCGCGTTCTGTGCGTTCATCATATCCTGTAGCTCGTTGATGGTACGCTCACGCTCGTCCAGCTCACTCATCTTTTGCTGTAACAAGGCATTCAGTTTGTCCTGCTCACCCATATTGGTATTCAACATGGTCTGGTAATTACGGATATCACGCCCCATTGTGGTCGTATCCCTTATCAAGGCGGCGATCCGGTTGTTGAGCGCGTCGTTATCGTCCTTGCATTTAATCAATTCCTCCTTCAAGGCGTCGCCACGTCCGATCGCCTCCAACCGGCCGTTCTCGGCAAGGAGGTATTTCTTTTTACTCACGCACGAAGAACATAAAAGGAGTGCGGAGACCGAGATAAATAACAATCTTTTCATTTTACGCATAAAATTTCGTGCAATGTAATATTTATTACAATTTCCTACACGCAAGTTTAGGATATTTGTGTCTCATAAACCAATATTAAAGAATCAGCGGTATGAAAATAAGAGAAATAATACAAACGCTGTTCCCGACAAGAACTTGGAAACTAGCCGCTATCATAGCCGGAGGTGTCCTTTGCGGGCTGGGGTCTTATACCTTATATGCTTCCCGGGCGTGGACTTATTTGTCCGACGACCCGGCTACTTGCGTGAATTGCCACATTATGGGCCCTTATTATGCTACATGGAATCATAGCTCGCACAGCCGTAACGCCACTTGCAACGACTGCCATGTGCCGCACGAGAACGCCGTGAAGAAGTGGTTCTTCAAAGGTATGGACGGAATGCGCCATGCCTCGGTATTCATGATGCGAGGGGAACCGCAAGTGATACAGGCGATCGACGAGAGCGCGGAGGTAATCATGAATAACTGTATCCGTTGCCATACGCAGTTGAATACGGAATTCGTGAATACCGGAAGGATCGATCATGAGATGGCAATGGCGGGAGAAGGGAAAGCTTGCTGGGATTGCCATCGCGAGGTGCCACACGGAGGTATGAACAGCCTGTCTTCTACACCGAATGCGTTGGTGCCTTATCCGAAGTCCGTATCGCCGGACTGGTTAAAAGATATGCTAAGTAAATAATAATAAATCAGTATAGTTATGGAAAAGAAATTAAAATCATGGCAAGGTTGGTTGCTGTTTGGAGGAACCATGGTCGTTGTTTTTGTTTTGGGTATGATCGCTGCTTCCGTGAACGAGAGACATGCGGAGGTCACTAGCGTAATGAATAATAAGAAGACGGAGATCACAGGAATCGAGGCTCGCAATGATAAGTTCGAACCGAATTATCCACGTGAGTACCAGACTTGGGAAGCTACGGCGGATACGAGTTTCAAGAGTTTATACAACGGGAATCAGGCGGTCGATGTGCTGGAGGCTCGTCCGGAAATGGTGATCCTTTGGGCTGGTTACGCTTTCTCTAAGGATTATTCTACCCCGAGAGGGCATATGCATGCGATCGAGGATATGCGTAACACGTTGCGTGTAGGCGCTCCGATGACAGAGAACGAGGGGCCGCAACCGGCTACTTGCTGGACTTGTAAAAGCCCGGATGTTCCCCGTATGATGCAAGCGATGGGCGTGGATAATTTCTATAAGGGCAAATGGGCTTCTCTGGGTAAAGAGATCGTGAATCCGATCGGTTGCGCCGATTGCCATGAGCCGGAGAATATGAACCTGCATATCAGTCGCCCGGCTTTGATCGAGGCTTTCCAGCGTCAAGGCAAGGACATCACGAAAGCGACCCAGCAAGAGATGCGTTCCTTGGTTTGCGCGCAATGCCACGTGGAATATTATTTCAAGGGCGATGGCAAATACTTGACTTTCCCTTGGGATAAAGGTTCTACGGTTGAGGATATGGAGGCTTATTACGATGAGGCCGGTTTCGCCGATTATACGCATAAGCTAAGCCGTGCTCCGATTTTAAAGGCACAGCATCCGGATTATGAGATCTCCCAGATGGGTATCCATGCGCAGCGGGGTGTATCTTGCGCCGATTGCCATATGCCGTATAAGAGCGAGGGGGGCGTGAAATATAGTGACCACCATATCCAAAGCCCGTTGGCTATGATCGACCGTACGTGTCAGGTTTGCCACCGTGAGAGCGAGGAGACTTTACGCAATAATGTGTACGAGCGTCAGAATAAGGCGAATGAGATGCGTAACCGTTTGGAGACCGAGTTAGCGAAAGCGCATGTAGAGGCGAAGTTCGCGTGGGATAAGGGAGCTACCGAGGATCAGATGAAAGATGTATTGAAATTGATCCGTCAGGCACAATGGCGTTGGGATTTCGGCGTGGCTTCTCATGGTGGCGCGTTTCACGCTCCGCAAGAGATTCAAAGGATATTAGGCAATGGATTGGATAAGGCGATGCAGGCTCGTCTGGCTACCGCGAAAGTGTTAGCGAAATTAGGTTATACGGATGATGTTCCGATGCCGGACTTCTCTACGAAAGAAAAGGCTCAGCAATATATCGGTTTGGATATGGCCGCTGAACGTACCGCCAAGGAAAAATTCCTAAATACAATCGTTCCTCAATGGGTGAAAGAGGCGCAAGAAAATAATCGTTTAGCGAAGAACATTTGATTATGTGGAAACAACCTTGGGGATATGCTGAAGGCTGGGTCATCTGTGCCGGTTTACTGATTACGGGATTTGGCTTGCAACTGATCACCGGCCCGGTTCAGGCAGGGTTGTTCCAATATCCGGTGAATGTGGCCGGAGGATTGATTTTTCTGTTGGTTCTATGTATAGGGTTTGTTGTTGGCCGGAAAATCACGGTTGTCCAGTGGTTTTCCGGGTTAACGGCGAGCATTACCTCTTTATCGGCTCTTTTGTCAGTTGTGTTGGTTATGGGATTTGTGGGTCCGGGTATCGAGCGGATTACGATGTCGTGGCCTTTTATCCTGCTGTTTCTCTATTTCTTGTTTGTCTTGGGCTTTGTCACATTGTATCGTATCGTTTCGCTGGAGGGATGTTCCGTTTATGCTGAACCATGTCGGTTTATTTATCACGCTGCTGGCGGCGATCTTGGGAAACGGGGATTTACGCCGTTTACGGATGACGGTTCCGCTGGAGAATCCTGAGTGGAGGGCTTCGGACGAGAAGAACGAGATGATAGAACTACCGCTTGCGATCGAGCTTCGTTCGTTTACGATTGATGAATATCCTCCTAAGTTAATGCTAATCGACAATACGACCGGAAAAGCGCTTCCTGAAAAGCAACCCGAGAACATATTGGTGGAGGAAATTCCCTTAGCCGGAAACCTGCAAGGCTGGAAGGTTGAGGTTACCCGTTCACTACCGATGGCGGCTTGCGTGATGGGGCAGGATACGGTAAACTTCGTGGAATTTCACTCCGAGGGGGCGACCACCGCTTTATACGTAAAAGCACGTAACGAACTTACCGGACGGCAGAAGGAAGGCTGGGTGAGTTGTGGCAGCTATATCTTTCCATACATATCGCTCCAACTGGATGATGAGGTCAGTATGGTGATGCCGGAACGGGAACCGAGACGCTTTGCCTCGGACGTAATGGTCTATACGAAAGATAAACAGACCAAGGAGGCATGTATCGAGGTGAATAAGCCACTCTCTATTGCCGGATGGAAAATCTACCAATTGAGTTACGACGAGACGAAAGGTAAATGGAGCCGGATGAGTGTATTTGAGTTGGTGAGAGATCCATGGTTGCCGATCGTTTATACAGGGATCTTAATGATGATAGCCGGGGCGATCGGATTATTCCTATCCGCTCCTGTAAAAAAAGAATAGTATGGATTGGAGTTACTTTATTTATTTCGCCGCTCCGGCGTTATTTTGCTGGATAGGTGGGGCATGGTTGGCTTATCGTCCTTCTTTTTCCAAGGGGGCTGTCGCTTGGACCGTGTTTGGCTTGGCTATATTCTCCGCTTTTATCATAGGGATGTGGATCTCGTTGGAGAGGCCGCCCTTGCGCACGATGGGAGAGACTCGTCTATGGTATTCTTTCTTCTT